>Ga0208835_100027_pt1 | contig 42150 bp, 42 predicted proteins | sample DeeseametaMP1374_FD_184190 | JGI IMG/M metagenome (GOLD analysis project Ga0208835, IMG submission 184190) | Marine microbial communities from the Deep Indian Ocean - MP1374 (SPAdes) | ecosystem: Environmental > Aquatic > Marine > Oceanic | place: South of Port of Lincoln, Great Australian Bight... | reverse complement strand
GGGCGTGCGCGAGCGGCTGAAGCTGTTGCTTGACCCCGGCACACCGTTTCTGGAGTTTTCCACCCTCGCGGCTTGCCGCGAATATGACGGCGCGGTGCCCGGCGCCGCCGTTGTGACGGGCATCGGCATCGTGCAGGGCCGCGAGGTCGCCATTCATGCCAACGATGCGAGCGTCAAGGGCGGGGCATGGTATCCCCATACCGTCAAAAAGATCGTGCGGCTTCTGGATGTCGCGCTGGAAAACCGCCTGCCAGTGATTCACATTTGCGACAGCGCCGGCGGCTTCCTGCCGTTACAGCACGGCGTCTTTCCCGACCGTTATCTGGGCGGTCGCGTCTTTCGCAATCAGGTGAAGCTGAGCCAGGCCAATATCCCGCAGATCGCGGTGGTTGGCGGGCATTGTACTGCAGGTGGTGCCTATGTGCCGACGCTGAGCGATTACAATATCATCATCGAAGGCACCGGAGCCATTTTCCTTGGCGGTCCGCCGCTGGTCAAGGCGGCCACCGGCGAAGAGGTCGGCGTTCAGGAACTGGGCGGAGCGGTCATGCACACCTCGGTTTCGGGCACCGGCGATTACCGCGCGGCCACCGAACAACACGCCTTTTCACTGGCGCGAGAGATTGTCAGCCAATGGAAGCGCACGCCAAAGACGATCATCGAAACCGCCACTTTCGAAGAGCCCTATTACGACCCCAAAGAGCTTTATGGGATCATCCCCAAAGACCGAAAGACCCAGTTCGACATGCGCGAAGTGTTGGCCCGGATCGTCGATGGCTCGCGCTTTCACGAATATCAGCCCGATTACGGCACCACTATGATCTGCGGCTTTGCCCATATCTGGGGTTACAAGGTCGGAATCCTTGCCAATAATGGCGTGCTGTTCAACGACAGTTCGCTCAAGGCGGCGCATTTCATGCAGCTGTGCAACCAGAACCGCACGCCTCTGGTCTTTTTCCAGAACATCACAGGCTACATGGTGGGGCGCGAATACGAAGAACGCGGAATCGCCAAGGACGGCGCGAAGATGCTGATGGCGCAGGGCGGATCGGTCGTGCCGAAATTCACTGTGATCGCCAATGCCTCTTACGGAGCGGGAAATTACGGCATGTGCGGACGGGCATGGGATGCGCGCACGCTGTTCATGTGGCCGCAGGCCGAAATCGGCGTGATGGGCGCGGATCAGGCCGCCAATACCATGGCCGACGTCAAGATCCGCCAGCTTCAGCGCGAAGGCAAGGAGTTGACCGAAGAGGAAATCGCCGCGATCCGCGATCCCGTCCTTGAGAAATTCCGCCAAGATGTGGAAGCCTATACCTCGACCTCTGAATTGTGGGACGACGGTATTCTCGACCCCGCAGATACGCGCAATGCGCTTGGCATGTCGATTTCCGCCTCGCTGAATGCCCCGATTGATGATCCGCACTACGGGATATTCCGGCTCTGACGGCTTCGGGGTGACGACGCGCACCCCACGTCACAGCAGGGTAGTGTTGACAGGCAGACACTCTTGGATGCAAAAATCTAACAAGTGATAGAAAATGGGCCGGTTCTGATTCGTCTACGGCCGGTTCCAGTATAGGAGACAGAGATGACCAACAAAGCCTATATCAGCGGCGTCGGGATGGTCCCGTTCCAGAAACCCGGCAAATCCGAAAGCTATGATGTGATGGCCGCCACGGCCACCCGTTCCGCCTTGGCGGACGCGGGTCTGGATTATGACAAGGTAGAGCAGGCCTATGTGGGCTATGTCTACGGCGACAGCACCAGCGGCCAACGCGCCCTCTACCATGTCGGGATGACCGGCATTCCGGTAGTGAACGTGAACAACAACTGCTCAACCGGGTCCTCGGCCCTGTTCCTCGCCCGTCAGGCCGTCGAAAGCGGCGCGGTCGACTGCGCTCTGGCGCTTGGGTTCGAACAGATGCAGCCGGGTGCGCTTGGTTCGATGTTCCACGACCGGATCAGCCCGTTTACGGCGTTCGACGAAGAAACCGACGATCTGGTGGGTAATTCGGAAATTCCACTGGCGCTCCGGTATTTCGGCGGTGCAGGCAAGGCCCATATGGACGAGTTCGGCACAACCATGGAAACCTTTGCGAAAATCCGTGCCAAGGCCAGCCGACACGCGGCCAAGAACCCCGTTGCGCTGTTCCGGCAGGAAGTGACGCCCGAAGAGGTAATGGCGGCCCCGGTCATGTGGCCGGGGGTCATGACCAGACTGATGGCCTGCCCGCCGACCTGCGGTGCCGCTGCGGCAATCGTCTGTTCCAAGGAATTCGCCGACAAACACGGCCTCGACAGCTCGGTTCGGATATCGGCGCAGGCCATGACAACGGACGGTCCCGAAACTTTCGGTGCGCATGACATGCGCGAGGTTGTAGGCTTTTCGATGGCCAAACGTGCCGCCGATCAGGTCTACGAGGCCGCCGGCATCGGGCCGGACGATGTAGACGTCGTCGAACTACACGATTGTTTCGCTCATAACGAGCTGATCACCTACGAGGCTCTCGGCCTTTGCGCACGTGGCGATGCCGCGAAATTCGTCGATGACGGCGATAACACCTATGGCGGCAAATACGTGACCAACCCATCGGGTGGTCTATTGTCCAAGGGTCATCCGCTGGGTGCCACTGGACTTGCGCAATGCACCGAACTTGTTCAGCAACTTCGCGGTACGGCCGATGCGCGCCAGGTCGATGGTGCGCGATTGGCGCTTCAGCATAACCTCGGTCTCGGCGGGGCCTGTGTGACCACGCTTTACGAAAAAGTCTGACAGCACCACTCGAAAGGATAGAACATGACTGACAAACTCGACGGGCGCGTGGCGCTGGTTTCCGGTTCGGGCCGGGGCATCGGACGTGAAATCGCGCTCAAGCTTGCCTCGGAAGGGGCGCGGCTGGTAATCAACGATCTGGATGCCGATCCGGCCAATGAAACCGCCGAAGCCATCCGCGCCGCCGGTGGCGAAGCGGTGGTCTGCGCCGGCAGCGTGACCGAGGACGGTTTTGCTGAACGGTTCATCAAGACCGGCGTCGACAGCTTCGGCGGTCTGGACATAATCGTGAACAACGCCGGCTACACCTGGGACAGCGTTGTTCAGAAGATGACCGACGAACAATGGCAGGCGATCATCGACGTTCACATGACAGCCCCGTTCAGAATTCTGCGCGCCGCCCAGCCGATAATCAGCGCCAAGGCCAAGGAAGAAGCCGCCGCCGGACAGGAAGTGTTCCGCAAGGTGGTGAATATCTCGTCCATCGCGGGCACCGGCGGCAACGCGGGTCAGATCAACTATTCCGCCGCCAAGGCTGGCATTTTGGGGGTCACCAAGACGATGGCCAAGGAATGGGGCCGTTACAAGGTCAACGTGAATGCCGTGGCTTTCGGCCCGATTCGCACCCGTCTGACCGAGGGCAGCGCCGACGGCGACAGCACGATCAAGGTCGAGGAAAAAGAGATCAAGGTCGGCGTGAATCCCGATCTTCTGTCCCAGATGGAACGGATGATCCCTCTGGGCCGGGTCGGCACCCCGGAAGAGGCCGCGGGCGCGGTCTATCTGTTCTGTGCGCCTGAATCGAACTTCATCTCGGGCCAGCACATCATCTGCGGCGGCGGCTTCGTGATCTAGCACCAGCCACCATAGCCGCGCATTCGGGTTCTGACGTGCGACTGAAAATTCCGGGCAGCCGCATGACGGTTGCCCGAACTGTAACAGGATATCCGATCCATGGCGCGTCTCGAAACAACAGTACTGACCGCATCCGAAACCTACACGCGCAACCACGCGGCGCAAAACGAACGCGTCGAAACCCTGCGCACCCGTATTGCCGAGGCGACGTCGGGTGGACGTCCCAACATGGTCGACCGGCACCGCAAGCGCGGCAAACTTCTGGTCCGCGACCGGATCGACCTGCTGGTGGATCCGGGCACCGCGTTTCTCGAGCTGTCGTCGCTGGCGGCCTATGGCCAATACGGCGGCGAGGTTCCCGGTTCCGGTATCGTCACCGGCATCGGTATGGTCCACGGGCTGCCTTGTATGGTGATCGCCAACGACGCCACGGTAAAGGGCGGCTCTTTCTATCACGAGACGGTGCAGAAACACATCCGCGCCCAGGAAATCGCGGCGGAAAATCGGCTGCCCTGCCTGTATCTGGTGGATTGCGGCGGCGCCTATCTGCCTGAACAGGACCGTGTCTTTCCCGATGCCCGCCATTTCGGCAATTCCTTCTATCGCCAGACAAATATGTCGGCCAGCGGCTTGCCGCAGATCTCGGCCGTGTTCGGCGGCTGCACGGCGGGGGGGGCCTATATCCCCGCGCTGTCGGACGAAGTCATCATGGTGCGCGGCAACGCGCGCATCCATCTGGGCGGGCCTTCGATCGTCAAGGTGGCGATCAACGAAGAGGTCGATGGCGAAACGCTGGGCGGGGCAGAGATGCATTCTCGTGTCTCGGGCGTTTCCGACCATCTGGCAGAAGACGAACACCATGCGCTGGCTTTGATGCGCGACATCGTGGCCGAGCTTGGCCAGTCGCGTCCGATGGAGCCTGACGCAGCTCCCGAAGCGCCTGCGCATGATCCGTCGGAATTGCTCGGTGTCATCAGCGCCGACCGCAAGGAACCCTATGACATGCGCGAGGTTCTGCTGCGCATGATCGACGCGGGCGAATTCCGCGAATTCAAACCGGGCTGGGGCGAAACGCTGGTCTGCGGCACGGCGCGTATCCACGGCTATCGCGTAGGTATCCTGGCCAACAACGGCGCGCTATTGTCCGACAGCGCACTCAAGGGCGCACAATTCGTATCAATGTGTGACCAACGGAATATCCCACTTCTCTTCCTGCACAATATTTCCGGCTTCATGGTCGGGACCGAGGCCGAACGCGGCGGCATCGCCAAGGACAGCGCAAAGCTGGTCTATGCGATGTCGGTCGCCAAGGTGCCGCGCCTGTCGGTCCTTCTGGGCGGCTCTTACGGGGCGGGTAATTACGGCATGTGCGGGCGCGGCTTTGCGCCGAACTTCCTCTTTGCGTGGCCGACGGCGGAACTGGCCACCATGTCCGCCGACATCGCCACCAACGTAATGCTGGAACTGCGCCGCCAGAAGGGGGGCGATCCAGACAAGATGCAGGCCGATATGGACCAGATCGAGGCGCAGGTGCGCGCTCAGTACGGTGAACAGTCCGATCCCTATTACGCCACATCGCGGTTGTGGGATGACGGGCTGATCGAACCGGGTCAGACCCGCGATATCCTTGGCCTGTGTCTGGCCATCGTCTCTTCGGTACCCGAAGCAGGGCGCCACACGCCCGTATTCAGAATGTGAGGCCCACACCATGACAACGACCTACGAAACCATCCTGCTTGAAACCGACGAACGCGGTGTCGCCACGGTAACACTCAACCGGCCTGACAAACACAATGCCCTGAACGGAACGTTGATCGCCGAGCTTGCGGATGCCGCAGAGAAACTGGCCGCCGATGACAAGGTGCGTATCGTGATCCTGACCGGAACCGGCAAGAGTTTTTGCGCCGGTGGGGATTTCAACTGGTTCTCTTCCAACATTGAAAAGTCCCGCGCAGAGCGGGTCGATCAAAGCGCGACGCTTGCGTATTTACTACGCCGCCTCGATACCCTGCCCAAACCCCTGATCGGTCGGATCAACGGCCCGGCCTATGGCGGCGGCGTCGGCATGATTTCGGTCTGCGACTATACGATCGGGGCGGACGACGCGCGCTTTGGCCTGACAGAGGTGAAACTGGGCTTGTTGCCCGCCAATATCTCGCCCTATGTCGTGGCCCGCATCGGCAAGGTGCATTCGCGCGAAACCATGCTGTCGGGGGCGCTGTTCGACAGCACGCGCGCCGAACGGATCGGTCTGTTGACCGAGGTCGCCGCCGCCGGTGAATTGGATGCTGCCATCGAGCGCGTCGTGCATAATCACTTGCAGGCTGCGCCGGGTGCTGTGGCTGACACCAAAGCACTGATCGCCTATGTCGCGGCGCATGATCTGGAAACCAACATGATCTATACCGCCGACCGTCTGGCCGACGCCTGGGAGACCGAGGAAGGCATCGAAGGCATCAACAGTTTCCTCGACAAAAGCACTCCTTCCTGGCGGGTGAAATGAGCTTTACCCGCGTCCTGATCGCCAACCGGGGCGAAATCGCCCGGCGCATCCAGCGCGGGTGCCGCAAGCTGGGGCTGGAAACGGTGGCGGTCTTTTCCGAGGCCGACCGCGATGCACCCTTTGTAATCGAAGCCGATCACGCCGTCTGCATCGGCGGGGCGGCACCTTCGGAAAGCTATCTGAACGTCGATGCCATTCTTGACGCCGCCCGCGCGACCGGCGCGGGCGCGGTGCATCCCGGCTATGGCTTTTTGTCCGAGAACGCCGGTTTCGCCGCTGCGGTCGAGGCGGCAGGCCTTGTGTTTATCGGGCCGGAACCGGGCGCGATTGCCATGATGGGATCAAAGATCGAGGCCAAGGCCGCCGCAGAGGCCGCGGGTGTGCCTGTCCTGCCCGGTTACCGCGGCACCGACCAATCCGACGCGCGGTTGCTGGAAGAAGCGCGGGCGCTTGGCACGCCGCTTCTGGTCAAGGCGAGTGCGGGGGGAGGCGGGCGCGGCATGCGACTTGTCACCGATCTGGCCGACGCGCCGGAGGCCATTGCCTCCGCCCGGTCCGAGGCGAAAGGCGCGTTTGGCGATGCAGCGGTTTTCCTCGAACGCTACGCGCCCCGTGCCCGCCATGTCGAGGTGCAGGTGCTGGGCGACAGCCACGGCACCCTGCTGCATCTGGGGGACCGCGACTGTTCGCTGCAACGCAACCACCAAAAACTGATCGAGGAGGCCCCCGCCGCCGATCTGCCCGAAGATCTGCGCGATGACATGCGCGCGGCGGCGGTCCGGCTGGCGCAATCCATCGACTATCGCTCGGCGGGAACGGTGGAATACCTTTATGACCCGTCGCGCGGCGAATACTACTTTCTTGAGATGAACACCCGCCTGCAGGTCGAACATCCTGTGACCGAGGCGATCACCGGCATCGACCTGGTCGAATGGCAGTTGCGCATCGCGCGGGGCGAGCCATTGACGCTGGCGCAGACCGATGTGCGGTTCGACGGCCACGCCATCGAGGTGCGCATCGCCGCCGAGAACCCGGCCGAAAATTTCCGCCCCGAAACCGGCCGGATCACCCTTTGGGCACCGCCCGCAGGCGTACGGCTGGACAGCGGAGTCGCGGCGGGCTCGGTCGTCGGTCACCATTACGATTCCATGCTGGCCAAGCTGATCGTCCACGCGCCCGACCGCGCCGGGGCGATCCGCAGGGCTGTCGCCGCGATTGATACCTTCGCCGTTGGCGGTGTGGGGCTGAACCTGTCGTATCAACGCGCCTTGCTGACACACGCGGATTTTCAGGCGCTTCGCCATCACACCTCGGGACTGCCCGAGATGTTCCCGGATGGCTGGACGCAACCCACGCCCGACACCCGCGACACCGGACTCGCCGTCATGGCGCTCCATCTGCATCTCGCCCCGGCGGGCACATCGCCCTGGGAAAGCCTCGGAGCGTGGCGGCTCACGGCCCCCGCAGGACGGCGCGGTGCAGCATCCTATTGGACCACATCTCTGGATGATCCGATCCGCATATCCGGCACCCCGGAAACCCTTGTCGCTGTTCTGCCGGACGGCCAGAGCCTCACAACCAAAACCGCCGCCATGGCCGCCGACCGCCTGAGCGGGCGCGTCGACGGTGTTCCGTTCACGCGCATTGCCCATGTCGAACGCGCCGGCGATCATTGGCGGGTGCATCTGCAGACTCCTGCGGGGATGACCCTGACAGACCTGCGCACACTGGAAGATCGGCACCTCGCCCGCGCCAGCGTCGGCGCAAGCGGCGCTGACCTGCTGACAGCCCCGATGCCGGGCGCCGTTGCCGAGGTGCGCGTCGCTCCCGGCGATACTGTCGCCGCTGGGGATACGCTGGTGGTGCTGGAAGCCATGAAACTGCTGCAAAGCCTGCCCGCGCCGGTCGCGGGCGTGGTAGCGGAAATCTATTGTGCGCCGGGCGATACAGTCGCCGGACACGCCCCACTCGTCAAACTCGACCCGGAGGAACAAACATGACCAAACAGGAAACCATCACCACAACCGGCGGCCCGTTCAACGAAGACCTCGACATGATCCGCGATCAGCTGCGTCGGTTCATCCAGACCGAAGTGACGGCCAAGGCCGACGCCTGGGAAGAGGAGGGCATGGTGCCGCGCGACGTGCTGCGCCGAATGGGTGATCTTGGCGTTCTGGGCATGCGCTATGACGAAAAATACGGTGGCGCCGGGCTGGATGTGATGTCCAGCGTGGTCCTGGCCGAAGAGGTCGGACGCTCCACATTCGGCGGTTTCGCGGCCACGGTGCTGGTCCATACCGATATGGCCTCGCCGCATCTTGAAAACGCCGGCACCCCGGAGCAAAAAGCCCGCTGGATGCCGTCGATTACCGCAGGCGACAAAATCGCCGCCGTGGCAGTGACCGAACCGGGTGCCGGGTCGGACGTGGCGGGCATGCGCAGCCGCGCGGTGCAGGACGGGTCGGACTGGGTGCTGAACGGCACCAAGATGTTCATCACCAACGGCGTGCACGGCGACATCTATTTCGTCGGTGCCAAGACCGATCCAGATGCCAAGGGGTCGCGCGGAATCACCATGTTCGCGATCGAAAAGGGCACGCCCGGTTTCTCGGTCGGACGGGCGCTGAACAAGACCGGCTGGCTGTGTTCGGACACCGCCGAGCTGATTTTCGAGGATGTTCGCGTCCCGGCGGAGAATATTCTCGGCGAGGTCAACAAAGGCTTCTATTCGGTGATGAAGAACTTTCAGAACGAACGCATCGTTCTGGGCGCCATGGCCTGCGCCGAGGCACAGACCGCACTGGACATGACCGTGGACTACGTCAAGCAACGCAAGGCCTTTGGCGGCGTGTTGTGGGACAAGCAAGCCATCCGCCAGCGGCTAGCCGACTGTCAGACCCGGATCGAGGCAGGTCGCCAGCTTGTCTATCATGCAGCCAGGCAGGATGTGGCAGGCCGCGATTGCGTGAAAGAGGTCTCGATGGTCAAGGCGTACTGCGGCGAGCTGGTAAACTCAGTGCTCTACGACTGTGTGCAATTCCACGGCGGCATGGGCTACATGCGCGAAACACCAGTCGAGCGGATGTCACGCGATGCCCGTGTTCAGGCCATCGGCGGCGGTGCCAGCGAGGTGATGCTCGAAGAGGTTGCGAAACGCATGTGAACCGTCAGCCCGAGACGCCGACCATTTGGCGAACACAAGGATAATCTGCGCAAGCATGGAAGATGGTGATCATCAATGACGAAAAGCAGCATGTTTTTCACGGAACCCGAACCGTGTCGCGCTCAGGCTGTCGAGGTGGCCGAGGGCATTCAGAGGATCGTTGCCGACAATCCGGGAAAGATGACCTATTACGGGACGAACACCTATATCATCGACAGCTCTGACGGCCGGTTCGTGATCGACCCCGGACCGGTAGAAGACCACGACCATTTCGAAGCCATCGTCGAAACTCTGGGAGAAGGTGCCACCGGAATTCTCGTCACACATCACCATTCCGATCATTTCGGCGCCGCGCCGGCACTGCGCGAAAGGACAGGTCTGCCTGTTCACGTCTCACGGGTGTTTCCGGACGACGCCTTCGAACCTGACGGATACCTTGACGACGGTGATGTGATCGCCGGGCTCACTGTTCTGCACACGCCCGGTCATGCAAGCGATCATCTGTGCTTCGCACGACCGGACGGGGTTCTGTTTTCTGGTGATCACATGATGGGTTGGAACAGCTCGATCGTAAGCCCGCCTGACGGCAACATGCGCGATTACTGCGCCCAGCTTCAACGATTGATCGACCGTAATGACAGGGTCTGCTTGCCCGGTCACGGCCCCGTGCTTCACGACCCGCAACCCTACATCCAGCGATTGCTCGACAACCGGATGCGCCGCGAAGCAGAGATTCTCGCGCATCTGTCGAAAAAACCCGATACGATCAAGAATATTGCAGTATCGGTTTACAAGAAATCCGACCCGCATATCGCAATGGCTGCCGAACGCAATGCCGCAGCGCACCTGGAAAAGCTCTTCGCGGAAGCGCGGGTTACCAAGAACAATGAGATTTGGAATTTAACATAACCATGATTATGCGCGTAATACATGTAAACACCATTCAGAAATGTCACCGGCTTTGCAAAGTAGAAATGTCACCACCGTGAGCGACGGAAGCAAGGCTTTGCAGCCCGGAGACCTCAAATATCGGAGGGTTGAAAAGCCTTGCGTGTGTCAGTGGAAAATCTGGCGCTTCTCTTTCTTGGAGAAGAATGCAGCGAGCCCTTCTTCCTTCACAGTCTCTTCAAACTGCTTCCAAGCAAGGCCGTCCGCGATGAACGCATCATCGAACACGGTTGAGGTGCCAAACTCGTTTACGACTTCCAAGATCCAGCTCGGATCAATGTCCGTTTTATAGATCTCGACCGTCAGAAAATGCCCGTCGATCTCGACGTCGGCGCACAGGTCTGAGAAGATCACTTCAATATCGTCATCGGTATTCATGGACCAAACTTGAGGCTATTGCGCTGGTTGTGCAATCTTCTTCTTGGCCCGCGATCCTGGCGGTCTGCCTGGCCGACGCCCGTTCGGCTTGTAGCCCATCTTCTCTGAGTTTGTCCGCACCTTCGGCTTAGGCGGTGCGGCGTCCTGCATCTCTTTGACATAGGCTAGAACCGCGCGGAGCCGCTTGTTCTCGGTAACGGCTGCATGGGTGACGCGTTGGTCCATATCAAAGATCCTGTAGGGCAGGGCTTGACCTTTCCAGCGCACCTCAAACCGCCCATCCACAAAGACATAGGTGTCCACATATTTGCCGACCAGAGCGCGTGACAGCTCGTTCTCTTCGAGCATGATCCGCTTGCGGTCATAGGAAAATGTTAGCTGCTTGCCGACATAGCGGTTCTCACGCCAGCACAACACTTCCGCCAGCCGATCCGGCTCCACATTCAACGCCCGATGCAGGTTGTCCGGTTTGGCCGGGGCCTTGGCAAATTGAGCGTTGAAGCGGCTCTTAAAGCCTTCAAGAAAGGCGTTTCCGGCTTCCATGTCCGATACGCCTGCCAGCCTCAGCTCTTTGACAAGCCGGTCCTGAAGCGTGCGATTGGCCCGTTCTACGCGGCCTTTGGCTTGAGAGCTGTTGGCGCACAGGATCTCGATGTTCAGTTCATTCAACGCACGCCCAAACTGGGTCATGCCTGCACCATTCCTGGCGTCGTCTTTGGCTACCCGGAAGACCGAATGCTTGTCGCTGTAAAACGCCACTGGACGGCCATACTGAGCCAAATAGCTGTCCAACGCCTCGAAATAGCTGAACGTGCTCTCTGACCTGACGAAGCGCAGCTCCATGAGCGTGCTGGTGGCATCGTCGATGAAAACGAGCAGGGTGCAGGGATCACCCCGATCCTCAAACCAGCGATGATCAGAACCATCAATCTGGATCAGCTCACCATAGCATTCGCGCCGCAAGCGAGGTTGATGGAATGTCCGGCGCTGCTTCCGCGAGAGCCAGATGCCGTCTTCGATCATCCATTTGCGCAAGGTCTCACGAGACACTGTGAACCCATGATGCTCAGCCAGCTTTTCAGCTGCCAGTGTTGGGCCGAAATCCGGGTAATGCTCTTTAACAAGGTTCAGAGCATAGTCGCGCTTCGCACGGTGGATACGGTTGTTTGGAGGTTTGCCGCGCGCCTTATGCCGGATCGCTGAGGCACCATCCTGGCGGTATCGCTTCAAAAGCCGAAACACCTGCCGCCGTGTCAGACCCAACATGTTCGCCGCATTAGCTACCGTCAGCCGACCATCGTCGACCTGCGCCAAAACCTCAACGCGGTTCAACTCGCGCTCGCTCATCATCACCCATCCCATGTCCACTAATCCTCGCTAACGTATGCAAGGAGAGTGACACTTCTGCTTTGCCGATGGGTGACATTACTGCTTTGCGGCTACAATACACTTTGCGTTGCAATAGTATATTATTAAAGGTAAGGTGGTTCCCGACAAAGGGTCCCCTACCATGCGCTTTCAACTTAGACGACTGTCTCTATGCCTAACCGCTGTAACCGCTTTGGCAACCGGTGTGCTGCCGAGCACCACAAAAGCACAAACCTATCCAATCGACTGCGCAATCCTTCTCTGCCTGTCCGGCGGTTGGCCCGCTTCCGTGCCCTGCAGCCGTGCCCGTGCCGAGTTTATCCGTCGCATCACGCCTTGGCCTGTGGAACCACCACTGCAGATTTGGCGCTGTCCCATGGGCGCATCTTATGAGACCGAACGGCATCCGAGCAATGTAGACCGAATCTTCGAAGCCTTGTTTCACGCCAAGGACTATTCGCCCCACCAATCGTTTCCAGGCGATGATGTTGCCGTCCAAACAAAATCAACAAATGCCGTTTGGCGCTCTCCAGAAACCGGAACGGGCGGCATTCCAGCAGACTTCGTGCTTCGCCTCGTCCAGGATCGGGCGGACATTGATATCAGCGGTCCAGAGTTCAATTTTGTCCGATCCATTCGCGTCTTTGATGTACGGTATGCGCGACAGCACGAGTCCGGGCGCGATGGGGACTGTAACCGAAGCGCGACCGTGGTCCTCGGCACTTACGGGACCCAAGGCGATTTCACTTGGCAGAGGTCTTCCGTCACTGCCCTTCCTTCGGCTCACGTAGGCCTTGAGCGCTGGGGCGAGCATTGCCCTGGCATTTATCACCGATCCGTCTTCGTCGATTGGCGTGACTATGAGGATAACTACGGGTTCGAGCAGGTGAACTACTGACCTGCCGCCACGTAGATTGGTCTCGGAAGACGGCTTCTTTGACGTGTACGGCCGCACCGCGTACGCGTCGCGGTCCACATGCTGTTTGGCGTTTCGGCAAATACCGCAGGTTCGCACTCCTCAACCGCCGTCGCCACTTCGCATTCGCGTGAGTGCATCGAAGTCGATTTCTTGCTTCTGTTCGTCACTTATATCCGGCCGGGTTTCCGATACTGGCTGGGGCCCTTGGACGTCCCACATCACCGCATGTGAGCCTGTACTCCAGCGATAAACCCAACCAACAACACTGCACCCATCGGTCCCGATCAGATTGGCGATCGCGACGCCCTCACCCTTATCTTCGTTCACTGTTTACTGACTTCCTGCACTGTGGTGCTGCAAATTGCGGCGTGGGTTTGCAGAGCGTTCACTACGACCGCGCGCCGGGCTTCGTTAATGTTGGCTAACTGGTCCTCGAGGAGGGAATGATCATCAGACCGGGAAAATGGGTTTCCGTGTTCTCAACAATTCATTGGCTTCAAATCCTGTGGTCGGGCTCCGTGGCGGTTTCAACGATCGCCAGAACCTCGAACGGGTCAAAGCCGATGGCGCGCGCCAGGACGACCAGCTCGACAACGTCGACCCGGCGCTGACCGCTTTCAAGACGGGCAATAAGGGATTGGTGGCATCTGAGCCTATCCGCCAAGTCTTTCTGACCAAGGCCCGCTTTGACACGCGCGTCGACCAACGCCCGGCAGAGTGCCACTTGTCCCTTGCTTCTGATTGTTTTCGCCACGCGTCACATACCTTTTGTGACGTCGCTAGCGGATGAAATCTGTTATCTAAAAAGTAGATATTTGAGGGTGTTATCGGCGTCTGGTTTCCATGGGCTACACGTCTGATGCTCCCGAGGTTGCTCATCAATCCCCTACCAATTGAAGAAACCGGCCATAATCCTCGCTCACTTCCCGCGCTTCTTCGAAAGCGCGAGCGCGTTCGCTGTCGAGGCAACGGAAGTAGCTCTGGATATCCTGGATGTAACCTTCGAAGTCGCCACGGATGATGTCCGCATAGTCCCGCACCGCCTGCGAATCGCTCGGAAGGAAGGGACGGGTCGGAGGGACGCAAGCCTCGGCATGGCTTGCGACCGGAGCGAGCACAAGAGCGAACAGTACTCGCAACGCTAGCGCCCTCCTCAACCTAAGGTTTGTAAAACCTTTTATCTCCTTGATAGACGCCAATGGCCATGCCTAGTGTCTGTGTAATCGAAATACATCTGCATCTACCGCAATATAACTTGCGGTTGTTATTATACTATCGTAACTCTGGGCTTCAAGTAGAAATGCCCGGGCGTTGCGCCATTGGAGAAAGCGTGAGCCGGGCCATGAACTGGGACATCGAAGCACCAAATGTGGTTACGGAAGCCAGGTTCCGCGAGCTCGTGGAAAGCGGCTATAGCGCAGAAATCCTGTGCCAAAAGTCGGCACATAAGAAAGGCCCCAGCTATTACGGGGTCTGGATCATGCGCGTTGTCTCTGATGATGGGGTGGAAAAGTTCCTCGTCACCGCCCGCACGCGGACGACCTACAACGATATCAAGATCCGCGAGTTCAAGACGATCTCCGGCGTGGTTTCTTTCTTCATTGGCCTTGGCTTTGCGCATGTGGACCTGCCGCTTGTTTCGGGTACGAGCCGTGCGCACAAACTCGCCCCACCAGACAAAGCCCCATCAGACAAGGGCACTGGCAACTAACCTCGTCTGTCTCTGGCTGGTCGCAGCACCCGCCTCAGCGCAAATGGTCCTGGTCATGGCGAGCGACGGCGCTCTGACCCCGTCGCGGTCTCAGAGCGGTTTTGCGCGGAACTATAATGACGGCGTTGGGCTGGGATTGGCGTCCGATGGTTTGGCCATTCTTGGTGAGACGGAAGCAGCGCCCAAACCTGACGCGCTGAGGTTTGCGGCACTCGCCCAGCCAGCACCCCTGCCCCGCGCAGACGTTCTCTCTGGCATCAAGGCAACGGCCCTGCGTTATGCCGGCCATCCCGGTTTGCGCCGCGCAGGACTGTCCGTCACGCAGTGGCTGGCTCTCTACCGCGCCAATATCGAGGTTGAGAGCGCCTATCGGCAAGATGCAATCTCACATGCAGGAGCCGTTGGCCTTGGCCAGCTGATGCCGGCAACCGCGCGTGATCTCGACGTCGATCCGCATGACGCACTGCAGAACCTCGACGGCTCCGCCCGCTACCTCGCGATGATGCTGGAGACGTTCGCCGACCCATATCTGGCGCTGGCTGCCTACAATGCCGGACCTGACGCTGTTCGCCAATATGGCAGCATTCCGCCTTACCGAGAAACCCAGAACCACGTGGCCCGCGTCATGGCCGTCGTGGCCCGATTGGAAGGATCAAATTCATGATGTCCCAACCTTTTTGGAAATCATTCCTCAAAACACTCATCGGCAATGTCGCGAAAGCGCGCAGCGCGGCAGTGCATTGGCGATACCGCTTTTTCCAAACAAGTTGGATTTCAAACCTCTTTGTCGCCTCACTGGCGGTGTTCCTGCTCATTGCCGAGCCCGCCCTTGCCCAAAGCATCGATCTCTCCCCGATCCAAAGCTTGTTGCAGGGCATTGTCGATGCGCTGACCGGCCCGCTCGGCGTCGTGATCGCCACACTCGCGGTCCTTGGCGTTTTCTTGAGCTGGTTCTTCAACATCATCGATCTGCGCCAGGCGCTCTGGGTCCTCGTCGGGATCGCCGGTGTTGCGGCTGCCCCCACCATCGTTGCCGCGGTCTTCGCCGGTGGCTGAGCGCGCGCCTCTCTTCCTCGGCCTCGTGCGCCCGCCCAAGCTTCTGGGCCTGCCCATCATGTATGCGATGGTCTGGCTCTTCGGCTCGGTGCTCTTGTTCGTCTGGGTCCAGCACATCGCGGTACTGGCTGTCGCGGCCCTTCTCTACCCGGTGCTTTGGAAGGCCGCAGATTGGGACCCGCGTTTCATCGACGTGATGATGACAGCCCTGCAGGAGACACCGCCCACGCGCAACAGGTCCATCCATGGCGGGGACAGCTATGCCCCGTGATGACGCCCGTGATGCTGCGCTCGATGCCCGCACAATGACGCCAGACTGGTATGCGCGCGAGACCCGGCTTGCGCATATGCTGCCCTATGTGAGCCTCGTCGACGACCAGACCGTGCGGACTCGGGTGAACGAACTCTTCCGGTGCATTCGCCTTGAGGGGATCAACAGCTACACGACGGACGATGCCTATCTCGACAAGGTGACGGCGCTTTTTGCTCGCATCGTCGCGCAACTCGGGCCAGAATTCAGCTATTACGTCCACAAGGTCTCCAAGGCCATCAAACCTGATCTCGAACCGATCCGTGAGGACAGCTTCGCAGGCGAGGTTGACCGGCGCTGGCGCGCGAAACTCGAGACCAGCGGGCTCCGCGACAAAACACTGACGCTCACCGTCATTCACCGGCCGCCTCCGAAAAGCCTCCTGCCGTTCCTCAGCCGCAGCGCGCCGGACCGGCTGAGAGAGGAGACCCGCAAACGCCAGCAGCGCCTCGGTGAGGCCGTGAACGTCTTCCTCTCGGGGCTTACCGAGCTCAAGCCGCGCCTGCTATCAGCCGGATCGGGAGAGTTGGTGGGCTTTTTGGGCGCGCTCAACACGGGCACCGAGCTGCCGCTCTACCCGGCAAACACCTACGGCTTTCTGTCCTTCAACGTCGCCAATACCCGCGTGACGTTTCACGGCGACCATTTCGAGCTTTCCGAGGGCGTCGTGGGCCACCGCTACGGCAAGAGTTTCACCATTGGGGAATACTCGGAAGGCACCTCCTGCACCATGTTCGACATGCTGAACCTGCCGGTCGACATGATCGTGACGCACTCCTTCACGCCGATCAATTCGAACCTCATGGCGGGCCGCATCAAGCGGCAAAAGCGCCAGATGCAGGCCAGCCAGGACGCCGCCCTCTCGCTTCTGGAAGCCCTCGACATCGCCGCCGACGATCTCGAAGCCAGGCGCCAGAGATTCGGCGAGCACCATATGGTCGTGACGCTGTTCTGCGACACGCTCGAAGAGTTGCAGACGCTCAGCGCCGAGATCGTGAACGCCGCCGCGACCGAAGGCGTGAAGATGATCGGCGAGCGGGTCGCGGCCAAAGCGCATTACCTCAGCCAGCATCCCGGCAACCAGCCCAAGCGCGTCCGCGCCAGTGCCGTCACCAATCGCAACTTCGCGGATTTCGCGGCCTTCCACCGGACGCAGCTCGGCAAACCTCCAGCGCTTACCCCCTGGGGCCGGGTCATCACCTATCTGCCCACGCCCGAGCAGAGCGCCTACCGGTTTTCCTATCACGAGCAAGGCAGCCCGGACAAAGAACCGACCAGCGGGCATACCCTGATCATGGGGCGGCCCGGGTCGGGCAAATCGGTACTCTCGGCTTTCCTGATGACCCAGGCCCGTCGCGCGGGCGCGCGTATATTCGTCTTCGACTATCGCCTCGGCATGGAGATGGCGGTCCGCGCCAATGGCGGGCGCTACGCGTCCCTGAGCGCCGGTCAGCCCACGGGCCTCAACCCGCTCTGGACCGAGACCGATGCGCGCGGCACCGCCTGGCTCTCGGACTGGCTTGCCACGCTTCTTTACCGCGCTGACAAGCCGCTCACACCGGCACAGACCAATCGCATCCAGGAAGTGGTGCGCCAGAACGCGCAGGCCACCAATCCGGCCCTGCGGAACTGGCGGGATTTCGCATCGCTTTTTGTGTCTACCGATGATGGCGGCGATCTGCACCAGCGCCTGCTCGAGTGGACCGAAGACGGCCGCTATGGCTGGATCTTCGGGCAGAGCCTTGAGGACACTTTTTCACTCAAAGGCGATGTCGTGGGCTTCGATCTGACCGGCATTCTCGACAGCGAGGCCGACAAGGAACGGATGGCGGTCCTGTCCTATCTTTTCCGCCGGGTCGAGCGCGAGATCGAGGACCGCCGCCCCACCATCATCGTGATCGACGAGGCCTGGAAGGCGCTCGACAACGCATATTTCGCCGAACGGCTGTCGAACTGGCTGGTGACCGCGCGCAAGCAGAACACGGTCGCGGTGATGATGACGCAATACGCAAGCCAGCTTGAGCGCACCCGGACCGGCAAGACCATCGTCGAAGCCGTTCCGACGCAGATCCTGCTGCCCAATATCCGCGCGCAGCCTGCGGACTACGCCATGCTGAACCTCACGGAGAAGGAGCTCGACGTCCTTCTCAACACGGGCAGCAACAGCCGCTTGGCGCTGATCCGCGACGATCAGGGCTCAATCGTCGTCGATGCCGATCTGAGCGCCCTTGGGCCAAATCTCACGATCCTTGGCGGCATGGAAAAGGGCGAAGCGCTTGTTGGCGCTGATTACCGCGACCGCCCGGACTTCTGGAGCCTTTCATGATTCGTATTCTCTCGTCCCTGACAGCATTCGGCCTGCTCGCTTCCTGTGCGCAGTATCGCGAACCGCAGGCCAACTGCTTCAGCTTTCTGGCCTCGACGACCCCTGTCGCGCCTGATTGCACTTTCACGCCTCTAGATGCGCCGGAGGGCGACATTGAAGTCTAGCCTGCCCCATATCCTCGCGTTTTGCCTGCTGCCCGGCCTCGCCCTGTCCCAAGGTGTGCCGACCAATGACAGCGGGCTGACCGCGCGCGATATCGTCGAGACCGGCGACCGCGAAGCAGACTTGGCTGTTCAGGCCGACAAGCTTGCCGTGCGCGAACTCATCGCCGAGATCGAGCGCGAACAGCTGGAAACCCTCCGACGCATCCTCGATGCCCAGACCAGCTTCGGCGGTCAGGGCTTGCCCGCAATGGTCTCGGGGCTTGAGGGCGGCAGCGGCGATCCCGACCGCTCTGTGGCGGCGGTCTATGGCACGGGCGAGATCGACCCCAATCCCGGCGGTGCGCAGATGTTCGGGGATGCTGCGGAAAACATCGAGCAGCTCATCATCCGCGTGGCTCAGGAGACCAGCGGCTTTGCGGGTGTTGGCCGCGCAGGGCTCTCGCCCGTCCAGTGGCGCGCGTTGCTGCAAGCGCTGATCTGGCAGGAAAGCCGGTTTACGATTGGGGCACGGTCTCCCGTCGGCGCCTATGGTCTCACCCAGATCATGCCTGGGACGGCCAGCGATCTCGGCATCAACCCGGAATACTATGACAGCGACTATCTGCAGGTGCATGGCGGCGCGCGCTATCTCGCGACCCAGCTCAACACATTCGATGGCAACATCATCAACGCCCTCGCGGCCTATAACGCCGGACCCGGCCGGGTTTTCGAGTATGGCGGCGTGCCACCCTTCCGCGAGACCCAGCACTACGTGTCGGTCATCCCTGAACGCTACAATCTCTATCTGAGCCGTATCGGCGGGATCGACGCGCTTGGCACGATCGATCCGGCGCTTCTCGCCAATGCCAACCTCTCGCTCACGGGTCATGGGGCGGCTTTTTATGGCAGCAACTCACCAGCCGCGATCAGGCAAGCCGCCCTGCGTATTGCGGATATCGTCGAACGGATTTCTGAAACCGAGGACGTGCAGGAGAGCGTCGCGCTCAACACCTATGCCCGCGCCGAACTCGTGCGTCTCGTCGCTGCCCGCATCCGGCTTCAGGCCGCCCGCACGCGCGTGCTCTCCGCCGAAGAGCTGGCCCAGGCCAGCGCCCGCATGGCCGAAGGCGCGTTCATGGATTTTGCGATCAGGGAGATTGAATGATGGGACATCTGCTCTTGAGGACAGCTTTGGCCACGACACTTGGGTTCGGCCTGCAATTTGGCACCCTCTCCCCTGCCGCAGGACAAGGCGTGCCCGTCGTCGATACCCAGAACATCGCGCAAAACATCCAGCAGCTGCGGCAGATGATCGAAGACGAAATCCTACAGAACGAACAGCTGACGCAGCTCCGCGAACAGCTTGCCACACTCACGGATCAACTCGCGGAGCTGCAAAGAACCTATGAAGCGCTCACCCGCCTTGCCGAGCTTCCCGAAATCATCCGCACCGAGATGGAAGATGAACTCAATGGCCTGCTCGACCAGGAGTTCGGCGACATCCTCGCCACGATTGAGGCGATCAAGACTGGGGATTTCTCGAGCCTCTCGGGCTCCGGCGCCACCGAAATCGAAACTCAGATGGACCGGGTGCTGGCCGATCTCGGCTTTGACGAGGACACCCTCTCGGAAATGGCCACGAGCGGCAATCCCGGTGCCAACCGCGTGGCGACCCAGGCCACGACCGGCGCGCTCGTCTCGGCCGCTGCCCAGAACAGCTATGAAGATGCAGGCCAGTCGCTCGAACGGGTCGACCGGCTCGTCGGGCTCATCGACGACATGGACGAACTCAAGGAAAGCATCGATCTCAACACGCGCGTGACGGCGGAGCTCGCCATTGCGCTGGTCGCCATGTGGCAGCTCGAAGCCGTGCAAACAGTGGGCGACGGCACCGGCGGCGTGATCGATGCCGCCACCATCGCCGAAGAGCAGCGCTTCATGGATTTCACCTTGCCGGACCTCCGGGCCGAGTGATTGCGGGGTGTGACACGTGGCGAGTGAACAAGAGATCATTGAGGAAGAGCTGGTCTACGGTGCCCTGCGCCGCGAACGGCTCTGGCAACGCCTTGGTCTGACAGGTCTTGTCTTCGGCATCATCGGCTGTCTGAGTGCCGCGGCTGTCTCGATCCTCGATGTCGACCCGCCCCCCGTCGTTGTCCCCTATGATCCTGCCACTGGTTTTGCCCTGCCCGAGGCGTCAGTTGGGGCCACATCCGTCACCGCCAACCAGGCGATCATCGAGGCGGAGGTCTTCCGCTATGTGACCGACCGCGAGGTCTACAACCAGCTCGACAACGATCTGCGCATCCGCAGCGTTCTGCGCCGCTCGGACGGGGCTGCCGAGAGCGGGCTGCGCCAGATCTGGGACAGCGCGAATGAAAACTACCCGCCGACCGTCTATGGCCCCAATGCCCGGCTCGACGTGGAAATCCTGAGCATCAGTCGCATCGGATCCAACCGCACCACTGTGCGGTTGCGCAAGCGGCTGACCTCCATCAACGGCACCCAAACCGGGCTCTTCACCGCCACGCTTCTCTTCGAGTTCCGCCCCGAGACCCGCCGCTCCATCGACGAGGTCTGGACCAATCCGTTTGGGTTCACCGTGCTCGAATATTCCATCCGCTCCGACAGATTGGAGAATTAATGCGTTTCTGGAATTCAAATCAAAATACCTTGTCGCCAATGTCCCGAAAGCGCTTGAGCCGCGGGGGTATTGGCGACACTCCTCGTTCCGGAAACGCGTGGTTGATCAAAAAGTTCTTTGTTGCTGCCCTACTTGTTTTGCTGCCCAGCCTTGCCTTTGCCGAAGCCATCCCGCGCGGTGGCCCAAATGACAGTCGTGTGCGGCTGGCCACCTACCAGGAAGGCCAGGTCTACCGCCTCAGCGTCTCGCTCACCCATGTCACCACCATCGAGTTTGGAGAGGGTGAAAGCATCCGCTCGATTATCGCGGGCGACACGGAAGGGTTTGAGATCGATGGCGTCCCCGGTGGTCAGGCATTTGCAATCAAGCCCATCGCGCGCGGCGTCCATACCAATGTGACGGTCTACACGAACAGGCGCAGCTACTATTTCAACGTCGAGGAGGTCCGCAGCCCGACCTTCTACGTGGTGCAGTTCCGCTATCCAGACGACGCTGCGCGCCCGACCCGGGCCATCGCGGCCCAAGCGCCGAACTACAACTACGGTGCCAGCGCGCGGACCGAGTTCACGCCAACCCGCATCTGGGATGACGGGACGTTCACGTATTTCGCCTTTCCAAGAAACGCACCTGTGCCAGCGATCTTCCGCTACGCGGGCGGTCGTGAACGCACGGTCAACACGCAAACCCCTGAAGACGGCGTGATACGCGTCAGCGGCGTGAACCGCCAATGGGTCCTGCGATTTGGCGAAGAGGTGGTCTGCGTCGAGGCGATCCCGCCCGCGGAGGCCGCCTCATGAGCGATACCGAGAACACTGAGCTGGAAAAACGCCTCGCCGCCCTTGAGAAAGGCAGAGGGAGAGGTCAGTCCCCTGCCCCACGGCGCGCGCCGGTTCTAGCTTTGATTGTTGTTCTCGTGATCGGCGCGGGCGGGGCGCTTCTCTACCTACTTTCCCAGCCAGAGGAAGAGGAAGCCCTACCCACGGCAACACCGGAAGTGTTCCAGAACGAGGGCGACGGGTTTGGTACAATTGAAACCCTCCCCCCACCCGAACCCGAGGTGGTTCTGATCGCGCCCGAGCCCGTGGAACCAAATGCCGAGCTTCTGGCGCAGATCACCGCCCTGCAGTCTCAGATCAAGGAGTTGCGCGACGCCCCCAAACCGGTCGTCGAACAAGACACCGCCGCTGCAGAGGCCATCGACGCGCTGACCGCTCAGATCGCTGCGCTGCAAGCCGCCTCTGAAGCCGCACAGCAAAGGTTCCAGGACGAACTGACGGCGCGGGATCGCAGCCTTGAGCAACTCCGCATGGATCTGGAACTGGCCCAACTCGAGGCCAGCCGACCGCAACCCGCACCAGTGGGCCCCACGGAAGTTGAGCTGCGCGCACGCGAGCAAGAGCGACTGCGCCGCGAGGAAGAAGCCCGGCGCATGGCCGAGCTGGAGCGCCGCGCCGCTGAGGAACGCGCCTTCCAGGAGCGGCGCATCGCCTCGCCCACTATCGCTTTTGGCGGTGCCTCCGGAGCGAATGAAGCGGCTTTGACCGAACGCACTTTTGGCGAGGTGACGGATTTCGTGCTGAACGGTGCGTTACCCTCTACCGTGACGCAGGCCGAGGTGATCGCCAATCCCTCCAACACGATTCTACAGGGCACGATGATCCAGGCCGTCATGGAAACTGCCCTCGACAGCTCCCTGCCCGGCCAGACCCGTGCCGTGGTGTCCGAAGATGTCTACAGCGTCGATGGCACGCGCCTCCTGATCCCCCGCGGATCCCGCCTCATCGGGCGCTACCGCGCCGGCGTCGATATCGCGCAGCGCCGCGTGACCATCGCCTGGGACCGGATCATCCTGCCCGACAACCAGACCGTGCAGATCAGCTCCTTCGGGGGCGATGAACTGGGCCGCTCCGGTGTCACCGGCTTCGTAGACACGCGCTTTGCCGAGCGTTTCGGGTCGGCCGCCCTGATCTCGCTGATTTCGGCTGCGCCAAGTGCCGCCGCCTCCGAGGTTCAGGATGAGACTGCCGCCGACGTTCTCGAAGACGTGGGCGATGATCTGGCAGATGCCACGGACAGCGTCATGGGCGATTACCTCTCCATCGGCCCGGTCATCTATGTCGACCAGGGCGCCCGCGTCACGGTCATGGTCGACCGCGATCTGGAGATATTCTGAACCCATGTCGCTGAGCTATCTCGAAACCTCGCTCGACCGGATCAACGCCGCCGCCCGCGACGACGTCATCGAGATCTGCATCAATCCCGACGGGACCTGTTGGGGCGAATTCCAGGGCGATCACTTCATGCGCGCACTGGACCAGAGGCTGACGGGCGTTCAGGTCAGGGACCTCGGCAACCAGATCGCCTCCTCTGCCAACACCACGATGAGCAAGGACCGCCCCATCGTCTCGGTCTCGATCACCTACAAGGGGCGCCCGATCCGGGCACAGGTCATCACCCCGCCCGCCGTGCTCTCGGCCATGTCGATCAGCTTGCGGTTCTTCTCGAGCCTGCCGCTTGAGGGTATCGCGCTCGACTTTCTCTACGGCAAGGAACGCAAGCTCGAAGACCTCCGCGTGGAAAAAAAGCGCGCCTTACGCGCCGTGGTGGCCGCGGGTTTGATCGATGATGCGCTCGCCTTCTGCGTCGAGAACAAACTCAACATGATCGTCTCGGGCGGCACCTCCACCGGCAAGACCGTGGCTGCGCGCAAGATCCTCTCTCACGTGCGATCCGAGGAACGCGTCGTGACCATCGAAGAAGCCGCCGAGCTGTTGCCGACCCAGCCAAATGCCGTGACCCTCATCGCCAATCGCGACGCGGAATTCCAGACCGCCGATGTGCTGCTCACCGCGACGCTGCGCATGCGCCCCGACCGGATCATCCTGGGCGAGGTGCGCGGCAAGGAGGCCATGACCTTTCTGGAAGCCATCAACACCGGCCATGGCGGGTCCATGACCACGCTGCATGCCGAAACCCCGCAACTCGCCGTCCAGCGGCTCGCGATCGCGGCACTCAAGACCGAGATCCCGATGACCTATGCCGACATGATCCAGTACATCGAGAATTCCATCGATGTGATCATCCAGGCCGGTCGCCATGACGGCAAACGCGGCATCACCGAGTTCTACCTGCCCGGCGCAACTGAGATTGGAATTTCCCAATGAAGACATTTGAATACGATATCCTGTCCTTTCAGGTGAAAAAGCAAAAGGACTACGACGCGATGCGAAGCGCCTTGAATGAGCGCGGCGCCGAGGGGTGGGAAGTGATTACAGCTGAAGCAGGTGACTACGGCTACACCACGTTCTTGAAGCGAGAATCTTCAAGAAAGAAGGCAGATTCAGAATGATGCGGGTCGTCGCGGCTGCAGGCCTGCTCGTCCTTCTCGGCGCAACCGCTGGTGTGGCCGAGCGGAATCTGATCCCGACGCTCGACAACCGTCCAGATGTTTGCTCAGAACAGTCACCCGAGCCGGAGTGGATGCAGAACATCGATGTGCGCGAGTCCTACAAGCGCCTCTTAATCCAACAGATCTACCGAGCTGAAAGCATGAAACGCATCGTTGACGCGCAAAGCTGTGACTGTCCCATACGGTATCCGACTTGGGAGGTCGCAGTACGCATCTACACCGAGCACTACGCCGCATCTGAATACTGGGACATCGTGGAAGCGACTTCCGCATACCGGCACCAAGCAAATGAGCTTCGACGCGAAGCCATGCCAATCTGCGAAGCCGGCGGGAACTGGTAGGTCACCATGAGTGTCGTCGCCTACTTCGTGGAAACGGCTGAAGGCTATCTCGATACCGCAGCCGAAACTCAGTTTGGTGCGGTCGCAACAACGGTCGGCACGTTGCTGGTTCTGGGCACAACACTAGTTGTCATTCTGGTCTTCATCAACATGATCTACCAGTATCGCGCCATGGACGGCCGAACTGCCTTTTGGCTGGCCGTGAAGGTCGGACTTATCGGGGTCTTCGCGGCCAACTGGGTCCAGTTCAATGCGCTTGCCTCAGCAATACTGAACGGAATTGACAGCATTGCCGGGGCACTTGTGGCTTCTGTCGGCGGCGGATCACCTGGTCCGTCCGGTACTTTTGCAGAGGAATTTGACGAACTGATTGCAGCGCTCGGGGACTATCTGAATGCTGCGGGGTCCGAACTGAACTGGATGGCGGGTGCCTTGCTTGACACACTTGGGGTTCTGCTGCTCTCGATTCTTGGCGGGTTGGCGGCGTTCATTGTTGTGGCGTCCCGGCTCATGATCGCTCTGCTAATTGGCATTGCGCCAGTGATGATCTTCTTGACCCTGTTCGAGGTAACCAAGGATTATTTCGCGCGCTGGTTATCCGCGCTCATCTCATTCGCGATGTATCCGATCGTCGTCGCCGGAGTGTTCGCGACGATCACGGGGGTCTCTCGGGCGCTTCTTGCCGAGCTTGGCGACCCGGAGGGAGCCTCGAACATAGGCGCCCTTATCCCATTTTTCATGATGGTGCTGATGGCAAAGGGTTTCATCATAGCAACACCTTTCTTGGTTCGGGCGATTTCCGGAAACATCATGATGCCAGCACTCTCGGCCGGGTTCGGGGGAAGCTATGCCTTCGCCAGAGGGCTTGCAGGTAGCAAACAAGTTTACAATCGCTATGCCATCGGTGGCGCAACTGGGGCTGAATACGCAGCCCTTCGAGCGCGACAATTCTTTGGCGTGCAAGCCTTGCCGAGCCGACCAAATACTGCTGGAGGGCCAACTGCGGCTCGTCCGGGTGACGCAAACGGATCAGGCGCCCGAATGCTGGCACAGCTTTCAAGACTTGGTAGGTTGGGCAGGCGGTGACAGCCAGGCGGAAAAAAAATCCTGCCACAACCGCAAAGGTTTTACCAGTGGTTTTGAACGGTTTGGAAAGTTTAAAACAATCTTTGGGCCAATTGCACTAACGGTCAAAAATGACAAAGGTCGCTTGCGTATCGCAATCCGGCTCTTGCATCAGAACTTTGATTTCCCCGCGTGCCTCGGACCAGGTATCCTCGTCTTTCTTCACGAGAAGGCGTGTTCGTGTAACGCGCGACGCCTTGTGCCCGAAATGGTGAAGTTCCAAGGATCAATCGAAAAACGGCAAGAATTGGCAGGCGTGTTTGGTGCCATGCCAGAGACAGGTGACCCAGAAGTTATCTATGCTGTTGACGATGCGCGCCTGTCTCTCGTGTCCGAAAATACGGCGCTTTGGACGTCGGTTGAGCAGGACCTTCAGCTCGCGCAAGCCACGACGGCAACCAGCATGCAAGAACGCGTCCGTGCCTGTTTGATCGGGGCCATTGGCGACGGCGACCCGTCGATCGCCTATATTTGCGAATGCCTGTCAAGAAGTCGCACGGGGTTACTGCGGGAACTACAAGCAGAGGGCGTAACGTTTCAGGGCATTCTGACCGACACGCGAAAATCTCTCGCGCTGAGATATCTGCGCAATAGCGACATGCCGGTCAAACAGGTCGCCAGCCTGCTGGCCTACCGCGACACCAATGCTTTCCATCGCGCGTTTCGTGCCTGGACAGGGCAGACACCGGCGCGGGTTAGAGCGACCCGGGATGATGCTTGTCAGGTTTGAGAGTGGGCTCCAATGCGAACTATCACGCTGTTACGATTTACTGCATGATCCATTTCTGGCCTTTGAACCAGTAGTTGGCGCAACTATAACGAATGTTCTTTTTGGTCGCGCATTTTAGATGTTCACGGGCTGTACAGCGAAAGAGCAGTATGAATTCCGTAAGGCGCAGCGGAGTTCAATGGCCGCTTCGGTGAAATGAGCTGCAACGCAGCGAAAAATTGTATGACGTCAGCACCCACGGGACAGATTTGAGGATTTGAAAAAGGGAGGATTTCTGGTTCATCTTATCGATTAGGAGATCGAGATGATAAAGAAACCCCAGACGTCGAAAGACGCCGCCGAGCAGGTTCACCGCAAGTACCGTGATCGTTATCACGAGAGCCCGCACAACGTCACACCCGCATACGTTTACTTCGGGCGAGACAAAGCCATTCTCAGGGAAAGGGAGAAGATCAAGAAACTGAAAATCCGCCAGCGCCGCTGGCAAAATCAAAAACAAGCCGAATAATCAATCACGCAAACGAGCCAGAGCCTCCAATGCTCAAGCCGCACTGATGCACCATTTTATATAGCCAAGAACTCTTCACGGGTCACAAGAGCCGTCCGACGAAGGTGCTATTAAGAAACCGGTGGCAGCTCACTGGGACCCTACCGCGGCGCAACTTAACGCCAACTGAACTTTGGGAGATCAGACCCAGGACGCGCTACGCCAGCGTGTTGCGCGTCGCTCCAAGGTTTGCAGCGCTCCGTATTCGAGCGCCAACATCAGAAACACAAAACTCAGCGCATAGGCGAGAACATAGCGCGTCTCGAACAGCTGGAAATAGAGGTGGATCTGAAACCCGATGCCATCGCTGCGGCCCAGAAACTCGACCACGAGCACAATTTTCCAAATAATCGCCAACCCGTTGCGCGTGCTGGCAGCAAAATAGGGCCAAAGCTGGGGTAGTGTCACATGGCGAAGGCGCTGTATGGGCCGCATCCGGAAGACACGTGCCATTTCGCCAAGTTTAGGGTCCAGGGCCTGCACCCCTTCGCGCAAGGTCACAGCCACCATCGCCATTTTATTGAGGGCGACAGCAGTAACCGCAGCAACCTCGTTCAGACCGATCCAGAGGTAGCACAAAACGATAACAACCAATGCGGGAATATTCAAAAGCACGATCAGCCATGGCCCGAACCAGCGGTTGAGATACGGATAGAACCCCAACAACAGCCCCGCCACCGTGCCAAAAACCATCGCAAGCGCGAAGGCCATGGCAACCCGCTTGAGCGTTGCCCAGATGTGCCGCTGCAACTCACCCGATCGGCCCTCGAGCAAGCCGACGCGCCAGACCTCGGCAGGGCCGGGAAGGACCGCACCATCACTTGTTACCCATGCCGCAAGGACCCAGATCAAATACAGCCCGAAAAGTGATATCAGCACGACCGGCAATGAGGGGTGAGGGTTGTGGTCAGGCATAGCAATTACCATGCACAAATCCCGCGCCAATCCTAAGGCGAAATAGCGAAGCCCTACCATAGTCGCATAGAGCATTTTTCCACCTGCTTCTAATCTCGATCAATGCAACGCCAGTGGACATTACACATCGTGCTTGGTGCGGTCACTTTATGGCTGGTGTCGTGCATTGCGCTGGCCGCCGAACCGCTGGATCGAGAGACGTTGGAGCCCTACATCGTTCCGCCGATGTCGCTGGGCGAGAGGATCAACGATGAAGGCGTGTGGCAGCTTCTGAACTCGGGCGGTGCCGAGGCAGGATTTGTGTTCGAGACTGAGCCGATGGCACCGCTGCCCGGCTTTTCCGGTGCGCCTATCAACGTGCTGGTGGTCCTTGACCTTGAAGCTCGTTTTCTCGACGTCAAACTGATCTCCCACAACGAGCCGATCTTTGTCTCAGGGCTGGGACAGGCACCGTTCCACAAGTTCTTCGAGCAATATCGTGGCCATTCGATTACCGAAAGTCTGGTGGTCGGGACGCCTTATGGCGCGGGAACTGACGGATCCGCGCTGGTCTATCTTGACGGCGTCACCAAAGCGACCGCCTCCGTGCGCATCGCCCATGAAAGCGTGCTGGCCGCGACGCTGAAGGTCGCACGCGAAAAGATGAGCGGCGTCTCGACAGGTCCGCCCGCCTATCCGGACCTTACCTATGATGAGCCATTGGACTGGGAGGATCTGGTCAGACAAGGACTGGTCACCCGTCACCGCGTGTCGAATGCGGAGATAAACGCTGAATTTGCAGGGACGATCTGGGCCGACGATGATCCGGAAGCAAGAGACAATCCCGACGGCACCTTCCTCGATCTTTGGGTTGTGGACATAGGCCCGCCCTCGATCGCCCGCGCGGTGCTGTCTCCCGGCAGCCTCGCTGAACTGAAGGGGTTTATGGGTATCTCCACCAGCGACGAACCCATTCTTGTAATCGAGACGGCACGGCACGGGTTGGTCACCGATGAATTCATCCGCAACACCTCACCCGATCTGATCAGCGCGGAACAAGGCGGTTTTCCGATAGCCCTGCGAGATGCCGACATCTACATTGAGCTGAATGACGCCCTGCCCGACGAACTGCACGACGGTGCTGCCCTGATCCTGCGCACGGACAGGCGGCTGGGGTTCGATCCTACTGCGGAATGGACACTGCGGATCAAGGCGCTGCGCGAGCATGGCATGTTCAAACCCGAAATCGGTTCAGCCTCGGTAGACATCACCCACAGCACGGACGCGCGGTTTTTCAAACGTCTCGAAGCGGTCAAACCGACGCCTGCGTGGGTAGATGCGTTGCGCAACCGTGCGGCGGATCTGATTATCCTCGCCGTCTTTCTTGTCGGATTGATCGCACTGCTGGGCCTTAGCCTGAACCGCCTGGCCGGGCATAGATATTTCACACCGATCCGCCTCGGGATTCTGGCCTTTGTCATCGGGTTTGTCGGCTGGTGGGGGCAAGGGCAATTGTCGATCGTTACGCCGCTCGGGGTGATCCGTACGGTGGCCGAGGGCGGATCACTGGCGTTTTTACTCTACGATCCCTTCTCGCTTGTCATCTGGGCTGTCACGATCCTCGGGTTTGTGCTCTGGGGGCGAGGTCTGTTTTGCGGCTGGTTGTGTCCCTTCGGGGCGATGCAAGAGTTCGCCCACCACCTCGCAAGACTGTTGCGCATCCGCCAGATTGACGTGCCCGATGCGTGGGACGACCGCCTGAAATGGATCAAATACGCCGTCTTGTTCGCACTTGTGGCGATCATGTTCACCGCCCCTGCGCGATTGGACAAAGCCATCGAAGTCGAGCCGTTCAAGACCGCAGTGACCACGTTCTTTGTCCGCGAATGGTATTATGTGGCTTATGCGGTGGGGCTTTTGGTGCTGTCCATGGTGGTGTTCAAAGGGTTTTGCCGCTACATTTGCCCACTGGGCGCCGTCATGGCGATCGGCGGATTGATACGCACCCGCAAATGGATCGACAGGCGGGCGGAATGCGGATCGCCCTGCCAGTTGTGCCGCGTCAAATGCGCCTACGGAGCCATCAAGAAAACCGGCGAAATCCAGTATTCCGAATGTTTCCAATGCCTTGATTGCGTCACGATCCACGATGACCCAAAACAATGCGTGCCGCTGATCGTGGCGGCGCGGAACGGGCGCAGACTGCATAAGGTGGCCGCGCAATGAAACTGAATCGTCGGCGTTTCTTGTCTATCTCGGCCGCCTGCATGCTGGCGACGCCCGCGCGGGCGCAGATCCACCGCTGGCAGGGTCGTGCCCTGGGGGCGGAGGTTGACATAACCCTGCATGCCCCGGCAGAGATTGCCGAGCCCGCATTGGACCGCGCCCGTGGGTCTCTGGATGCCGTTATGGCGCAATTCGACCTGTTCGATCCGGCCTCCACAGTCTCGCGGTTGAACCGGACCGGGCACCTTGATGCGCCCGATGTGATGTTTCGCAGGTTGATGCAGGCCTGCACACAGGTTCACGCAGCAACCGGCGGGCTATTTGACCCCACCGTTCAGCCGCTGTGGCGCGCATTAGCCGAAAGGCAACCACCTCAGGCCGCGCGCGCGCTCATCGACTGGTCGCGTGTGCGCCATAGTGCTGCGTCGGTTACGTTGGGCGAAGGACAGGCGTTGACCTTTAACGGAATCGCCCAAGGGTTCGCGACAGATCTGGTGGCCGAGGCGCTGCGGGATGCGGGGCTCGAGCGCACGCTGGTCAATATCGGTGAATTTCGAGGCACCGGCGGGCCGTGGAGGCTGGGCATCAGTGACCCCGAAATCGGGATGATCGGCACGCGCACGCTCACCTCGTCGGCCATCGCCACCTCCAGCCCCAAGGCCGTTCCGCTGGGCGGTCAAGGGCATATCCTGCATGGGCACGCAAAACCGCGTTGGTCTACAGTCTCGGTCGAGGCGGCGACCGCAACCATGGCGGACGGGTTTTCCACAGCGCTGACAATGGCCCGCCTTGAGGATATCCGTGCGGCGGTGGGGACATTCGGGATCCGGCGGATCACGCTTGTTAGTGATCAAGGCGATGTCTCGAGGGTCGAGGCCCCTGCATAAAAAAGCCCCCGCATTATGCGGAGGCCTTCGTGTTGTTCAGGCATGCGAGCTTAGCGTGAGGCTGTAACGGCCCGTCCGGTCAGAACCTTGATCAGATGGGCGCGGTAGGCGCCATCGCCGTGCAGGTCGGTGATCATCCCGTCTGCGTCCACACTCAACCCGTCCAGCGCACCTGCGGAGAAATCCGCCGACAGCGCCTCCTCTGCTTCGGTCCACCGGAAAACGCCGCTCTCGGAAGCGCCGGTGACAGCGACCCGCACACCGTCGTCGTGCTTGGCCACAAACACACCCACCAGCGGGAACCGCGAGGCGGGCTGCTCGAACTTCTGGTAGTCCGCTTTTTGCGGCACGGGGAACGTCACCGCCGTCACAATCTCGTCCTCCTCCAACGCCGTTTCGAACATGCCCAGAAAGAAGTCGTCCGCCGCGATGTCGCGGGTGTTGGTGGTGATGGTCGCACCGGAGGCGAGGCACGCTGCCGGATAGCAGGCTGCGGGATCGTTGTTGGCCACCGATCCGCCTATCGTCCCGCGGTTGCGCACCGCAGGATCGCCGATCTTGGAGGCAAGATAGCCGAGTGCGGGATAGCTCTCAGCCAACTCTGTCGCGACCTGCCCGTGCGTCGTCGCACCGCCGATGCGGATCGTTGATCCTTCGCGCGATATTCCGATCATTTCCGCAATCGCGCTGAGGGAGACCAACTTGCTGGGGGCAGCGAGCCGTGCCTTGAGCGTGGGGATCAGGGTTTGACCGCCGCCAAGAGGCTGGGCTTCATCCGTTTTCAGCGCGTTCACCGCTTCTGCAACTGTCGTTGGACGTTCTATGTCAAATGCATACATGGTTTGGGTCCCTTTACGCGTTGTTCATGGCTGACCACACACGGTGTGGAGTCAACGGCATGTCGATGTGTGTGACGTTCTTGCCGCCCGATTGAAGGGCGTCGATCACAGCGTTCACAACTGTGGGCGGGGATCCGATGGCACCGGCTTCACCGCAGCCTTTGGCCCCCAGCGGGTTGTGGGTGCAGGGTGTTCCCTGACTGTGATCAACGATATAGAAGGGCAGATCGTCCGCGCGCGGCATGGCATAGTCCATGTAGGACGCGCTCTCCAACTGGCCATCTTCGTTATAACGCGCCGCTTCCAGCAGCGCCTGGCCGATGCCCTGCCCCAGACCGCCATGCACTTGGCCGGTCACGATCATCGGGTTCATGACATTGCCGAAATCATCCACGGCTGTCATGCGGTCTACCCGCACCTTGCCCGTATCCGGATCAACCTCGACCTCACAGCAGTAAGCGCCTGACGGAAACGTGAAGTTGGCCGGATCATAGAAGGCTGTTTCCTCCAGCCCCGGCTCGATGTCTTCAATCGGGAAATTATGCGGGATGTAGGCCTTGAGGGCTACCTCGCCAAAGGAAACGCCCTTGTTCGTTCCCACGACCGAGAATTGACCGTCCTTGAGCTCGATATCGGTCTCGGCAGCTTCCAGCATATGTCCTGCGATCTTCTTGGCTTTGGCGATGATCTTTTCGGTGGCGCGGACAACGGCAGAGCCACACACCGCAAGGCTACGCGACCCGTAGGTGCCCATCCCGAAGGGGATCTTGGACGTATCGCCATGCACGATGTCGATGCTTTGGGCGTCGATGCCCAGCATATCGGCGACAATCTGCGGGAACACGGTTTCATGGCCCTGGCCGTGGCTGTGCGCGCCGACCATGACACTGAGGTTGCCCGTGGCGTTCACCCGCACGGTCGCCGCATCATAGAGACCCACACGGCTGCCCAGCACGCCGACAAGGTTGGAGGGCGCAATGCCGCAAGCCTCGACATAGGCGTTCACACCAAATCCGCGCAGCAGGCCTTTGGCCTCGGACGCCTTGCGGCGCTCAGCGAAACCCGCAACGTCCGCAACTTCCTCCATCTTGTCCATCAGGGCGTCGTAATTGCCGGAATCGTATTCCAGACCGGCCGCGGAGGCGAAAGGATACTGGTCCGGCTTGATGAAGTTTTTGCGCCGCAGGGCAATCGGGTCCATGCCCAACTCGCGTGCGCATTTGTCGATGACCCGCTCCAGAGAATAGGTCGCTTCGGGCCGACCGGCACCGCGGTAGGCGTCGACCGGCGCGGTGTTTGTAAACACCGCTTTGACGTTCACATAGACATTCGGCACCGTATAGTTGCCCGCCATCAACGTGCCGTGCAGAAAGGTCGGCGTGGCAGTGGCAAAGTTTGACAGGTAGGCACCGACGTTTGCATAGGTCTCGGTGCGGAAGGCCAGAAAGTTGCCTTCGGCATCTGTGGCCAGTTCAATTGTGGTCACATGGTCACGGCCATGGGCATCGGTCAGAAACGCTTCGGTCCTGTCGGACGTCCACTTGACCGTGCGACCCACGCGTTTCGCCGCCGCCAGCACCAGTGCCTCTTCGCCGTAGTGGTAAATCTTGGAGCCAAAGCCGCCGCCCACGTCAGGCGCGATTACCGTCAGCTTGTTTTCGGGAATACCCATCACGAAGGCCGAAATCAGCAACCGGGTCAGATGAGGATTTTGCGATGTGGTGTGCAGCGTATATTCATCGCTGCTCTCTTTGTAGCTTGCCATGGAGCAGCGCGGTTCCATCGCGTTGGGCACCAACCGGTTGTTGACCAGCTCGAGCGTGGTGACATGCGCCGCACCTTTGATCGCATCATCAGTGGCCCGTCGGTTGTCTTCGATCCAGCCCCAGTCGAAACACTGGTTCGTGCCAATCTCGTCATGTACGAAATTGTCCGATGTGAGCGCCGCCTTCACGTCCATGATGGCGGGCAGTTCCTCGATGTCGGCCTCGATGGCTTCTACCGCATCACGCGCCTGTTTTTCCGTCTCGGCAATGACCGCGGCATAGGCATCGCCCACATGACGGACCTTGCCGTGGGCCAGCACGGGACGCTTGGGCTCCTTCATCGGCTCGCCATCGCGGCTGTTGATAAGCCAGCCTGCGGGGTTGCCGCCAACATCGGCGAAATCGGCACCGGTAAAAACCGCCAGCACGCCGGGCATGCTTTCCGCAACGGATGTGTCGATTGATTTGATAACGCCGTTTGCCACGGTCGAGCGGGCGAAGACCGCCGCCGCCTGATCATGGGCGGGCGGGATATCATCGGTGTATTGTCCTTTTCCCTTGAGGAAACGAACGTCTTCGCGGCGGCGTGTCGATGCGCCAATTCCGGTGTCCTTCGGCATGAAACTTCTCCCTTAATCTTTTATTTTGTGTAGGCGTCGGCCTTTGTATTCCGGCCCGGGCTATTCTGCAGCGATGGCGCTGTCATCCTGACCGGATGCGGCCATGATCGCCTTGACGATGTTGTGGTATCCCGTGCAACGGCAGATATTGCCTTGCAGATGGTGGCGCACTTCGGCCTCGGTCGGTTTCGGATTGTCCTTGAGAAGGTTGGCCGCCGTCATCACCATGCCCGGTGTGCAGAATCCGCACTGCAATCCGTGATGCTCCTGAAACGCGCTCTGGATCACGCTGAGCGATCCGTCCGAGCCTGCCATCCCTTCGATCGTCTTGATATCCGCACCATCGGCTTCGATTGCGAACATGGTGCAGGCTTTCACAGATTTTCCGTTCACATGAACCACGCATGCGCCGCACTGCGATGTATCGCACCCGACATGGGTGCCCGTCAGTCGCAGATCCTCACGCAGCATTGACACCAAAAGCGTCTGCCCCTCAACGTCGCGGGACACCTGCTTCCCGTTGACCGTCATTTCTACTTTCGTCATGTCGTTTCTCCCTTGGTGTACTCGTGTGACCCGCTCAGCTTTTTACCAGCTTGCGGAACCAGCCTTTTTTCTGTTCTGGCGCTGCCTCGGCAGTTGCGGCAACCTCTTGCGATGGTGTGCCGAGGGCATCCTGGAAATTGCTGAAAAACTGATCTGCCATTTTCTTGGCAAATCCATCGATGATGCGGCTGCCAAGCTGGGCCAGCTTGCCGCCCACCTTTGCCTCGACGTCGTAGTGCAGGATCGTCTGGTCGCCGTCGGCTTCCAGACGGACTTTCGCACCGCCCTTCGCAAAGCCGGCGGCACCGCCTTTGCCCTCGCCGGTGATGGTCAGGCTTTCAGGCTCGACCATCTCGCTCAGCTGGACAGCGCCCTTGAAGGTCGCCTTTACCGGCCCGACCTTTTGAACCACCACGGCTTCGAAACCGTTTTCGGGTGATCCGGTCATTTCCTGGCACCCGGGCACACAGGCTTGCAAAACCTCTGCGTTCAGCAAGGCGGCATAGACCGTCGCGCGGTCTGCGTCGATCGTCTTTGTATCACTAAGGTTCACGTCATAATCCCCACTTTGATTTTCTCTACGCTAGTCCAACGAGACGCAGCGGCATATTAGACCAACGGCGCATATCTCAGCGCAGAGGGGGCTGGAAACTCAACCCGTAGCTGTCGAATATTGCTGCGATCCGTCCATCCTCGAGCGCTGCATAGATCGCGTCATCCACGGCATAAGACAGTGGCCGAAAACGGAAGTTGACCCCGACACCCAAAGTCCACTTGCTGACGGCAAAGCCTGCCAGCGGGGGCTGGTGTACGTCCGTCGCCTCGGTCAGCCCGTATTCCAACTGCCCCAGCGGGCCCATGGCCGCCTTCGTCTCGCCGCCGTTCAGCGCGGTCATTGCGGCCTGCATATCGGGATATCTCGTAATATTCGCCGCCAACTGCCCGCCTGCAAATGACGTCAGGTAGAAATCCGATATTGAATCGTTTTCAACCGCAACCGTATCGAACCGGAAATAGGCCGGTACGGGCTTTTCGTCCGGATACTCGGATTTGACATAGGCGATGGCGATGGATTCGGTGGAATACTGGCCCGTGAACACCACCTGCTCGACCCGGCACTTGAACGCTGAATCGTAAGGCACCCGCATCATCACATTGGAGACACGCCCACCGATGACAGCACCCTTCCAGACGTTGTTGCGCAGATCCGCTTCGAGGTTCTCGTCCGACGACACAAAATTGAATTGTGCCTTAACGCCGATTTCTTCGGCAATCAGGCGGGCAATGTCGACATCGACCCCCCTTGGCTTGCCCGCCTCCTCCCAGCTGTAGGGTGGGTAGTTTTCGTAGACCGCAAACAGCATGAATCCACGCTCCACGATCTGATCAAGGTCCTGCCCCACCTCGTCGCGGCCGGCATTCTGCGGTTTGGGTTGCGGCACATAATCGGCACAAGGATCGGCAGCGTGGGCCTGCCCCGCAAAGGACAGGCCCGCAAGCGCCAGCGAAAGAGCGACTGTCAGGGCGCGCATGCTAGTTCGCCGCCGACAATCCGATTGTAAGCGTCTCTGCCGCAGTTTTGTATGCAGCAGGCGTACCGTCGATCTGAGCCGCCGCACGCAGGGCAATGGAGTCTGCAACTGGCGCGCCGGACAGCGTATCAATCCCCTCGCCGATCTCGGTCAGCCGGGCCTGTAATGCTTCCGCATCCGCGCCCTCTGCATTGTTAGCGTATTCTGCCATCTGGTCACGCAAAGCTTTCAGCTCGTCTGACACCGCATCCATTGCATCGCTGTCGGGGCGCGTTTCGATGTATGTTCGGATCGCCCAGGCGGCGTCCTGTCCCAGCTGCTCTTCGAAAGCGGGCATTTTGGTAATGCCGTTCTGCGTCATGCCCGAGCGGAACCGTTCCGCATACCATTCGTCGCCGTATTCTTCGGCTTCGAGATACCGCAGATCGGGTGCAAGGCCCCCCGATACGCCCTCGATCCCGTGACAGCGCGCACAGTTTTGGTTGTATCCCGAGGCACCGACCTCGACAGCTTCTTTCCAGACATCGACACCGGCCGTGTCCGCGCGGTAGGGATTGACGGTCAACCATTCCTCGCCCGTTGACGGCAGGCTGCCCGTATCCACCGGCGAGATTCCGATAGGCGGACCCGCCGCGAATGCGGTGGTGACAGCGCCTGCCAGAATAATTGTCGGCAGGGCTGTTTTTGCGAACAGACGAAGTTTCATATCACTCTCCCAAGTCAGGTTGTGTTTTTCCACCTGTCTAAGGATTGCCAAACGGTGGCGATATTAGACTTTGGTTGGGTACACCCTTCGGCAGGTATTCTACGAAGGTCTCATTAGACAGTTCCGGCGCGCGCGGTACGTTTGATAAAAGCGGGAGGCGGATATGATCTTGAGACTTGCGATTGCGGTAACCCTCGGCCTTACCCGAATGGCGCAGGCCGATGTCGCTGTGACAGTGGCCTATCTGCACGTCGAGCAGCCCTTGCCCCCTACCCTGTCCAACCTTGATCCACTCCCGGACGATCTTGGCCTTGCGGGCGTGCGGACAGGGATCGCGGACAATGCGACGACCGGCAGGTTCCTTGGCCAGACATACGCGCTGATCGACGGGCATGTGGCGGAAGGGGAGGATCCGCTGGCCGCTGCAAAGATCTTGCTACAGGACACGAAATTTCTGATCCTGAATGCCGCCCCGGAGATCATCCTCCAGATCGCCGATCTGCCAGAGGCGCGCGATGCGCTGTTGTTCAACATATCATCGGGCAATGTGGCGCTGCGTGATGACGCCTGCCGCGCCAACCTGCTGCATGCCCTCCCGTCCGTCGCAATGCGCACCGATGCACTGGCGCAGGTACTGGTGCAAAAACGCTGGACGGACCTTGCGATGATCGTCGGCGGGCATCCGCAGGATGAGGCCTATGCCGCGGCAATGCGCGCCTCGCTCGTCAAATTCGGGCTAAAGCCCGGGCCCGAAAAGCAATGGCTTTTTGATGCGGACATGCGGCGCAATGCAGCGCAAGAAGTGCCCCTGTTTACGCAAGAACTGGGCGATTATGACGCGCTGATCGTTGCGGACGAATTGCATGATTTCGGGCGCTACGTTCTCTACAACACTTGGGCTGCACGGCCTGTTGTCGGCTCTGAAGGGCTGTCGGCAGTGACATGGGACCGCGTGATCGAGCAATGGGGCGCCGCACAGCTGCAAAGCCGCTTCGAGGAGGAAAGCTTGCGCCCGATGGCATCCGAGGATTACGCAGGCTGGGCCGCCGCGCGCACCGTAGGCGAAGCCGTGACGCGCGCGAACACCGGCGTTGTCGGCGCTGTGCGCGCCTATATCCTGTCAGATGATTTCGAGTTGGCGGGCTTCAAGGGCCGCCCGTTGACCTACCGCACCTGGAACGGTCAGCTGCGCCAGCCCATCGCCATCGTGCACCCCCGCGCGCTGGTGGAGCAGGCACCTCTCGAAGGATTTCTGCACCGCGTCAATGAACTCGATACCCTCGGGCTGGATCAGCCCGAAAGCAAATGTGAGGCTTTCCAATGAACGAACCCCTGACAAAACTGCTGCCCCTGATTGTGCCTCTGGCGCTCGCCGCGCCTGTCACCGCCGGCGAAATCTGGGTCACCAACGAAAAGGACGACACCGTCAGTGTGATCGACACCGACACACTGGAAGTCATCCAGACCTATCCCACAGGCGAACGCCCGCGCGGCATTACCTTTTCAAAGGACTTCACCCGCCTCTACATCTGCGCGTCCGACAGTGATTCAGTCCAGGTGATGGACCCGAACACCGGCGAGATCCTGCGCGATCTGCCCTCGGGGGAAGACCCCGAACAATTCGTGCTGCACCCCGATGACATCCACCTCTATATCGCCAACGAAGACGACGCGATCACCACGGTCGTCAACACGCAAACCGGCGAGGTTGTGGCCCAGATCGACGTAGGCGTTGAACCCGAAGGCATGGCCGTATCGCCGGATGGAAAGATTGCCATCACCACGTCCGAGACCACGAACATGGCGCATTGGATCAACACCGAAACCAACGAGCTGTTTGCCAACACGCTGGTCGACAGCCGCCCGCGCCACGCCGAATTTGCCAAACAGGGCACCGAAATGTGGGTCAGCTCTGAAATCGGCGGCACGCTCACGGTGTTTGATACAGCGACGCAAACCGAAAAGGGAAAGATCGAGTTCGAGGTGCAGGGCGTGCATCCCGACCGCGTACAGCCCGTCGGCTTCGAGTTTACGCCCGATTACGGCACCGTATTTGTGGCCCTAGGGCCGTCCAATCACATCGCAGCGGTCAACGCCGAAACCTACGAGGTCGAAGAATACATCCTCGTCGGGCGCCGCGTCTGGCACATGGAGTTCAACGAGGACCATTCGCAGTTGTTCACCACCAACGGTGTTTCAGGTGACGTGACCGTCATCGACGTGGCATCGCGCAAGGCCGTCAAGACAATCAAGGTCGGACGCTTTCCATGGGGTGCCGCCTTTCGTCCATAACGACACGACAACCGGAGAATACATATGTTGAAAACACTGCTGAAACCCACGCTGATTGCCTGCCTTGCACTGTCCTCACCGGCATTTGGGGACGATCACGACAGCGGCTTTGGTGCCGCGGGCGTGCTGTCGGGCAAGAATAAGGAAGACCTGCCGCCCCTGACACTGTCCTCGGGCATGCCCATTTCGGAGGGTCCATGGGTGCTGAAATCCGGCACCTATTACGAGTTCGAGATCATCGGCGATGGCTCGCAGGAGCTGGCGTTGACGGGGCCGGAGTTCTTTCGGTCGATCTGGATCGACGAGATTGTCGTTGAGGGGCTTGAGATCAGACCCCTTGGCCTCGACAGTGTTGAGTTCGACGAAGCGGGCGAAATGGAGATCGGGTTCTTGGCGATCAAGCCGGGACGCTATTATATGAAAGTACCCGGCAGCACGGGTGAAACCCAGCGGATTGAAATCACCATCGAATGACAGGATTATCCATCAGCGGCCTGAGCTATCGCTACGGGTCAAAGGTCGCGTTGGACGACGTCTCGTTCGAGGTCTCGTCAGGACAGTTTTGCGCCCTGCTGGGCCCCAACGGGGCGGGAAAATCGACATTGTTCAATCTGCTGACGCGGTTGATCGTGTCACGGCAGGGCCGCATCACGATTGCGGGTGAGACCCTGTCGGACCATCCACGCCGCGCGCTGTCGCATCTGGGCATCGTGTTCCAGCAGACAACGCTGGATCTGGATCTGACAGTGCGCCAGAACCTGCGCTATTTTGCGGCGTTGCAGGGTATGTCGGGCCGCAGGGCAGAGACCGCCATTGATGCGGCACTTGACCGTTTGGACATGCGCGCCCGCGCCGGTGAAAAAGCGCGCACGCTGAACGGCGGTCACAAACGCCGGACCGAAATCGCCCGCGCCCTTCTGCACAGCCCTTCGGTGCTTTTGCTGGACGAACCAACCGTCGGCTTGGATGCTGCGGCACGCCATGCAATCACGGCCCATGTACACGACCTGGCGGCAGAGGGCACCTGTGTGCTCTGGGCGACCCATCTGGCCGATGAAGTGCGCCCCGACGACCGCCTTGTGATCCTGCACCGAGGGAAAATTCTGGCCGATGGCACCGCCGGCGACATCAGTGCAGAGATGCCTCTTTCCGACCGTTTTCTAAAGCTGACAGGGGCGGCTGCATGAATGCCTATATGACATCGCTTTACGCCATTTCGCTGCGCGAAGCGTTGCGTTTCGTGCACCAGCGCGAGCGTTTTGTCGCCGCACTCGTGCGGCCGCTCGTCTGGCTGCTGGTCTTTGCCGCAGGCTTTCGCGCGGCGTTGGGCATCAGCATTATCGCGCCCTATCAGACCTACATCACCTACGAGACATATATCGTACCGGGTCTGTGCGGCATGATCTTGTTGTTCAATGGCATGCAATCTTCGCTCAGCCTTGTGTATGACCGCGAGATGGGCTCGATGAAGCTGTTGCTGACCAGCCCCCTGCCCCGCTGGTGGTTGCTGTTTTGCAAACTTGTCGGCTCCACTCTGATCTCGATCTTGCAGGCATACGCGTTTCTGGCCATCGCGGCGGCCTTTGGTGTGTCGGCCCCCGTGGCGGGGTACCTCGCAGTTTTCCCTGCGTTCTTGATTGTCGGCCTGATGCTTGGCGCGCTTGGGCTGGTTTTGTCGAGCTTTGTCAAACAGCTCGAGAATTTCGCAGGTGTGATGAACTTCGTCATCTTCCCGATGTTCTTTTTGTCCTCCGCACTCTATCCGCTATGGAAAATGGCCGAAAGCTCTGAACTTCTCTATGCAATCTGCGCTTTCAACCCGTTCACACACGGGATCGAACTGATCCGTTTCGCGCTTTACGGCCAGTTCAACGGAGAGGCGCTGTTGTGGACGCTGCTGGCCGACGGTGTTTTTGTCGCCGGTGCCGTCTGGGGATACGATCCGGCACGTGGCATGGTCGGGCGCAAGCGGTGAGGCGGCTGTCAGAGGACCAGACGGGCCGGTGATCCGGCCAACCGGATCGTACGGCTCGCCATCTTCTCGGCTTCGTCAACGACGTGGGTCACAAAGATGCTGGCCACCTGATGCGCCTCGCGCAGCCTTATGAAAAGCAAAATCATTTCATCGGCCAGCGCAGGGTCCAGCGATACGAACGGCTCGTCCAGCAGCAAGAGCGTCGGCTTGACCGCAAACGCCCGCGCCAGAGACAAGCGGCGCTGCTGGCCCAGTGAAAGCTGCGCCGGAAAATCGCTGCCGCGCCCGGCCAGCCCGACTTCCGTCAAGGCATCCTCGGCAGTCTTGGCATCAACACCGGTCGGGATCGTGATATTGTCGCGCAGGCAGCGCCAGGGCAGCAAGGTGGGCTCCTGAAACACCATCGCGATTTTTCCGTGCACCCGCCTGTCGCCTTCGAACCCCGTCTCGATCCCCGCGATGATCCGCAACAGCGACGTCTTTCCAATCCCCGAAGGCCCGACTAGCGCCAGCGTTTCCGCAGGGCTCAGGGTGATCTTGATGCTGCCCAGGATTGCCGTGTCGTTCTTCGCGAATGACCGCAGATCAAGATCCACCACAGGGGCATGTGACGCC
>Ga0208835_100025_pt1 | contig 43971 bp, 47 predicted proteins | sample DeeseametaMP1374_FD_184190 | JGI IMG/M metagenome (GOLD analysis project Ga0208835, IMG submission 184190) | Marine microbial communities from the Deep Indian Ocean - MP1374 (SPAdes) | ecosystem: Environmental > Aquatic > Marine > Oceanic | place: South of Port of Lincoln, Great Australian Bight... | reverse complement strand
GAGTGGCACCGCGTCAAAAGCCAACTCGCCATCATGTTCGAAGAACGCTTTCCCATGGCGTAACTAAAGGCGTCAGGGCACAAAATTTCGCACACTCCCGAGCGAGATTATTCGTTGCCTAAAACGCTACATCGTGCGGGAAATTTATAGCCAGCTTTGCGTCCCAAAATCGTCCCAGATCAAGGCTTGACGAATATAGGAGCTTCAACGCTTTGGCCGAAACGATCAATGGGCTGTTCAAGGCAGAAGTTATTCACAGACGTGGCCCATGGTGCAGCTTCGATGCCGTGGAATATGCCACCCTCGAATGGGTCGATTGGTTCAACAACGGGCGTCTGCTGGAGCCAATAGGGAACATCCCACCAGCTGAAGCCGAGGCAAACTTCTACGCGGCTCTGGAAAGATCACACATGGCCGCGTAACTAAGACAAATCAGCCTCCGGCAAACCCGGCGCGGTTCAAACATCGTCGGCATTTAAGTCGGACCCGGCGAAACAAGCACCGCACAGACCCATAACGGGATCCAAGAGTTGACGGAAATGATCCGCGCCGCTCGTATAATCGAAAAATAATGTCATGAATTCCTTTATGACTTCGTGGATGACACTGATCTGGTGGCACGCATCAAAGCTAAATCACCGCGGTAGCAATGGGGCGGTTATTTTCCATTTGTTCCAATACCCAAATCATCAGCCAACTGCTTACCCGTTAGCCCACTGGTCAGCGCGGTACGCACCGCATCATGGTGGAATTCGTTCGTCCGTTTCAATCCCATAGTCAGTCTCCTTTGCTGCAACAATACTATCGAAGGTGCGGCATCAAACCATGACAAGTCCAGAGGTTCGACAATGCCTGCGTTCAGATACTTTTTGATGGCGTTGCGCGGCATCCCGGTCCGCCGCTCAACCTTGCGTAAAGTCATACGTCGGGTGATGTTCAAAAGTGCCATCTTTATCACTCCGATGTCGCCCACTACGAATGTCGCTGTGGGAAGGGTCATGGGACAATTTTCAATGGAAATTATCCCGTTACCCGAGTCACTTTTGGGAGGAAATCAACATCCATGACATCTGAAGTTTTGGCTTGTAAGAACTTTGAGCACTTGCTACCGTTCAAAAATGAACAATTTTTAGGGGGGCGGACGCCCCTTATTCGGTGCAACGTCAATCGGGCGTTGTGCAATAAACTAGGAAGATTTCCGAATGACAAGCAAGCGAAGCAAGCTGCAGGAGGATACGTATTTCCGGGTTCTCCGACTTCTTCAGGAAAATCCAGAGATGTCGCAACGTGAATTAGCACAAGTTGCCGGTGTAAGCGTTGGGGGCATGCATTACGTATTGAACGCACTGGTTGAGAAGGGTCTTGTAAAGTTGGGAAATTTCACAGCGTCGGAAGACAAGCGACGATATGCATATATTTTGACTCCAAAAGGTATCGCACGTAAGGCGGCGCTCACGCGTGCGTTTCTTACTCGTAAAATGGAAGAGTATGAGGCGCTGAAGGAAGAGATCAAATCGCTGCAATTTGATCTACAAGTGAGCGAAACTGAGAATTCCTGATAAACAATCTCCAGGTCACTGAATGGCGGTCGTGTGTAGTTCGTAAAAATTTTTGTAAATAGCTTAAAGCGGTCCCTAAAATTTAAAGTCCGAGGTTTAAATGAAGAAAATACTATTGGTATTTGGCACGAGACCAGAAGCAATCAAGATGGCCCCGGTATATGATATCCTCAAGGATATACCTGGAATGGATGTGCGAGTTGCCGTCACGGCCCAGCATCGAGAGATGCTAGATCAAGTGCTGCGCTTGTTTGAAATTGAACCTAACTATGATTTAAATGTAATGAAGCCTGGGCAGGGGCTTACTGAGATCACAGCAGCGGTACTTGCCGGTCTTAAACCGGTGTTGGAAGATTTTGCGCCGGACTTGTTGTTAGTCCATGGCGATACTACGACCACTCTTTCTGCATCTCTAGCAGCCTACTACCAACAGATCCCGGTGGGCCATGTCGAAGCAGGCTTACGGACAGGTAACATCTATTCCCCTTGGCCCGAAGAGATAAACCGTAAAGTTACAGGCACCATCGCAAGGCTACATTTTGCACCGACCGAGAAGTCGGCCGTCAATCTTACCGCCGAAGGTGTCGCAGATCAGATGGTATTCATCACAGGAAACACGGTTATCGATGCTCTCATTGGTATTGTTGATAGACTTGAAAATGATCGACACCAAAGCGCTGCCTTTGATGCGGAATTCGGGATTGATCCCACTAAGCGCCTGATTCTCGTTACCGGTCATCGACGGGAAAGTTTTGGAGGTGGGTTTGAGCGCATTTGCGTTGCGCTTACTAAAATTGCCGAACGTAAAGACGTTCAAATCATCTACCCAGTACATCTAAACCCTAGAGTCAAAGGCCCAGTAGAAGTAAGTTTGGGCGCCCTTGACCGGGTACGACTTATCCCACCGCAAGATTATCTTCCTTTCGTTCATCTGATGCGCAGAGCTCATATCATTTTGACAGATTCAGGTGGTGTACAGGAAGAAGCGCCGTCACTTGGCAAGCCAGTTCTGGTAATGCGTGACACCACCGAGCGCCCCGAGGCTATCCATGCTGGGACGGTAAAGCTTGTGGGGACAGACTCCGATTTGATTGTGCGCGAAACAACGACGCTTCTGAATGACCACACCGCATACGAGGCCATGTCACGGGCACATAATCCCTATGGCGACGGACACGCAGCACGGCGCATTCACGATGCAATCGTGGACTTTTTCAGCAAAACTGAGGATCAGAAGTAATGTCTAAGAGTCCTTTCAAAAGAATTTCTGTAATAGGGCTCGGCTATATAGGTCTGCCGACCGCAGCGATGTTCGCTTCGCGCAAAATTGAAGTCGTGGGAGTTGACGTTAACCAGCACGCTGTAGACACTATTAACCGAGGCGAGGTCCATATCGTAGAGCCAGATTTAGATATGGTTGTCAGGGCAGTAGTTAGCGAAGGATATCTGCGTGCGACCACGGTGCCCGAGCCAGCTGAGGGCTTTCTAATCGCGGTACCAACCCCTTTCAAGGGCGATAATCACGACCCCGATCTCAGTTATATCAAGGCGGCGGCGCTCGCCATTGCTCCGGTGCTCGAGGCAGGAAACCTCGTAATCCTCGAAAGCACCTCGCCCGTCGGGGCGACTGAAGCCATGGCTGACTGGCTTGCAGAAGCTCGGCCTGACCTGAGTTTTCCGCAAAAAGCCGGGGAGTCTTCTGATATCCGCATAGCTCATTGCCCTGAGCGCGTATTGCCCGGCAAGGTGATGCAAGAACTTATCACCAACGACCGGGTGATCGGTGGCATGACTCCAAGTTGCTCAGCGCAGGCTGCGGCGCTTTACACGACCTTTGTGACGGGCGACTGCGTACTCGCCAGCAGCCCGCGCGTAGCTGAGATGGCAAAGCTGACTGAAAATAGCTTTCGTGACGTAAACATAGCTTTTGCTAACGAGTTGTCTTTGATTTGCGACGAATTGCGCATGGATGTCTGGGAACTGATCCGGCTGGCCAATCTGCATCCGCGGGTAAATATCCTGCAACCCGGCCCCGGGGTGGGCGGGCACTGCATCGCGGTCGATCCTTGGTTCATCGTATCCTCCGCTCCCAACCAAGCACGGCTGATCCGCACTGCACGTGAGGTGAACGATAGCAAGCCTAACTGGGTGATCGAGCAGGTTCAAGCCGCGATAGCTGACACTCTGATCCAGAATATTGAGCGTACTCCGTCAGATATCACCATTGCTTGCTTTGGCGTTACCTTCAAAGCGGATATCGACGATCTTCGTGAAAGCCCATCACTTGCGATCGTGGAAGAGCTCGTCCGCGATTCAAAATGCAACGTCATGGTCGTCGAGCCGAATATCGAGAGCCTCCCGGAAGTTCTGCGCGGAGCCGAACTCGTCCACTCACCAAGAGACGCTAGCCAGCGCTGCGACATCGCGTTGCTATTGGTGGGTCACCGGGAGTTCAAATCTACCTTCTTGAAGCCGTTACTTGACGGCAAGCATGTAATCGATGCAGGCGGTCTTTTGCGGTAGCCCGGATCAACTTAAAAATCCTACCTATTGGTAGTACCTTTTCTTAAGAAGGAAATCGAATGGATACTGTTTTTAAGCGTACTCTTGAGGAACATGCCGAGCTAGTTTCTCGCATCGAGTCACTCACGCCTGCAATAGATGGCGCGGCGCAAGTAATTCTTGGCTGCCTTCAGCAGGGAGGGTCAGTCTTTTTTTGTGGCAACGGCGGTTCAGCCGCGGACTGCCAACACCTAGCTGCCGAATTTACTGGACGTTTTCTGCGTGAACGTGGTCCATTAGCCGGCGTAGCATTGACCACTGACAGCTCGGCGCTTACCGCAATCGGCAATGACTACGGGTTCGAAGAGATTTTCGCACGCCAGATTGCTGGATTGGGTAAATCTGACGATTGTCTCGTCGCAATTTCAACCTCAGGGAATTCAAGGAATGTTATCCGAGCCGTTGAGGCCGCGAAGATAATCGGCGTAGCTACGATAGGATTGCTTGGGCGAGACGGCGGTATGCTTAAAGAAATTTGCGACTTGGCCGTGGTCGTCCCTAGCGAGACTACGGCGAGAATTCAGGAGATGCACATCCTAATTGGTCATAGTTGGTGCGAGGCAGTCGATGAAATGGCTGAATATCGCGTTGAAGAATAACATGAAAAATACTCTCGATTTCTCCGCAGCTCGGGTTTTAATCGTTGGGGACATGATGCTGGACAAGTATCTGCATAGCGACGTGAACCGGATTTCGCCAGAGGCACCGGTACCTGTTGCCCATCTTCAACATGAGGAGGCACGTCCGGGTGGGGCGGCAAATGTCGCCGCAAACTGCGCTAGCTTAGGAGCACGTACGCGCGTGCTGGGCATTCTCGGTGAAGACGAAAACGCGCGTATCTTACAGGACATACTTGCCGAGTATTCGGTCACTCTGTGCATGCCGCTACAGCCAGAACTTAGCACGATTACCAAGTTGCGTATCGTGTCAAGAGGGCATCAGCTATTACGCCTGGATGTAGAAAACAGGATTGGTCGCCAACTGGCGAAAAGCCTGCAACCCTATTTCGAACTGGCACTTCCTGAGGCCGATGTTGTGGTGTTTTCCGATTATGGGAAAGGGTCGCTGGCAGAAGTACAGACTCTTATCGCCAAAGCTTCGGCCATGGGCAAAACAACGATCGTCGATCCAAAGGGAACTGACTTCGAACGCTACAGGGGTGCGAGCATCATTACCCCAAACCTGCTCGAGTTTACATCAGTGGTAGGGCCCTGCAGCGACGATGCAGAATTGGTCGACAAAGCACGAAATCTTGCGATTGACCTCGAGCTCCGTGGCATCTTGGTCACGCGGAGCGAACGCGGCATGACCTATGTTCCAAGCGCAGGCGACGTTGTCTCGGTTCCAGCGCAGATCCAAGATGTGTTCGATGTAACGGGGGCGGGCGATACCGTAGTTGCCGCGCTCGCGGTCGCCATAGCGTCTGGCCAGTCCCTCGAAGATGCTATTTTGCTCTCCAACCTCTGCGCGGGTATTGTGGTCGGTAAGGTCGGCACCTCGACCGTTTCCTTCTCGGAGCTCGACGCGGCGAGGGCACGACGAAGAACTTCCGGTAGGCCTCGAACCGGCAAGGATCAAGAGACACGTGAAAAGCTCATCTCGGTGGCAGAACTAAGAGAAATACGCGAAAAACTGCGTCGCGATGGTCACACCGTTGTGATGACCAACGGTTGCTTCGACGTTCTCCACGCCGGCCATGTACGGTACATAAACGCGGCGTCGCGCAAAGGCGATGTTCTCGTAATAGCGGTCAACAGCGACTCGTCGGTGCGTACGCTAAAAGGCGACAATAGGCCAATAAATTCGCTGGAAGCAAGGATGGAAGTCCTCGCTGCACTACAACATGTCGATTGGGTCGTAAGTTTTTCTGACCTCACGCCACAGCGCCTTTACACTGAGATCCTACCGGACATTCTTGTGAAAGGCGCGGACTATGAAGGCAAAGCAGTCGCCGGTGCCGACGAGGTCATCAAATCAGGGGGGCGCCTTGAATTGATTGATTTCCTCGACGGTTATTCAACGACATCCGTTATAGAAAAGATTAAGGGCAACGAAAAATGAAAATTGTGACCGGCGGTGCTGGATTTATCGGAAGCCGGATTGTTTCCAAGCTGAACGATATGGGTGACAGCGATATTCTTGTCGTCGATGACCTGCGTGAGGGAATTAAGATGCGAAATCTCGCCAATGTCGAGATTGCTGATTTTATGGATGCTGATGACTTCCTCCATCGCCTAAAGATGGGGGAAGATTTCGGCGACATAGAAGCAGTGTTTCACATGGGCGCTTGCTCCAGTACGACCGAGTGGGACGGCCGGTATTTGATGCGCCGCAACTATGAGTATTCGAAAGAATTGCTGCACTGGTCGGCACGAAACAATTCCAGCCTGATTTATGCCTCGTCCGCTTCTGTTTACGGCGACGGAAACCGGGGCTTTTCCGAGGATGCTGCGGCCGAATACCCGATCAACATGTATGCCTATTCAAAGTACCAATTCGACCAGTACGTTCGACGCTTTTTGCCAAAAGCTAAAGCCCAGGTCGTGGGATTGCGCTTTTTCAACGTCTACGGACCACATGAAGCGCACAAGGGGTCTATGGCCAGCGTGGCATTTCACGCGAACAACCAGATCAATGACACTGGCGCGATCCGTCTTTTTGGGGCCTCAGGCAACAATGCGGCAGGCGAGCAGAAACGTGACTTTGTGTACGTCGATGACTGTGCGGATGTCGCCGCATGGCTGTTTGAAAACCCCGACATTTCGGGGGTCTTTAATCTAGGAACCGGCAAGGCGGAAACATTTAATGTACTTGCACAATCTGTGATTGATTGGCATGGGCGCGGGGTGATTGAGTATATTCCGTTCCCGGATCATCTTAAAAATTCCTACCAAAGCTTCACTGAGGCGGACCTTTCGAACCTGCGAGCTGCCGGCTACACTGCTCCTTTTCGCGATGTTAGAGAGGGTGTTTTCGCCTATCTCAACTGGCTAAACGGCAGCGCGGCGGCTGCTAAGTGATCGCTTGCACCAAACTTGCTCCGATCCATATAAAGGGATCGCCCGGTACGGGCCGCCGCGCCGTGTTTCTTGACCGAGACGGTGTGATAAACGTGGATTTCGGCTATGTCGGAACTTGGGATCGTTTCATATTTGTCCCAGGGGCAGTTGAAGCGATAAAGGTTTTGAACGATTTGGGGTACCGAGTTATCGTCGTGACAAACCAGTCTGGTATCGCGCGAGGATATTTTAATAAGGCGGCCTTTGCCACGATCACAGCGCGTATGCTTAGCACGATGGGGGAGCAGGGAGCACGAGTTGACGCGGTCTATGGCTGCCCGCATCTCCTTACAAGTGGAGGGCCCGCCTGCAACTGCCGCAAGCCAGCACCAGGGATGATACTTGCAGGAATTGCAGATTACGAAGTGAGTGCCGTCGATTCCGTGCTCGTTGGTGATAAATCTTCAGATATAGAAGCGGCAAAGGCCGCGGGTATTGGCCGTAGCGTTTTGGTAGCACCGCATTCGCAAAGTTGTGAAGCACTCCAAGCGGCAGCTGATCAAGTAGTACCAACGTTGGCGGCATTCGCTGCCTCGGAGACGACTCGATTTTCATGGGGGGATCATCCTCCAAAGGCTACTAGTCAGGTCTGAAGTTGCTCCGAATCCTTTTGAACACATCGTTTGTCAAATTCACGTCGCTTTTTGGGGCTCTTGCGTTCAGTTGGCTTATATCATTAACGTTGCCTGTTTCAGACGCAGGGCGACTTTTCGCCGTACTAGCCTTAGTCCCTGGAATGGCGGTTTTTATTAGCTTCGGTATGGACCAAACCGTATTGCGGTTGGGTTCAAAGCGTTTTGCAAAAGAAGGCTACTCGGGGTTATCCGAAGTGATGGGCTTCGGTGCACGGTCGATCATCAAGCGCACGGCGCTATTTGCGATGATCACGGTACCGATCGCTCTAGGTGTATGGTATTTCTGGCCGCAAAAGACAGAGGTCGTGCTGCAATGGGCTCTTGCACTGCTCATAGCACCTTTTTTCGCCGCCCTCGTTCCAACGGCAATGGGATTCAGAGTACAAAGTCGCTATAAGCGGTCAATCCTTTCCGAACCCAGCGCAGTGATGACTTTTGCCGCTGTGGGCTTCGCTGCGTTGGGCCTGCTTTATGAGCCGCAATTCTGGCTTGCCTTCGGCGCGTATGGTGTGGCACTCGTCCTGCTGTCTTGTCCCCTTTTTAGCGCGATCTACTTACCGTCAGGCGAACCGATCCGCCATGATTACCATTTCGGGATCACCCAGGTAGCCCAGTATTTTCTGCAATGGGGTGTTATTGGGCAAATATCATTTTACGCCACCAATCAAGACATTGCCGCAATTTCAATGTCAATGCGAATGGTTATGCTAATCAACATGGTCTTGATCGTTGTCAACACAGTAAATGGAAACAAAATTTCCCAGTTTATTCAAAGCGATGACAGTACTGCGTTGCGCCAACTTCTGCGGCAGCAAAGCCCAATCCTTATCACGACTGCGCTGGCTGCTGCCATGTTGCTTTGGATCAGCGCGCCTTATGCCTACGGTCTATTATCATCCGACTTCGATAAAGCGACACAACTCACTCGCTTGCTCATTATAGGCCAGTTGGTGAATGTTTGCGTCGGACCCGCCAATCTCATGCTTAACATGAGCGGGCATGCCCGAATTGCCAGTCAGATCACGATATCTGTGGGGCTATGCGTCACCGTTCTCGTCTGGCCATTTTACCATTTTGGAGGAATTGCCGCTGCTGCTTTCCTGATCAGTCTTTCTCTAGCAACTACAAGTATACTAGCAGCATATTCCGCTACAGTTGCAACCGGGGTGCGCCCAATGTGGCCTCAAGGAGACTAAGATGCTTTATATAATATCTTTGATCCTATTGACGTTGTCAGGCGTATTCACCGCAATGACCCTTGTTCAAGTCCGTACCAAACAGCTTCGTCGTCCTATTCTTTATTTCTTCAACATCTTTTTTCTGCTTTTGTTCATTTTGGTACCCCTGATTGTCGAGGCTTTGGGAGGTGCGCAAACCATACGCTGGAATTTAAATTATCTGATTAATCAGGCAAATGTTCTGAGCATTTACGCAATGTATACGCTGGTGTTCAGCGCCACGTCGTTGATATTGGTGTCATCAGCTCGCACTAGACGCTTTATCCCTACAGAGCGGGATCACGCCCCATACCTGACTACAATACACGCACAATATTCCTTTTTTCTGCTTCTGGTAGTTGCATTCGGGATGATGGTCTACATAGCCGGATCGGGCATGTCGCTTAAGCAACTACTTGTCGCATCTCGCTTCGGTTGGCTGGATAATTCCGACAGCAATGGTCTGCTTGTACTTTTGAGCCTGTATTTTTTATCCGTCATTGCGCCGGCAGCGTTCCACGTCTTTAAGTCGGATAGAACAAAGATACTTGAGGTTGCCGCTCTACTGTTATTCGTGGCCATTGCGGTCGCCATTTCTGGCGGTCGAAAGTGGGTACTCTTCCTAATTTCTGGATACATCGCGGCAAAATATTTTCATGCACGTTCTTTAAAAATCTCTCCTTTTGATAGTGTTATCCTAAGCGGACTAGTAGTATTTGTTGCGGTTTGGCAGTTTGGTCGCCATTTGAACGAAGTTTCACTGGATAGCATCATAGATATCTTCATTCAGCGCGGTCTTGAGCTAATTTTGAGAGGTGATATATCCTATTTTTATCGCGCCTCACTCGAAGCCATATCGATTAACATAAACGAAGGTACTTGGTATCCTTTTAGTGCTTTGCGAAGGTTGCTTTTGTTGCCCTTTCCTAATGAAGTCACCTTCGGCCTGAAACCTGAGGGGCTACCTACCAGCTTCGCACGTGATATTGGTGCGATTAACTCTCTTCGTGTAGGAAACATGCCGCCGTCGATGATTGGAGTTTTTGTACTGAGCTTCGGCGCTGTTCCGGGAATTCCTTTGTTTGGTATGCTCCTCCCGGCACTCCTTACAAAGGCAGACAACTTTTTCATGAAGAGATCGGTTGTGCGCGACAGCCTCTTGGGCTACGCAATCGTTGTCATAGTCACTTTCGCCCGTGGAAATATTGACGTCCTCTACTATCCGTTATTCTATTACCTTGTGTTCAAAATGATGTCGCTCGTCCTCTTGCTCCTGAGAGGCCCACGGCAAAGACTACACGCATGGAGAGACAATGCCGAAACCTGATTTCATCATCGCTGGGGCGGCCAAGTCAGGAACGACATCACTGGCCCGGTATCTGTCAGCACACCCTAAGATCAAAATCCTGGGTGAACGGTTGGAGTTTTTCGGCGAGTATTCAAACCCGCGTTTCCGGGGTATGAATGCTCAGGCCTATGCCGAGATGATGAATTCTGAAGAAAACGACGATTATGTTGTGGGAGAAAAATCTGTCTCCTACCTATATTCTCATGCCGCTGTCGATGATATCGCGGCAATGGTGCCAAATACCAAGATCATCGTCGTGCTTCGCAACCCGGTTGACCGGGCCTATTCCGATTATTGGCACCGGGTGCGGACCGGAGTTGAAAACTTGCAATTTAGCGAAGCACTAGATGCAGAGGCCAAGAGAATTGCGTCTGGGGCTCGATTTGAATTACACTACGCCACCTACGGACTCTACGCGGACCGTCTGAGAGATTACATCGCACGTTTCGGACGAGATAGCGTGCTGATTTTGTTTTATGAGGACCTCAAAGACGATCCTCTATGGGTCACGGAAAGCACTTTCAAGTTTCTCGGGGTATCGCCATCGACTGATGGTATTGATTTCGTGGTACATAACAAAGGTGGAAACCGAACATCCTTGCCTGTACGTCTCGCCCTGAGGATCGCACAAAATAAGAGTGTCACTGAAACACTGAAATGGCTATTGCCGTCACGGCTCACGAAATTTCTGACAGCATATCTGGTGCGACGCAGTAGTGTCGGTAAGTATCCGGATATGAAACCCGAAGACAAGGACCGGCTTATCCGTTTTTTCGACGCAAGTATTTCGGAGTTGGAACAGATGACGGGCCGAGACCTAACGAAGTGGCGATCACAGTGAAAGACGCTATGAGTCGCAAGACAGTCAATTTGAATATATCGGCGATGATTGTCGGGGCCGAGAAGGCGGGGACTAGTGCTTTGATTGCACATCTGGGATCGTTCCAGAACATCCACATTCCAATGGCATCAGGATCACAGCTCGATCTTGAGTTTGCCTCTGAATTCCCCCATTTCCTAAGTGATAACAATAACCACGTGACGGATTTGAACGAGGTGCTCCGCCAAAGCTTGCCTCGCGACTTTGATCCCGTCCAGCACTATATCGTCGCTAAGAATGTCGGTCTGTGCACTGACCGCGCAGCGATGGGTCGCCTGAATGTGCACTCTCCTGGCGTAAAGGTAGTATTCCTGTTGCGTGAACCAATTTCGAGAGCGATGTCTTCACACCGCTATCAACTCTTCCGCGGAGCCGAGAAAGAGGCAGATTTTTCACGGGCGGCCGAGGAATGTCTGGAAGACTTGCGAATTGCGGATCGCCATATCGACTACCTGCGGCGAGGCCTTTACGCTCGTCAAGTTGCCGATCTCATCGAAGAGTTTGGCACGTCCAACTGCCTTTTTCTTAGGTTCGAGGATATTGTTGGAGACAGCGCCGATGGTCTCTCGCGGGTTTGCGATTTCATCGGGCTGGAAAGCGCACTTTCAAACAACGTGGAGAAGGTCAATGCAGCGAAAGAGCCGCGCAGCCTTGTTCTCGCAGCACTTCTTTATCGCGAAAATGCCGCGAAACGCCTCCTGCGCCGACTTGTGCCCCTTAAGGCCCGCATACGTCTCGCATCTACATTTCGCCGGCTTAACTCGCGCCCCGCATCACCGAAAACGTCATCAGCGATGACGTCGGAAATCAAGGCAAGACTGCATGCTTATTTCCGTGAAGATCTGGCAAGAACCGAGAGCTTGACCGGACTGGATCTACTTAAAGGTTGGGGGTACTGAAGATATGCGCAACCGATTCAGGGTGTTGTATGTTGCACCCCACGGGCTTGGCGACCTCATCATGTCGCTCCGTGCGATGGAATTTCTAGCCGCACAGGGCGCTCGGACCACAGTTTTGGTGAAGAGCCGCAGCGAAGCAAACTACCTGCGCCACACGAGCGATCTTGTCTTTGATGAAATTCTAGTTTTGGACACCTTCCGAAAACACGGAAACCTTTTGGGAAACGCACGTCTTGCCTGGAACCTGTTACTGGCGCGCTACTCTGCGGCTGTGCCGCAGATGAATGTCAATATAAAGCAGTTTGACATCATGTTGCGTAGCGCGGGGGTGAGCGGACGTAGGAAATCGGTTGAAGTCCTACGCGAAGCAACAGCGTTAGGAGGGCCGTTTCACAGCCGGCACAAAGTTGATTTGAACGTAGACATGGCCGCGCAAATCCTCGGGGTGTCGCGGCCAAGTTCCCCTGCCGCCGTCTGGCCCTCACGCCCTTTGAGGCCGACATCCGCGCCGCGGATTGCATTGGCACCTGGGTCAGGGGCAGTCGAGGCGCACAAACGCTGGCCAGCAGCGTATTATGCCGACCTCGCTCGGTCCATCCGCGCATACTATCCCAAAGCTGATATCCATATATATGGAAGTGCCAGCGAGGCAGCCCTGTGTGCGGAGATTGAGGCCTCTTCAAAAGGGGATGCTGTCGTCGCCAAAGTCGGTTCTGTGACCGACCTTTTCGAGGCTTTGCGCGAAACTGATATTTGTATAGCAAACTGCAATGGAGCCTCGCATGTTGCCGCTCACGCAGGAGCAGTTGTCTTGGGAATTTATGGCCCTACGCAGGCCGAACACACCGGGGCGCATTGCAGTAAATTGGTTCAGGTGAATCGGGGGCTCGATTGTGCCCCCTGTTATCGGCGCGGATACATCACAGGTTGTGGCAATCCGATTTGTCTTACCGAACTCAAGGTAGATCTCGTACGCGACGCAGTTCTGAGACTTCTCAGCGGTACCCCGGCAAGTGCAACTTCCTAACGTATCTATTCTATTTCAGTGACATTCTGAATAGGCCAGATGTCAACAACCAGAGAAACCCGAAGCCATCATGAAACAGATCCTCCAGAACCTTTCCACCGGGCAGTCCGAACTTGTCGAGGCACCAGCCCCGCAGCTGCGGCGCGGCAGCCTGTTGATCGATACCACCGTCTCGCTGATCTCGACCGGAACAGAACGGATGCTTGTGGATTTTGGCAAGTCCGGACTGATCTCTAAAGCGCGTAGCCAGCCAGAGAAGGTGCGTCAAGTGCTGGACAAGGTGGCGACCGACGGTTTGATGACGACCTTGCATGCAGTTAACTCGAAGCTGGGGCAACCTATCCCGTTGGGCTATTGCAATGTTGGCGTGGTGCGCGACGCCGGTGCTGGAGGTTTCAAAGTAGATGATCGCGTCGTGTCGAATGGGCCGCATGCCGATGTCGTCAGTGTGTCCAAGAATTTGTGTGCGCGCATTCCTGACAATGTCAGCGACGAGGCGGCCAGTTTTACTGTTGTAGCCAGCATCGGTTTGCAGGGATTGCGACTGGCGCAACCGACGCTTGGCGAAGCCTTCGTAGTCACTGGCGTGGGGCTGATCGGCCTTCTGACCGTACAGATGTTACGCGCGCAAGGCTGCCGGGTGCTGGCCATCGATTTCGACGCGGCCAAACTGGATCTGGCGCGCCAATTCGGCGCCGAGACCTGCAACCCCGGCCTGGGCGAGGACCCGGTCGCGGCGGGTCTCGCTTTTAGTCGGGGGCATGGGGTTGATGGGGTGATTGTAACCGCTTCGACCAAGTCGAGCGACCCGGTAACCCAAGCTGCCCGCATGAGCCGCAAGCGAGGGCGTATCGTGCTTGTGGGCGTAACGGGTCTAGAACTGAACCGCGCAGATTTCTACGAGAAGGAGATTAGCTTCCAAGTCTCTTGCTCCTACGGTCCAGGCCGTTATGATCCAGCTTATGAGGAAGGTGGGCAAGATTATCCCCTTGGATTTGTTCGCTGGACCGAACAGCGCAATTTTGAAGCTATTCTGGATATGCTCGCCTCGGGATCGCTTGACGTCGCACCGCTCATTAGCCATCGGGTTCCATTCCAGGAGGCTCCGCACGCCTATGAACTGCTGACTACTGACAAGGCGGCACTGGGAATACTTCTGACTTACGACCACGGTGTTGAAGAACGTCATGTTTGGACTGTCGCGCTTGATGAATCACCCGTCGAAAGTGCGGGAAAGGCAGTTGTAGGCTTTGTTGGTGCAGGCAATTATGCTTCACGGATGTTAATTCCTGCGTTCAAGGCTGCTGGAGCCTCGCTACACAGTATATCATCGGCTGGGGGAACAAACGCGGTCATTCATGGTCGACGTATGGGATTTGCGCAGGCGACCTCGGACACCGATGCAATGATTGCCGACCCTTCAGTGAACGCCATTGCCATCGCCACACGGCACAACAGCCATGCTAGGTTCACGGCTCAAGCGCTACGCGCCGGCAAGCATGTGTTCGTGGAAAAACCCTTGGCTTTAACTTTTGCCGAACTGGAAGACGTCCAAGTCGCATATAACGAAAGCAGGCGGCATCTGATGGTCGGCTTCAATCGCCGCTTTGCTCCTCAAATTCAAACGATGAAACGCTTGCTAGGAGCAATTAAGGCCCCGAAGAGCTTTGTAATGGTCATGAATGCAGGTGCGATTCCTGCTGATCATTGGACTCAAGATTTAAAAACGGGGGGGGGTAGGATCATTGGAGAGGCTTGCCACTACATCGATCTAATGAGGTTTTTGGCTGATGCGCCAATTGTTTCAGTGCAAGCTCGGCGGATGGGCGAGACCGACGGTGTGACAATTACCGAGGACAAGGCTTCAATCACGCTTGGTTTCGAAGATGGATCTTTTGGTACGATCCACTACTTTGCAAACGGAGGCGCATCCTTTGCAAAGGAAAGAGTGGAGGTCTTTGCTGAAGGTAGAACCTTACAACTTGACAATTTTCTCAAGCTCAAAGGCTACAATTGGCCAGGATTCAAAACACAGAAATTGTGGCGGCAGGACAAGGGTCAGTCTAATTGTGCAGCGGCTTTTGTCAGGGCAGTCGAAGAAGGTGGTGCTGCGCCGATCGCAGCGGCTGAACTGTTCGAGGTCGCACAAGTTACAATTAAGGTGGCCGAGATTCTTCGTGCGCAAACATGAACCTACTAGCCCGTTTGCGAACATACAGGCACCTTGGGCCTGTCAATATTGCGCGCGTTGCCGCTTACAGGCTGGGTCTGAAAAGCGGTTGGCACCCGGTCCAGCGGTTGTCAGCTCCTGCTGCCGCTGCCCCCTTCTTTGTCGCGCCGCAAAAATACAGTGACGTACCCGCAGAGAATACAAACTGGGACGTTTTTCTATGGTGGTTCGGCTGGAAACGTAAGCCCCAGCCAGACGGTCCCCCTGATTGGTTCGCAAACCCATTCTCAGACAGGGAATCATCGAATGCTGACCTCGACTGGTGGCACATACCAGATTTCGATGCTGGCGACATCAAAGCAATCTGGGAACTCTCGCGGTTTGACTGGGTAATCGCTTGGGCGACTAAGGCCGCCCACGGCGATATGGAGGCACTGGAAAAGCTTAACTTGTGGCTGAGTGATTGGGCTAGTTCGAACCCCCCTTATAAAGGGCCAAACTGGAAATGCGGACAAGAAGCGTCTATTCGCGTTATTCATCTTATCACTGCCGCGTGGTTGCTTGGCCAAGACAAAAAACCCGAACCAGGTATCCTTGATCTGCTGAGGGCCCATCTGCAGCGCATCGCTCCGACGATGTCCTATGCCATTGGACAGCAGAATAATCATGCCACCTCGGAAGCTGCCGCCCTTTTCATTGGTGGTAGCTTTCTTTCCAAACACGACACAAGGGCAAAAGGGTGGGAGCGCAAGGGGCGACATTGGCTGGAAGAGCGAGCGGCGACCTTGATCGAGCGTGATGGCAGTTTTAGCCAGTACTCAGTGAACTATCACCGGTTGATGCTGGACACTTTCTCGCTAGCTGAGGCGTGGCGCAGACACCGAGATTTGCCTCATTTTTCTGAGCGACTGAACAGCCGCCTTGCCGCGGCAACCGAATGGCTTTGGCTTTTGACTGATAGCTATACAGGCGATGCCCCTAACATTGGGGCTAACGATGGCGCGCGACTCTTGCCGCTGAATGGCGACGACTACCGCGATTATCGGCCATCTGTACAACTTGCCTCAGCCTTATTTCAGAATTCTAATGCCTTCGGTCCTGGTGCTTGGACGGCCCCGCTACGCTGGCTCCAAGTAGCTGACCAGAAGTCTCGCGCTGTCCAGCATAGCAAAAGTTTTGATGATGGTGGTTATCACGTTCTTCGCAAGAATCATGCGATGGCTATTCTTCGATATCCGAGATTTAGCTTTCGACCGAGCCAAGCAGATGCGTTGCACGTTGACCTTTGGTATTGCGGGGTCAATCTGCTCCGTGATGCCGGAACCTTCAGCTATAATGCCGAGGGTGCCAACTGGTTCTCTGGCACAGCCGCGCACAATACTGTCGAATTCGACGGTCGTGATCAGATGCCGAGACTCGGAAGATTCCTTTTTGGCGACTGGCTGACCGCAAATTCTGCAATTTCGGTTCAGGAGGTGGCAGGATTAGTGACGGCTGCCGCAGGCTATTCGGATTATCATGGAGCGGAACATCACCGGGCGATCAAATTGGCGAACGGAGGGTTAGTTTGCACTGATTCAATCTCGGGAGACTTTAAGAATGCATGCTTGCGTTGGAGACTAGCCCCTGGAAATTGGCGAATCGACGGAGTTGTATTGAGCAGTGAGCATTGCACAATTTCCATCGAGATCGACGGGACACCCGTAAAGCCAGCCCTCGGCAAGACAGAAGAATCCCGTTACTATCTTCAGAAGAATACGATACCGGTTGCTTCCGTTTCCGTAGACCACCCCGCGACGCTTGTAACAAAAGTGACCTTCTGATCATGCATGTACTTTATTTCCATCAACATTTTTCAACGCCAGAAGGCTCGGCGGGAACACGGTCGTATGAGATGGCGCAAGCTCTTCTTCGAAATGGACACAGTGTTACCATGGTCTGTGGTAGCTATGCTCAGGGAAATACGGGTTTGACGGCACCATTTTCGAGAGGCAAACGACGCGGTTATGTCGATGGGATCGACATAATTGAATTCAATCTGAACTATGGCAATTACATGGGCTTTGCGCAACGAGTGGCGGTCTTTGCCAAGTTCGCAGCCGGATCGATTGGCATTGCGCTACGCGAACCTGCTGATGTCGTCTTTGCCACGACAACGCCTTTGACTGCTGGCATCCCTGGAATTTTCGCTCGCTCGCTCGGTCGTAAGCCCTTTGTCTTTGAAGTCCGTGACCTTTGGCCAGAGTTGCCCAAGGCTATGGGGGTTATTACCAATCCGATTGTACTTCGCCTCATGTCAATATTGGAGTGGGCGTCCTATCGTTCGGCAGATCGATTGATTGGACTTTCTCCGGGCATCGTCGAGGGAATTGCTTCACGCGGAATTGACCAATCGCGCATCGCGATAATACCTAACGGTTGTGATCTTGATCTTTTTGCAAACCGGGTTGACACGTGGCGCCCCGAAAGCGTGAGCGATGATCAACTACTGGCTATATTCACAGGAACTCACGGCAATGCCAACGGCCTCCACACTGTGCTGGACGCGGCGAAAGTCTTGCGGGATCGAGGCCGTGACGATATCAGAATAGCTTTAGTCGGACAGGGCCGAGAAAAAACTGGGCTTCAAGAACGGGCGCGCACTGAGAACCTGAGCAACGTCCTCTTTCTCGAACCCGTGCCCAAGATGCGCCTTGCGGGACTGATGGCGGGAGCAGACATTGGTCTCCAAATTCTGCGGAATGTGCCCGCATTTTACTATGGCACATCGCCAAACAAGTTCTTTGACTATATTGCTGCCGGGCTTCCAGTCTTAAACAACTATCCTGGGTGGCTTGCTGAAATGATTGCCGATAAAAATTGTGGTATAGCTGTCCCGCCTGAAGACCCGCATGCTTTTGCAGATGCCTTAATCGAGGCGGCTGATGATAGAGAGGCATTGAAGCAAATGGCTTCCAATGCATTTAACCTTGCTCAAACAAAGTTTTCAAGAAAGGAACTTTCTGATCAATGGGTTCGATGGGTTACGCGTGTAGGACATAGGTGAGGAAATGGGGCGATTTATGGATATCGTTGGAGCGTCCATTGGATTGACGTTACTTTCACCGGTCTTGTTGTTCGTTTGGCTCAAGGTCCGCCGCGAAATGGGGTCGCCAGTTCTGTTTCGCCAAAAGCGGCCTGGCCTCATGGAGAAGCCGTTTGAAATGGTGAAGTTTCGCACAATGCACGACGCTATTGCGCCTGATGGTAGCCCGCTTCCTGATTCAGAGCGCCTGACCAACCTTGGTCAATTTTTGCGCTCCAGCTCGCTGGATGAACTTCCCGAACTTTGGAACGTCCTGAAAGGCGATATGAGTCTCGTCGGTCCACGCCCGCTCCTTATGGAATACTTGCCGCTCTACTCGCCTGAACAAGCTCGCCGTCATGAGGTACGTCCTGGCGTCACCGGCTGGGCTCAGGTCAATGGACGCAATGCGATCTCTTGGGAGGAGAAATTTGAACTGGATGTGTGGTATGTCGACAATCGCAACCTATGGCTGGATTTGAAGATTATCTGGCTGACCATACGCAAAGTCTTGAAACGGGAAGGTATTTCGGCGGCGGGCGAAGCCACGATGTCGAAGTTCACGGGAAACAGGCCTTGAGCAATTTGATCGGAATCTATGGCGCATCAGGATGCGGCCGGGGGATCATGCCCCTTCTACGCGCGCAGTTTCCGGAGTCCGAGCTTATATTTATCGATGATGCTCAGTCAGGAAGACATGTGAATAGCCACCAAGTCGTCAACTGGACAGAGTTTACAGGTCACGATAGCAAGGATAAGGCAGTCAGCATCGCTATTGCCGGTTCACAAACTCGCGAAATGCTCGCAATTAAATGTTCAGCTGCAGGAATTCCCTTGGTCGAAGCCCGCGCTGCCTCCGTAGTGCAGATGGATGACGTCATCATCAAAGACGGCGCATGCCTATCGCCTTTTGTGACCCTTACCTCCAACATTCGCATCGGTCGTTGTTTTCATGCGAATCTCTATTCCTATGTTGAACACGATTGTGTCATCGGTGATTTCGTAACCTTTGGCCCTGGAGCCAAGGTGAACGGGAACGTGACGATTGGAGATCACGCTTACATCGGTTCCGGCGCGGTCATTCGCCAAGGCCTCAAAATCGGTGCCTATGCCAAGGTTGGCATGGGCGCTGTTGTTACCCGAGATGTAGACACTGGTTTAACCGTTATCGGCAATCCAGCCAAACCCATGATCGAGGACTGACCTATGCGTATCTATCTTTCCCGCCCCCATATGTCCGGTCATGAAGAGCTGCGGGTCGCCGAAGCTTTCGCATCAAACTTTATCGCTCCACTCGGCCCGCAACTGGACGCGTTCGAGGCGAAGATCACAAAGTATCTCGATGCAGATGTCCATTGCGTCGGCCTATCCTCCGGGTCCGCCGCGTTGCATCTGGCCTTGCGCATTGCAGGGGTAGATAGAGGCGACGAGGTCTGGATTTCCTCGATGACCTTCGCTGGAGGGATTTTTCCCGTAAACTACCTTGGTGCCAAGCCTCGTTTCTTTGACCTTTCGCCAGATAACTGGACAATCGACACCGATCTTCTGGCTGAGGAGCTGGTCAAGGCTGCCAAGGAAAAACGTCTGCCAAAGGCGATCGTGCCGACCGACCTATACGGGCAATGTGTAAATCTTGATACTCTGGAAGCTCTGGCCGCCCAGTATAATATTCGTCTCATTCTCGACAGCGCTGAAAGCCTAGGGGCGAGCTATACTGGCGGTCGCAAGGCAGGTAGTGGCGGAGATGCCGCTATCTTGTCGTTCAACGGCAACAAGATCATCACTACATCGGGTGGCGGTATGCTGGTAACGCGCCACAAAGTATGGGCAGATGAGGCACGGTTCCTCGCCACGCAGGCACGCGATCCTGCCCCTCACTACGAACATTCGACCTACGGCTACAACTATCGGCTTTCAAACATCTGCGCGGCGATCGGTCTAGGCCAGATGGAAGTTTTAGACGATCGGGTTGCCCGCCGCCGTGAGATATTTTCGCGCTACCAGTCAGCGCTTGAACGGGCAGGCATATCTTTCATGCCAGAACCCGAAGGTTACCATTCAACGCGTTGGCTCACTGCCCTGACAATTGACCCAAATGAAACGGGCACCACGAGAGAGGATATTCGCCTGATGCTGCTGGAGCACCATATTGAGACTCGGCCTCTCTGGAAGCCCATGCATATACAACCACTCTACACCGGTTCAAACTACCACGGGAGCGGCGTCGATGAGAAGCTCTTCGCCAATGGTCTTTGCCTTCCGTCAGGCAGCGATATGAGCGATGAACAGCAAGATGAAGTGATTGAGCGCATCGAAGATCTTTTGTCGTTGCGCGCATAAGTGTTCTTTCAACATTGGGTTTTTTTCGATCTAGGCACGTTGCAGAAACTCTGGGTGTCCGTCATCGTTTTTTTGGGCACCAAAACGGCTTAAACTAATTGAGAGTTCGGCTCATCTGGTTGATTGCATTATGCGGCGTGCTGGCGGTGATGCAAGCGTCGCGCTTCGAGTGTCTTTCGTTCTGTGAATAGCCCCTAGCGACTTGGCATTCTCCCTTGGTAATTCCCCCCGAAATTTTGGGGTGATTGAATAGCCCCTAGATTTGTAGACTCTTTCTTCCCTAACTTTGAGGCAAGGAGGCCGCTATGGGGAAGCCAAATTTCAGTGAAGATTTCAAGCGCGATGCAGTCCATCATATAACAGTGCGGGGGTATGCCGTTCGCGAGGTTTCGGAACGGTTGGGCGTCAGTACATATTCGCTCTACGAATGGATGAAGCTCTACGCAAAAGCTGTGTCACAGACATCATCTGTTGACCATGAAGCTGAGAACCGCAGGCTCAAGCGTGAGTTGGCGCGGATGACGGAGGAGCGTGATATCCTAATAAACCGTTCAGGGTTGGGGCCCGCCTGTGCGCGGTAAAAACAGCCTGTGCTATCGTTGCTCTATGAAGGGCAGCGGCCGTTCGCTTATTGGTGGTGCCGATGTGGTCGGGAACCCCGTTAAAAAACGTGGTCCATGGGTTGATGCGTACTTGAGAATGGTGACGCTGTTTTGCAGTGATCCCGGTTAGGAAGATGACAGATCTGCATAGCCCACGCCCTTCTGTAGGAGACTGTGCAGAATTTTGTGCGTGACGCGTTTTCTTAGGCCATCGGGAAGCTGTCTTCGAACATGATGGCAAGCTGAGATCTGACAGCGTGCCATTCGCGGACCGAACGCTTCTGACCTGCCCCCCGCCAAATCCCTCATTGTAATGTAGAGTCTGTGCCAACACTGAAGGAACAGACACATGCGAAAGAGCGTAACCGAGCCATTGGCACCGCCTGCCTGAGGCTGGAGCGATGATCTAAGAGACGTCGCTAATGACGTCATTACTGACGTCACTTATGCGGGGCCTGTGATGCGTGGCGAAATTCTTGGGGCGGAGCGGCGACGCTTGGCATGACGACGACAAGCTTGAGATTGTCGCGTCGGTTGGGATTGCCGGGGCGAGCGTGACGCAGGTTGCGCAGCGCCATGAGATTAAGCGACAACAAATTTACGCGTGGCGGCATGAGCTGAAGAAGAAAGGCTTGTGGTCGCCCGATGGCGGGGCGCTTTTCTTGCCGCTGGACATGACCATAACTGCAGGAGTGCCGGTGGCGCAGGCCCCGGTCGCTGAGCTGCCGCCTCCGGTTGCTGTTGAACTGCGCCTGCGTGGCGGGCGCAGTTTGCATTTTGAAAGCACGATTGATCCTGCTGCGCTGTCGGCGCTGATCCGTGTGGTTGACGCTGCATGATCGGCCCGGGCACCGGTGTGCGTGTGTATCTGGCCTGCGGTGTCACGGATATGCGCAAGGGGATCGCAGGGCTGGCGGCGCTGACCCAGGACGTGTTGCGACAAAAGCCTACCAGTGGGGCGGTGTTTGCGTTTCGAGGCCGTCGGGGTGATCGGATCAAGCTTCTGTTCTGGGATGGGCAGGGCTTTTGCCTCTATTACAAAGTGCTCGAACGGGGCCGCTTCCCTTGGCCGAGCGCCAAGGATGGAGCTGTGCGACTGACTTCGGCGCAACTTGCGATGTTGTGGGAGGGGATCGATTGGAGGCGTCCAGATTGGGGCGCTCCACCCGCTCGGGTGGGGTGATTTTGCGTCGGGATTTGCGTTATTTATATGGTGCTTTGACCTGACTTTTGGTAGTCAGGCGTATGCCTGAACACGCCGAAAACCTCCCCGATGATCCCGCCGTTTTGAAGGCGATGATCGCGGCTTTGCAGGCCGAAAACGCCAAGATATCGGCCACGTTGCGCGTCCATGATCAGTTGGTTCAGGCGCTTCGCCTACGGATCGCCAAATTGCAGAAACTGGCTTTCGGCAAGTCCTCAGAAAAGATCGAGCGCGAGATCGAACAGTTGGAGCTGGCGCTCGAAGATCTGCTGGTCGCGGTTGCTGAGGAAGATGACGCGCCCATCAACGAAGGGCAGGATGAACCGTCACCGGAAGCTGCCGATGCACCCGCTTTGCGCCGCCGACCACGTGTCTCGGATACGACCCCGCGCGAACGCCGTGAACTGGACTCCGGCACCTGCTGCCCTGACTGTGGCGGTGATCTGCGCGTAGTGGGTGAGGATGTCAGCGAACTCCTTGACATGATTGCTGCCCAGATGAAGGTGATCCAGATCGCCCGGATCAAGAAATCCTGTCGCCGTTGTGAGAAGATGGTGCAGGAACCCGCGCCGAGCCGCCCGATCCCGGGCAGCATGGCAGGGCCAAACCTACTTGCGCATATTCTGGTTTCCAAGTTTGATGATCACCTTCCACTCTATCGCCAGCACGAGATCTTTGAGCGTATGGGCGCGGACATCCCCGAAAGCACGCTGGTCGGCTGGTGCGGACGCTCCATGAAGACCTTGTCGCCGCTGATTGAACGGATTGAGGCTGACATCATGGGCAGCGACCTGCTGCACGCAGATGACACACCGATCCGGGTGCTGGACCGCTCAAAGCGCGACAAGGGTCTTGGCAAAGGGGTCAAGCAAGGCCGGATCTGGGCCTATGTGCGCGATCAACGCTCATGGGCGGGTGCATCGCCACCGGGGGCCGTCTATCGGTTTGCACCGAACTGGAAGGAAGAGCACGTTCTCAGCCATCTGGCCAACGCCCGCGGCATCCTCCAGGCTGATGGCTATAAGGGATATGCCAAGCTCTATGCGTCTGAACCCGATGGTAAACCGCGCTTGCGCGAGGCGGCCTGTTGGGCCCACCTGCGCCGTGACTTCCACGACTTTTGGACCTCAACCAAATCCGAGATCGCCCGCGAAGCGCTCGACCGGATCGGCAAGTTCTATGACATCGAGCGCGATATAAACGGCCAGCCCGCTGACGTGCGTCATGCGACGCGCCAAAAGCTGACCCAGCCAAAGGTCGCGGTCTTCTTCGCCTGGTCTGAACAACAGCTCCTGCGCATCCCCGGCAAAAGCGATCTGGCCAAGGCGTTCCGCTATGGTCTCGCGCGGCAGGAGGCCCTCAGCTTGTTCCTAAGCGACGGACGTGTGGCCATTGACAACAACCCCGCTGAACGCGCCCTGCGCCCGATTGGAATAGGACGGAAAAACTGGCTCTTCGCGGGCGCCGATACCGGTGCAGAAACCCTCGCGCGTGCAATGACCGTCATTGAAACCGCCAAGCTGAATGGTCTCGACCCACTGGCCTATCTCGCCGACATCCTCGACCGTATCCACGATCACAAGATCAACCGGCTGGATGAATTGCTGCCGTGGAATTGGGTGCCGCTGGACACTGCCCATTCACAGGCCACCTGATGGCTGCCGTGACCCATGTCTGCAGCATCGACTACGTAGCCAAAATGTTGGGCGAGGATGCCGAACTTCTCGAAGCGATCATCTCCAACGACGACAACCTGACCTATGGAAATATCGTCAGCATCTACGTCGGACCCGACGAAACAATCACCGCACTGACCGATGACGGGATCGAAGAGGTGAAGGAAATGATCCGCGCCGCTAGCATCACCAACAAAACATGGTATGAGTTCCTTGATGACTTCGTGGATGACACCGATCTGGTGACACGCATCAAAGCTAAATCACCGCGGTAACGATGGCGCGGTTACGAAAGAGCCGTTTCACTGAGGCGCTGTCAATCGCAGAGTAAAAGTGGGCCAGGTCGCGGCATAAAAAGGGGCCACTGCGTTTGATGTTGTTTTGCGCTTTGGCGCGCGTGCTCTTCACAAAGCTGAAGCGGGCCAAAGCGCATGCTGGCCCTTGGGCCAGCATTTTCCTGTCTTTGATTGTGGGTGGATTATTGTCGGTTTTTGCGACTGTGTTTGAGCCGGTAGCTTTCGCCATTCATCTCGAGGATGTGGACGTGATGGGTCAAACGATCCAGCAACGCGCCAGTCAGGCGTTCTGATCCAAAGACCTCGGTCCATTCATCAAAAGGCAGATTTGAGGTTATGATGACGGATCCGCGTTCGTAGCATTGCGATATGACCTCAAAGAGCAATTCTGCGCCGGATTTGCTGAGGGGCACAAAGCCCAACTCATCAATGATCAAGGGGACTGTCCTGAATTTTGTGCTCTGGCGTGGTAACTTCTCTATAAGGAGACCCACGTATGAGCATCGACAAAGAACTATTAGACCAACTGATGGAAGGCCGGTCGTCTGGCGACCTATTCGGCAAGGATGGCATTCTTGCTGAGTTGACCAAAGCATTGGCAGAACGCGCTTTAACGGCTGAGATGGAGGAACATCTTGGGGGAGAGCGCGCAGAAGGTGTCGCGGAGGGCAAGAACCATCCGCCCAATCGTCGTAATGGCAGCAGCCAGAAGACTGTGACCACCGACAGTGGGAAGGTCATCCTGGACATTCCGCGCGACCGCAACGGCACCTTTGATCCGCTGTTGATCGCCAAGTATCAGCGTCGTTTTCCCGAGTTCGACCGCAAGATCGTCAGCATGTATGCACGCGGAATGACGACCCGTGAGATCCAAGGGCACATTGAAGAGATTTACGGCTTTGAGGCATCACCCAGCTTGATATCGGCGATCACCGAGGCCGTGATGGACGAGGTTACCGCCTGGCAGAGCCGGCCACTGGAACCCTGCTATCCGGTGGTGTTCATGGACGCGATCCGCGTCAACATCCGCAGTGATGGAGCGGTCTCGAACAAGGCGGTCTTCGTAGCCTTGGCGATCCGCCCAGACGGCACCCGAGACGTTCTGGGGCTGTGGTTCCAGGCCAACGAGGGTGCCAAATTCTGGGCAAAGGTTCTGAATGATCTACGCCACAGGGGCGTTCAGGACATCTTGATTGCCGTGGTCGACGGCCTCAAAGGCTTCCCCCAGGCCATTGAGGCGGCTTTCCCGGAAACCCAAGTTCAGACGTGCATCGTTCATTTGCTGCGCCACTCTATGAGCTTTGCCAGCTACAAGGACCGTAAGGCCGTGGCGACAGCCCTGAAGGCGGTCTACACCGCCTTGGACGTCGAAGCCGCAGAGGCTGCGCTGGCCGAGTTCGAGGAGAGTGATATGGCCAAGCGCTATCCGGCCATTGCACCGAGCTGGCGCCGAGCCTGGAACGAGGTGATCCCGTTTCTCGGCTACCCGCCCGAAGTGCGCCGACTGATTTACACCACAAATGCCATAGAAGCCCTGAACTCGAAAATTCGGCGTGCGGTGCGAACCCGCGGCCACTTCCCGAGCGATGAAGCTGCGGCAAAGTTGATCTACTTGGCGCTCAATGCTACTTCAGCCGAGTGGAAGCGATCTGTGCGTGAGTGGCACCGCGTCAAAAGCCAACTCGCCATCATGTTCGAAGAACGCTTTCCCATGGCGTAACTAAAGGCGTCAGGGCACAAAATTTCGCACACTCCCTGTGATCGATCTATGATGCGCTCATGTGTGCAAACGGTCTTCCCCTCGGCCACTATGACCAGCCGTTCTGGATAGACATGCAAGCTGATGCGCCGGTTGGCAAAGCTCGCGGGCACGCTGTAGCGATTACGCTCAAAGGTGATCAGACATGTTGGCGACACACGCTTACTGTGCTCCACAAAACCGTCGAAGGCGGGTGGTAGTGCCATCAACATGGGCTTCTCTGCTTCCCAGATGTCAGCAATAGTGCCGGGCAGATCCCGGTGCGGTGTCTCAATCCAAAGGGCGATGCAGCGGTCTTCCAGCCACTGGTTCAGCTCATCAAGATCCTTGAAGACAGGCATGACCTGCCACATGCGATTGCGCGCATCTTGGACGTTCTTCTCGACTTGGCCCTTCTCCCAACCTGCCGCTGGATTGCAGAACTCGGGTTCAAAAACATAGTGACTGGCCATCGCCTTAAACCGGGCGTTGATGTCACGCTGCTTGCCACGGCCAACGCGATCAACAGCAGTTTTCATGTTATCATAGATCCCGCGTCCAGGCACACCGCCAAAAACGCGGAACGCATGCCAATGGGCATCGAACAGCATCTCATGCGTTTGCAATGGGTAGGCGCGCACTAAGAAAGCTCGGCTGTGCGAGAGCTTCGTATGGGCCGCCTGCAGCTTGACCCGTTCACCGCCGATAGTGGCCCAGTCTTCGCTCCAATCAAACTGGAACGCTTCGCCGGGTTGGAACACCAGCGGTACAAACGTGCCGCGCCCAGTTGTTTGCTCGGCACGATGCCGGTCGTCACGCCAGGCACGGGCAAAAGCGGCCACGCGCGCATAGGATCCTGCATAGCCCAACTTCACCAAATCGGCGTGCATCTGCTTCACAGTACGCCGCTCTTTGCGCGATTTGCGTGTCTGAGCCAACAACCATGCAGACAAACGATCCGCATACGGATCAAGATTACTCGGTCGTTTGGGCACCTTGAACTTCGGCTCAACAGCGCCCTCTCGCAGGTACTTCTTGATGGTATTGCGAGACAAACCAGTACGGCGGGCTATCTCGCGAATGGGCATCCCTTCACGTAATGCCCAACGTCGAATGACACTTAAAAATCCCATGTCGATCACTCCATATCTCCCCCAAACAAAAGCGTCAGGGTAGCGTCGTTACATGGGTCAGTTCTCAGTGAAAATTTATGGGGCTACCGGGTCAGTTCTCAGCGCAAATCAACAGACAACGCGTACGACCGTCTTCGCGACCGCTTCGTAATAGAGCAGATCGACTGCTGTCTCATTGTCGGCGACGATCATGACAAGTCTCGGTCCGTAGTTTATGTATTTGTTTTTTTACATACCATAGGTTACTTAATATCGACAAGATTAAACTAATCCCAAGTTTACAAAAGGCATAATTTACCAACCATGAGTGTGCAACGCGGTCAAAAGCTAAACTCGCTCCAACACCTGCTTCCCGAAGGTTTGGTGGTTAGCGCCGCTTGGCTCGAGGACAGGGGCTACTCCAGTGCCTTACGTGGAAAGTACGTAGCCAACGGCTGGCTGCAGCAGCCTGCGCGCGGAATCTATACGCGACCGGGGGCGGAGACGAAATGGCAACATCTGGTTATATCCATGCAGTCGCTAATGCATCAACCCGTCGCCGTCGGTGGCCTGTCCGCACTCGAACTGCAGGGGTATGGTCACTACGTCCGCCTGGGCACGGGCCATCGCGTCTATCTCTACACCGAAACACGACTTGCAAAATGGGTCCAAGAGGTCGATCCGTCGATCCACTTTGAACAACGAAATGCGAACAAGCTTTTTAAAGAAGCCGACATTGAACACGCGGTCACAGAACTTCCCGATCTTACGGTCCCTGCCAACCATACTGGAGCATCGCATGTATCAGGCGGGCTAAAACGATTTGTGTGGGGTGATCGGGAATGGCCAATGATCGTTTCGAGCCCTGAGAGGGCAACACTGGAATTCTTGGATGAAATCCCCAACAGACAATCCTTTGAACACGCAGCAGACCTGTTCACCGGGCTTACAGACTTGAGTCCTCGACGACTTCAAAGGCTCCTCGAACGATGCGACAGTGTGAAAGCCACGCGCCTCTTCCTCTGGTTCGCCGAGCGATATGAGCATACGTGGCTGAAACACTTAGACGTGGCAGCAATCGATATTGGGAGTGGGAAGAGGGTGATCGCAAAGTCTGGGCGGTTAGACTCAAAATACCAGATTACAGTTCCGGAGAACTTAAATGGCCATTGACGAACGCTATCGTCAGCAGGTCGAACTGTTGGTACGGACACTGCCATCCGTCGCGGCGGAGAATGTGTTCGCATTGAAGGGTGGAACCGCGATCAATCTATTCGTGCGCGACCTACCACGTCTGTCTGTCGATATCGACCTAACGTACTTGCCCGTCAAACCGCGTGACGAGTCACTAACGGAAATTGATGAAACACTTCAGCGGATCGGCAAGTCCATCTCTGAAACCCTGCCAGACTTACGGGTCCTTCCGAGCCGATTGGCCAAGGAGGGAACACTCAACCGATTGATAGTGCGATCACCACACGCACAGATAAAAATTGAAGTAAAGCCAGTCATGCGCGGATGTGTTTTTGAGCCAACGATCATGGCCGTTTCTGAGAAAGTTGAGGATCAGTTCAGCTTCGCCGAGACCTTAGTCGTATCACGTGACGATCTATATGCAGGTAAGCTCGTGGCCGCACTCGACAGACAGCACCCACGCGACCTTTTCGATGTGCGGGATCTGCTGGCAAATGAGGGCATAAGCGACACATTGCGACAAGCCTTTCTCGTCTACATCTTGAGCCACAATCGCCCCGCCGCCGAGGTGTTGGCACCCAAGCGCAAGGATATTGAGCAGGAATTTCAGAACAATTTCGTGGGTATGACGACCGCTCCTGTACGGATCGAGGACCTGATAGCGGCACGCGAACAGATGATCGAGATCGTCGTCGGTCAAATGCCTCAGGAACATCGAGAATTCTTGATCGGTGTCGAACAGGGAGACGTGCGATGGCAGCTTGCCGACCTTCAGGAGGTTGCCGAACTGCCCGCGGTACGTTGGAAACTGTCAAATCTCGACAAGGTCAGCCCGGACCGTCGCGAGACATTTGCCGCTAACTTAGCGGCAATTTGGGACTAGGGCCTAACGGAAAGACCACTGATGAAACGAGAACTTGCATTCAAGGTTCCATCCCTGAATGAGATCGAACGGGAGGCGATAATCCTGAACGCGGTGTGCCATCTGATCGACGACATGCTGAACTATGGCATGGTGGTCGAGGAATGGTCGCCTGATTGGAGCAACATCATGTTCCGGACCAGCGCGCATTCGCGACTGTTCAACATCCTTCTGGGCGACTTCTTATCGATCCCAAATCCCAAGAAGGGTGGGCTAATGCCATTCGACCTCCCTCCGCCTCCGGAAGGCGGGCACGGTTCCCATCGGACATATCTTCACTTCCTAAAATCGGTATGTGACGACCCTAAACTCGCCCCGGCGACTACCCAACTAAGCGAAGCTGTAAGCGCCTTCGCATCTTGGCTTGAGGGGTATACCATGATCGAGAAGGTATGGTTCTCCTCCATGGACCTAGAGTTGGATATGAAAGTTCAACGCATCAAGGCTCTGAAGATGACAGGTGACATCGGGAAGCATAATTTCACCCGCCTGGAGGGTGTCGTGAAAAGTTTCCAATCAACGCTAGAAGCAAACGGCCACGTCAAAACGATGGAGGAATGTTATCTGGCATTGCCGGAGTTCCAAGAGTGGTTCTATGAAGTGGTCCTACTAATTCGGACAGGTTTGCGGCTCAGCTAAGATGTAATCGGGTTGGTTTCATGCCGCCTTCTGGGTTCGTGCTGTGTCGAAGAATGCGTCATCAGGGGATCGTTTGTCGAGAGCCGTGTGGGGACGCTCAGAGTTGTAGAACCCAATCCAGTCTTTGATCACGCGTTTAGCTTGGAACCCGTCCTGCAATTCGTGCAGATAGACGGCCTCCTGTTTGAGCGACCGCCACAGCCGTGCGATGAATATATTGTCGAGATACCGGCCCCGTCCGTCCATCGAGATTTTGACGTCAGCCTCGGTCAAGGTTGTGATCCAGGCTGACCCAGTGAATTGCGATCCTTGGTCCGTATTCATGATCTCGGGCTTGCCGTATTTTGCGATGGCCTCTTTCAAGGCCTCGACACAAAAGCTGGCGTCCAGCGTGTTCGAGAGCTGCCATGCCAGCACCTTGCGCGTGGCCCAATCCATAATTGCCACCAGGTAAAGGAACCCGCGCCGCACGGGGATGTAGGTTCTTTAATTGATCATCCGCGCTCGTTGATATTGTCGCGTGTACCGGCCACCTGCAAGGTTCTTTTCGAAGTCATCCCAATTAGCGCTTCATCTCGGCATCCAAGGCGTCGACGTCCCTAAGGTGATATTCGCGATGCATTGAGCTCGCATGTACATCTCACGGGTTTTGTCGATTGCCTGCCGCTGTGATCGGTACGGCAACTTTGAGCGAGCGCGTTTATCGTTGCTCGCGGATTTTTTACTCAGGCCTCCTGTGCTTCAAATTCGGTTCCGTCTTTCCAGATCGCATGCATTATGACGGCAAGCTTTCTGGCTAAGGCGACGACAGCTTTCTTGTGGCTTGTTCGTTTCTTCAGAGCCATTGCCCAGTCCTTGAGGTGTTGGCCGGGGCCTGTTTTCACGCGGCACAACAGGCTATTGGCCGCCTCATACAGAACTGTGCGCAACATGCGGTCACCCCGCTTTGATATGCGGCCGCCAAAATCAATGTCACCAGATTGGTAACGCCTGGACGTCAGGCCGATGTAAGCCCCAACAGATCTTGACCGCTTGAAACGATCCGGTGTGTCGATCGTCGCCACGAACGTTACCGCACTGACAGCTCCGACGCCTGGGATTGTCATCAGCCTGCGGCAAGCTTCATCATCGCGCGAATGGCGGGACATCTCCTTGGTCAAGATTGCGGCCTGTCGAAGCGCTTCTGTGCGCAACTTCAAGAGCGGTTCAACGATGCCTGCCAAGACAGCTTGTTCCTCAAGAACTTTGTGTACGCGCTGTTCATAGGTCTTCAAATGCTTAGGCAATCGAATGCCAAAGCTGGCCAACAAACCACGTATCGTATTCTCGGAGTTCATGCGCATTTTGATCGCAACCTCCCGAGCACGCAAAAGGGCGCGACGTTCTTGGGCTAAGCGGCTCTTGACCTCGATTTTCTTGTAAAAGCCTGTTCGCGCTAGCTCCGACAACATGGCAGCGTCGTTCTCATCGGTCTTGTTGTGCATTTGGCTCAGGACGGCATGGGCTTGACGCGCATCGATACAAACCATTGGTAGGCCTCGATGGCTGAGCTCATCAAACAACCAATTCGCCATCCGACCGGTCTCAAGAACCACACAAACGATATGTGCTAGATAATTACTCAAAGTACGCGCTAGGATATCCGGGTCGGTAGGTTTCTTGAAAGATGTCACAACCTCGCCGCGATCATCTCGCACGCAAACCGCCGTTTCATCCTTAGATACGTCAAGGCCAACAAAATAACGTTCCATCACAGCTCTCCTTTTTCTGATGCAGCAACTATGCACTGCCAAAGAGCGCGGATGATCAATTACTCAGAGTTATATCACTGCACCAAACGTGGTTCGGGCGCGTGATAGGCAACTTCCTCAGCAGGTATGGGTAAATTCGATGCTGTGGGTGCTTCTTGCTGGTGTTTGGGCCCTTGTAGATTGCTTGCAGGCCCATGATCCCCATCAAACGACGCACACGGTGACGACCCGCATGGAACCCATTTCTCGGCAAGTAGGCCGCGATCTGGCGGCTGCCGAAGAACGGATATTTGGTGAACACCCGATCAATCTCGTTCATCAATTCCAGCGTCTCAGCATTCACACCAACCGGCGTATAATACAGCGACGACCGGCTGATCTTCAGCAACTTGCACTGCTTGGTCAGGCTCAGGTCCGTCCGGTCAGCGTTGATCATGGCCTTGCGTTCACTCGGGCTCATCGCTTCAGCCCTTGTGACAAAAAATCATTTTCGACTGCCAACTTCCCAATCTTCGCATGAAGCTCTTTGACTTCGGCCTCGTTGTCTTCCGCTCTCCGGACCTTGTCTGAGAACACGCCTGTCAGGCCATCAATCGCCTGCCGTTTCCATGTTGTCACCTGCGTTGGATGGACTTTGTGCTTGGCTGCAATCTCTTGCGCCGTCCTGTCTCCACGGAGCGCCTCAAGCGCCACCGTAGCCTTAAACTTGTCTGAAAAACTGCGTCTCTTCGTCATTTGTGTATCCTGTCTTCAAGGTTGGATACATCTTAGCACGCTGTCCAGTTTTGCCGGACCACTTCACTACGACCACGCATTCGTGTATCAATCCAGCCAAATCGCCGAGTTCCTAAGTGCCATAATCTGGGAAATACATTACTATCTCCAACCGGAATATGACCGTTCAACGGTATTTTGGTTTGATGAGAAGATGCACATGCAGATGTACAAATTCGAACCGCCAGCCGGACTGAATCAATCATTCGCTAAAACTATGCACTGGGATCTGCTAAACATGGTGCGACGTCGACCATACCTGCCGCGCTTCATCGCGGGCGAAAATATGAAGTCAGAACTTCGATGACAGGCAGGTGATCTGGATAATGAACCAGACAAAATTCTTAGATCAAGACGACTCATTCGATGGCTAGGATTATTCACTTACTCATACAATCGTGCTAAAGGGAAACTATGAAAAAGAGCCAAGCCATTAAACGTTCTGCCGCGACCGGCCGCTTTGTCACAAAGCCCCTCGGCAAGGAAAAAGCGACGAAGTTTTCAAAGGTCGAAGGTATGTCTTTGACCGGCAGATCGGCCAAGACGATCTCGCGCTTTGAAGGCAATGGACTCAAGGGCGATGCCCTGCGATCCGCCATCACAGGATCATTTGTGAAAAAACAACGCTGATGAGTCGTTACGATGCGACCGACGACCCTCTTTGCTATCCGGGTACCGCAGTTCTAAAAAACTTGGCGGATCTGTTGGATCAGGACGACCTTGATCAGTTTGAACAGTTAATGTTCCTGACGCGGTCCGAAGAGCCTTTGCCTGACGGCGATCTGGACTATGAGCATTACAAGGCCATCCACCACCACTTCTTCCAAGATGTCTATGATTGGGCGGGCGAACCGCGCGAAGTACGGACCGGCAAAGGCGGGAATTGGTTCTGCTACCCAGAATACATCGACACCGAGATGAAGAAGGTGTTTGCGCAATTGGCGGCTGAGGACCATCTGTCTCAGATCACAGACCTTGCGACATTCGCTGGCCGTGCAAGCTATTTCATCGCCGAGATCAACGCGGTTCATCCTTTCAGAGAGGGCAATGGTCGGTGCCAACTGACGCTCTTAAATGTTCTGATGGAAATTTCTGGTTTCGAGATGGATGAAGAGCTCTTGGATCCAGACGGTTTCATGGACGCCATGATCGCGAGTTTTCACGGCGACAACGGACCATTGACTCGCTCTATTCTCACGATGACAACTTAACGTTCCAGTGTAGCGGTTATTGGCTGCCGCCCACCCCCGCATCATCAAGCTGCTCTCTGTCCGGCAGGTCGCGCAAGCTTTGCAGATCAAACGCCACGAGGAATTTCTCCGTGGTCACGAAGGTATACGGCGCACCACGGCGGGGACTGCGCGGCCCAGTGGCGATGAGATCCCGTGCATGCAGCCGCCCAATCAAGTCACGGCTGATCTCCTTACCAAAAATGTCCTTCAGTCCATCACGTGTAATCGGCTGGTTGTAGGCGACGGCGGCCAGAACAGCGACGTCAAACTCACGCAAATCCAGATCCTGTCCACCGACATCTGCCGCCGCGCGGATCACAGCGGCATAAGTCGCACGCGTGCGCAGCATCCAGCCACCGGAAACCGTTGCTACCTCATAGGGTCGGTCGCCCACATCCGCGATGAAATCTTCAATCAACAGATCAACTGAAACCCCCTGCCCCACGACACGGGCCAGGTCCTCGCGCGGTACCGGGGACGCACTCGCAAACAGCACCGCCTCAATCCGGCGCATCCATTCGCGCCACCGCAGTTCAGCCGGTAGCTCCTGAAGCTCACGGTCAATATCTGCGTCAGATCGGTCCTTTGCCAACTCAGACCCCGTACAATCGAAAGGTGTCGCGCCCGGTCAATTCACGCACCACGCCCAGATCCACCAACCGATCACAGAACCGGCGCGCCGCGCGGTCAGACATGCCGACACTGGGATCGGCCAAAGCAATCGCCGGCGACAGGGCATCTTTGGTCAGGAATAGCGCGACCGCGTCCCCTGCCCCCTTCGCCCGCAGTTTTGGGACAACAGACCGCAGGCAAGCTGCACGGCGGGTCAAGTCAGATGCGATTGGAATCGCCCGACCGATCGACGAGACCAGCGCTTTATGACACACCAGCTCTAAGTCTGTGCCTCGTTTGCGCAGATCGCGCGATTTCAACCCGACCGCCAGAAGCGGCGTAACGTGCGTCCATCCCAAAGACTGCGCCAAGACAGCATCGGCCATGATCAGGGCCATGACCTCCTCACGCGGGCACTCTTTCAGAACTCCTTCCAAAACAGTCGCGGCGCGCATGACCGGCCCACCCCGCTGCGTATCCAGCCGCGTGGCAATCTGTTCAGCAGAGATCGATGGCAAGGCGCGCTGCAGCGCCTTCACCGAGATGGGTCGTGCAGCCGCCCGCTGCCATTGCAGATAGATCGCACCCGCCGGCCCTGGCTGATCGCGCGGCCTCAGCAGATGCACCGCGTCCCGTAGATCCCCCGCCCGTTCCGGACGACCAGATTTCACCACACATGCCTCGGCGGCGCGCACCGCCAGCCTATCGCGCAACAAGGCGTGGGGGACGTCGTCATGCCCCACCACAAGATGCAGCGTGGCTAGCGCCGCCCCTGACAAAAACGCCACATCTTCAAGAGTTTCCGCGCGCGCAGAGGTGACCCACGGCGGCATCCGGGGTAGGCTGTCGGGAGCGTCAGTAAGGTTTGGTTGGGCAAACTCCATGCTCCGAACCTATCTCAGCACGGCGCTTTATACTACATAATTGATAACAAACCGCCGCACCCTGTGGTTCTTTTCTATGTCCAATAAGTTTGCATTATCGGACATCAAGAGATATGCTAGGACGCAGTTTAATTTCACCACCGGATTCACTGGAAAATGCCCTCAGAGGACGAGAAGTCGACATCATCAAACTCTGGTGCGTTTTGTATCGCTCAGAACGGCGACAGCGATCAAGAAAAAAGCGACGACATCTCCCTACCCGCCCACGTCGCGGGATCCGGCAGCCTTGATCGCCTGGTCGACGCCGCCCGAGATTATGCGCGCGCCGCAGCTTCTGACAATACGCTGAAAGCCTATGCCAAGGATTGGGCGCATTTCGCGCGGTGGTGTCGGATGAAGGGCGCGGAGCCTCTGCCCCCGTCGCCTGAAATGATCGGGCTTTATCTCGCAGACCTGGCGTCCGGAGCGGGCCCCTCCCCTGCCCTATCGGTCAGTACCATCGAACGTCGCCTCTCCGGCCTTGCCTGGAACTATGCGCAACGCGGCTTTGTCCTCGATCGTAAGAACCGCCACATCGCAACAGTGCTGGCCGGGATCAAACGCAAACACGCCCGTCCGCCGGTGCAGAAGGAAGCGATCCTGGCCGAGGACATCCTCGCGATGGTCGCCACCCTGCCCTACGACCTGCGCGGGCTCAGGGACCGCGCCATCCTGCTCCTCGGGTACGCCGGCGGGCTCCGCCGCTCCGAGATCGTCAGCCTGGATGTCGGAAAGGACGACACGCCCGATTCAGGCGGCTGGATCGAGATCCTCGACGACGGCGCCGTGCTGACGCTCAACGCCAAGACCGGCTGGCGCGAGGTCGAGATCGGTCTGGGATCGTCTAACTCCAGCTGCCCTGTGCATGCGCTCGAGCAGTGGTTGCACTTCGCCAGGATCGACTTCGGGCCGGTCTTTGTCGGCACCACTCGGGGTGGAAAGAAGGCCCTGGAGACAAGGCTGAACGACAAGCATGTCGCGCGGCTGATCAAGCGAACGGTCCTGGACGCCGGCATCCGATCCGAACTGCCCGAAAAGGAACGCCTGGCACTGTTCTCTGGCCATTCTCTGCGCGCAGGTCTCGCCAGTTCGGCCGAGGTGGACGAGCGGTATGTGCAGAAGCACCTTGGCCACGCTTCGGCACAGATGACCCGCCGCTACCAACGCCGCCGCGACCGCTTCCGCGTGAACCTGACGAAAGCCGCTGGATTGTAATCTTGCGAACTGTCATCCTGTCATTAATCCTTGGCCGGTCTGAGCTGATGAAGTCAAGAAGATCTGCATCTTCAGCCTGCTCGGTGTCGGGAACGGGCTCAGGCAAGGGCTTCAACGCACCATCGTCCTCGTCGTCGCGTGCGTTCGCGCCAAGCGCTTGACCAGCAGAAGTGATTTCCGTACCGTGGCCGATACCATCCGCGTAACTCCCCGTTGAAAGCTCAGCGCCCTGCTGTCGGTTCACAGCTGAAGACATCAGCGTATTCCCGAGGCTCATCCTCGGGCCGGACAAAGCCGCGATTAACGACAAGCTCGCCATGCGATAAAGCGTCACAAAAGCCCCTGCCCGCGCGATCTCTTCATCGTCGAAGATCAACGGCCGAGTCTCGAGCTTCTCCATCGCAATTTCCAACTCGCCAAGTCGCGCGTCGACTTCCTCGGGGAATTCATCCTGGCCCTCGTATTCCTCTTCGAGCGCCCGGTATTCGGCAAGAAGCTTGGCATGGGCCGCGCCTTCGTCATCCGTCATCGGTGCCGGGTCTCCGCTCAGCCGCCGCAAACCGTGGCTGTAGCCATAGGGCAGGTCGAGCGAGACCTCGATCCATTTCCAACCTTCGGTCGCAATGGCTTCGGCTTCAGCCTGAAGCTTCTCGCTGACCAGACGATCGAACAGGGCGGGGTCTTCCAGCCAGCCGCCGTCATCGCCCTGGAAGAGGTCGTGCAACATGGTGCCGCCAGCAGACTCATAGGCATCGATGCCGACAAAGACAGCACGACGATCGGATGCCCGCACCGAGGTTTCCGTCAGCATCCGCCGGATCTGATAGGGCTCCTTGTTCCAGGACGAGCGGATCGCCTCCCAGACCTGAACCTGGCGCTCATGATCCGGGTTAACCGTCAAGGCCATCAGCTGCTCCAGCGTCATTTCATCCTCGGCATAAAGCTCGAGCAGGGCAGGGGCCACGACGGCGAGTTTCAAGCGCTGTTTGATCACCTGCGGCCTGACGAAGAAGGCGGTTGCGATCTCTTCGTCGCCCTGACCCTTCTCCTGCAGCGCCACGAAGGCGCGGAACTGATCGAGTGGATGCAGGACAGCGCGCTTCATGTTCTCGGCGAGCGAGTCGTCTTCGGCGAGGATCGTGGACTTCGCATCCCGCACGAAGCAGGGAATGGGCGTCGTCTTGGCCAGGCGCTTCTGCTTCACCAAGAGTGACAGGGCCTGGAAGCGCCTACCGCCAGCGGGTATTTTGAACTTGCCTGTCTCGGACCCATCATCCGCCAGAACGGGCCGGACGCACAGGCTTTGCAGCAACCCGCGGCGGGCGATGTCTTCGGCCAGTTCCTCGACCGAGATGCCGGCCTTGATGCGCCGGACGTTGGACTGGCTCAGCACGAGCTTGTCGAAGGGAATGTCCCGGAACGGGGACTGGGTGACTTTCTGGGCAGGTTTCGCCATCAGATCTCCTCCACGACGGGCGCCGGAAGCCACTCTTCCGATCTCACTTCCCGTCACCCTCAAACCAACAACCCTTTCCCTCTCATATTCTGACGCTCGCGAGGCAGGACTTTAACAGCTGTTAAGTCGACAGTCCCGAGGTGGCGGAAAAGTACGCAGTCTCTCAACCTTAACAGCTGTTAAGCTGCAGATCGTCGCCCAATCAATGCCATGACCATCGGCCCACAGGAGAACTCGCCGGCCGCAGCTTTGGCAGTCAGAGCTCGCAAGTATCCACCAGGCGATCTTATGTCGGCGAAGCGTTCCAGCATCGCAGCAACGACGATCGACGCTTGCTCCGGACCCATGAACCGCTGTGCTTCTTCCCATGCAGACGCACTGATCCCCATGGCTGGCCGCACATGGCCCGCCGCATCGAAAAGCTGATGCCAATGCCGGATCTCACCTTGGTAGAAGGTCTTCAGCGAGGGACATGCCGCTATCACTAGGTGAAGCGGGATCTTTGGCAGATGTCTTGTGTCCTGTTCATCAACGTCAGCCACCGGCTCATTCGTATCCACATCTGGCACACCCGCCGCCGCCCCGCTTTTTTCTAAAGCCGGCTCAAAATCTATAGATTCTTTATTTGAATTATGATGGTGACGCTCAGATTGGGCATCATTGGTGTTCATTTCTTCTGTTTCAGGGCCATCAATGATGTTGCGTGCCTGGTCAAGGAGAGCTTCAAGATCGGCTCGATAGGCCGCGAGGTCCTCAATTGAAAGCTTGCGGCGAAGCGCGCGGGCTGTGAGGGCAGCCTTGTCGCGAAGCTGATCCCAGAAGCCTAGGCCTGGCTGCATCTCGTCTCCGAACTCGGCGAGGGCCGCGAGATCGCGTCGCATGAGGCTTACGACCTCTCTCAGGCGCCTGACGCGCTCCTCAGCCTCACGTACGGCCTCTGCGGCCCGTGCTATCTCCTCGGACTGGCAGTAGAGCGGGGAAAGATCGAAGCCAAAGGCGACGCGGTCTTCGCCGTGCTTGCGGACGTAGCGCTTCCCATTGGGGCTATCGCGCCGCTGGAGCAAGCCAGCCTCGACGAGACGCGCGAGGTGACGACGCATCGTTGAGCACGGCATGCCATTCAGGCGCTCGCAGATCGCCTTGTTCGAGGGGAAGACGACCATCTCGGCGTTCCCGCCAAGCGCATCGTCCGGAAAGAAGCTGAGGAGCCCCTGCAAAACAGTCAGATCACGTTCCGAGACCCCAAAGGCCGCTTGCGCCTTGGAGAGCTCGCGCAGGAGTTCCCACTTGTTAACGGGTCTGGCCGGAACAGATGCCTCGGGTCGCTCGATGACGCGCAAATGAGCGTGCGAAATCGGCCGCATAAACGGCGAAATTGGTGTGTACTCCATGAAAATGTTCACGAAGACAAAAATTCTAGGGCCCGCGAATCGCTTTGCGCTTGCGGGGTAGGGGCCAGAACGCTACATTCAGAAGTGCGAAAACTGAGATTTTGTAGCGGGCTGATCCCGGTGCGAAACCTTACAAAGGTCTCGTGAAGCTAGCTTCTCGGGGCCTTTTTCTTTTTGCCTGTATCGTGCCTCCTTCTTGTTGGTTGCTCTTCCTCAGTCTTCTGAACGCTTCCAGCGCTCATGAAGCTCGGTAATCAGCTTTGGGGCATTGCCCTCCAACCAGCTGATAAAATCAGGTTCATCCGTAGTCAGATCGAGTTTAAGCTGCTTGCCTTGGCGGCTGGTCTTGACCGTCGCAGCTCCGACACCGGGGATCGCCAAAGCAGGCACGCCTTTTCTAGACGGGCTTGCTTTCTTCTCTGCGCTCTTCGCGGCTGCCAGAACTGCGAGAAACGCACGCTCAGAAACCTCATCGACCGAGCCGGAACTTTCGGACTTGGCTGCATGAGCTACGGCTTGCAGTTGGTCTCGATCACCGTCGTAGGCACCCAAAGCCTTTTTGAGCTCTTCCCATCTCGGGCGACCAATCCCGGGAGCCGCACCAATTGCCTGGATGAGTTCCTCGCCGACCGTCCGAACGACACTCAAGAGTTGTGAAACCCCGGCTTCGTGGAGGTTAAGGACTTCGGCGACACCTCGATTGGTGCGCTCAGCCCCTTCCAAATGATCACCGTCCAGAAGTGCCGTCGCAACGAGCGCACGCTCAATAAAGCTCAGATCACGACGCTCTTGGTTCTCGAGAAGCTGATCTCGAAGCGCTTGATCACCCTCAACCTCTGTGACGATGGCTCGAACTTTGATACCGAGTTCGCGACATGCTTCCAAGCGTCTGCGGCCATAGATCAGGTTGTAGCGATCGCCTTCCAGTGGGCGCACCAAGACGGGCACACGCTGACCGTTCTTGGAAATAGAGTTCTTCAGGCCCTCAACTTCAATCTGAAGCCTGTCATCCAACCGTCCTTCGGTAAGGATCTGCGCCGGATCGATCTCAAATACACCGCCACGCAGTCGGCGCCCTTCAAGAGCGTCAGGAGCGTTGCGAAGGGTCTGCAGCGGCAGGCCAAGTTTAGGCTTTCTTGCCATTCCGACCCCATGTGTTCTGGATGATTTCAGCGATCTCATCGTTCACTGCGTTCATGGATTCGATCGCACGATCAAACGTCTGACGCGTGAAGTCCTTTTTGTCAGCTTCGTAGAGCGTTTGCTTGGTCAAGCCGGCATCAGATATTGCGGTCGATTCAACCATGTGATTGGTCAGGACCGACCTCCCAAACAGCCCGCGAATGAAGGCGATGACTTCGGTTTGTGGCGCGTCGCCGACTTTGTATCGCGTTGGCAAGAAGCGCAGCCAATCGAAGCGCAGATTTGCGCCTGCATCCCTGATCACTCCCAGGAGATCCGCAGTCATTCGCAGGAATTGAGACATCGACATGAGGTCAAGCATCTGCGGGTGAACCGTCACGAGGACACCCGAGGACGCAGAAAGTGCTGACATCGTCAAGAAACCAAGCTGCGGCGGGCAGTCGATCACAACAACGTCGTAGTTTGCTTCAACACTATCGAGTGCGTCATGAACTCTCGCGAAGAACGCCTTCGCTCCGCCTCGCTGGATAGCAGCAGGCGTCTCGTGCTCGAACTCCATGAGTTCAAGGTTGCCCGGGATAAGATCAAGGCCGCGGATGTAAGTCTTGCGGATCACTTCGGCGATCGGAACCGGATCGTCGTAGCGAACGGCATCATAGAGGGTTCCGCCCTCCATAAGGTCGAGTTCTGGCTGGATTCCATGAAGAGCCGAAAGAGATGCTTGGGGGTCGAGATCGATCGCAAGAACCCTGTACCCCTTTAGCGCCAAGCGCTGAGCGAGGTGAGCAGACGTCGTCGTTTTGCCGGAGCCGCCCTTGAAGTTCACCACTGATATGACTTGAAGCTCGTCACCGTCGCGACGCCCAGGCACGTAAGTTCCAGACTTTTTTGCATTTCCTTCAAGCGTCTGCCGGATTTCCCAGATATCGTCGAGCGTATAGCGGCGATGACTTCCCGCCGTCGTCTCGACGTCAACGATCTTTCCTTCTCGATGAAGCTTCCGAAGATAGGTATGGTCGACGCCAAGGAGCTCAGCAGCTTCGCCGCTGGTCAAAGTGCGCATCACCTTCTTTGCATCTGGTGGGAAGTGCGCAGCGCGCTGAGCATGCAGGTTCGACGCGAGAAGTTCCGCGTAGTGCCCGATGGCGATATCAAGATCCTGTTCTGCTTCGCTCATGTCTGCCCCGATCCGTGGGCGCGTTTTTTATGTGACCGCGCGTTATTTTTCGAGACTATTGCCCGACCAGCCAGATTCGTGCAAGCACTTTCTAGATATTGCGTCGTGCACCAAGTCCACCACAAGGGTAGCGTTCCATTACTCCGAGGCTGTGGTCGTGCGGGATCTCCTGCGCGGTGCGTGAACCGGGGCCTAAGCCCCGATCCTCTTGATGCGGATGCCGAGTTTGCGGGCCTTGTCGACGATATTCTCGGTGATGCCCGAACCGGGCGTGGCGATCAGACCCTGGGGCATGGTCTCGAGCATCTTGTCGTTGCGCTTGAAGGGGGCAGCCTTGCCATGGCTCTTCTAGTCGGGTTTGAACGCCACCTGCGTGACACCACGGGTATCTGCCCAGCGGGCAGCGATCATCTCGGCACCTTTTGGTGTGCCGCCGTGTAAAAGAATCATGTCTGGGTATTTCGCATGGGTGGCATCGAGGACGGACCAGATCAGGTCGTAGGCGTGATAGTCCCCGCCCGAGAAGGCGATCCGCGTGCCTTCGGGGCAGTGAACCTCGGTCTCCTTGCGCCGCTTGGCCGAGAGATAGGCCCGGCTGTCCACCACGGCGGAGGTGAGACCGCGATGCGAGACCTTGGATCCGGTGCGGGGCAGCCAGGGTGAACCGGTGGCGGCCGAGAAGTGGTCCACGGCCAGATCGCGCATCTGCTCGAAAGCGTCGCGATGGTCCCAGAGCTTCAGCCCGATCATCTGGAGGCGCTCGAGTTCGACCGAGGCGACCTCGGAGCCGTCCTGGATGGCCAGACTTTCCCGGACCTCGAATTCGTTGTCATCGAGGAGCTTCTGGATATGGGTGAGCCGGCGATGGAAGATCGAGGTCAGGGACCAGAGCATCTCTTCGAGATTGTCTTCCAACTGGCTTCCGGTGAGGAGGCCGATGGTGGTGTCAAAGAGCGTCGCCATGGCGAGTTCGACCTCGTCGGGCTGGGGCAGGGGGCGATGATCGGTCTCGCCGGGCCCGGGCGTTGCGACGTGAAGTGCGAGGTGGTCGAGGATGGCGGAGGTCACGCCGGTTTCCTCTTGGATGTCTGTCTGATGGGGCATTGTCTGGTTCCTCTGTTTGATCTGACCCGATTTGGATGGGGCGATAACAGGACCGGCGGCGACCGGGCCGCATCCGTCAGGATCGGAGCGCAGCGGAGAATGTGACCCGGACCGGAAAATTGTTCCCGCGAGGAATGGCCCGCCACGGTCATGTGGTGGGGCAGGGGAATTTTCCGGGTAGCGGGCGCATTGCTGCCCGGGCGAGGAGCACTCTGCTCCGACCCGCCGGTCCATCGCTCCCCTTGTCCAAACGGGATCAGATAGAACCGGCGAAACCTTTGCCCGGTCAGGCATCCCCGGGGAGGTTGGCGGTCACCCGTCCTCGATCTCCAGACCTTGTGCTTTCATGGCCTTTAGCAGAGAACGGCGCAGCGCATCTTTGCCAAATGCCCGCAGATCGTCGTTGAAATCGCCCATGTTTGGTACGAGATCACCACAGGTAATTCCAAGCGATTCCAGTTGGTTAAGCAATCTTATTGATGCGTCGCGTCCAGCTTCGTCATTGTCCCGCGCGATCCAGATACGCTTGATCCTCGGCGGCGGGATGAAGAGGCCGAGATGGGTGGCAGTGAGACAGGAGGCGAGATCGAACTCGGGGAGAGCCGTGCCGACCGAGAGGGTGTTCTCGAGACCTTCACCGACGATGAGATCGCTGCGCGCCTTGCCGGACCAGAAGCGGATGGCATGGCCGTGCAGCTGTCCGAGGATCCGCTTCGGGCTCTCGATCTCGGCCAAACCGCCGGTGGACGGGTCGAGAAAAACCCTTGCGCATCCGGTGATCTGGCCGCGATTGTCGGTGATCTTTGCCAGTAGGGCAGGGGCCCGTTCCAGCAGATCGGGGTCGTCCTCGCCCTGCCGCAGGAAGACACGCGCGTGATAGCGCAGGGCCGGGCCGAGCCGTGTGATCCCGCGCCCCTGCAGATAGGTGGCGGCCAAGGTGCCAAACACCGGCTTGCCAGCAGCGAAAAGTTTGCGCGCCCGCGCGATGCGTTTGCTGGAGGCTGCATCCGGGCGCTCAGCCCTTTGGGTGTCTCGAGGTACGGCAGGGCA
>Ga0208835_100007_pt1 | contig 73304 bp, 69 predicted proteins | sample DeeseametaMP1374_FD_184190 | JGI IMG/M metagenome (GOLD analysis project Ga0208835, IMG submission 184190) | Marine microbial communities from the Deep Indian Ocean - MP1374 (SPAdes) | ecosystem: Environmental > Aquatic > Marine > Oceanic | place: South of Port of Lincoln, Great Australian Bight... | reverse complement strand
CGTATTGCTCTTCCAGTGTCGAGGTGCCGTCGGCGATGTCGTAGCCGGGCCATTCTTGGGTGAAGTTCAGGATCACCTCGCCCAGATAGCGGGTGGAGCCGTCGCCGACCGTGTCCCAGGTTGCTTCTTCCCACGGGGTGCCCCGATCGCACATCCAGACCTGCGCCGACAGCTGCGCACAGGCCGCAGCGGCCTGCGGCAGGGCAAATCCCGCGCAGAGCGTCAATGCGGTGGCCATCCGTCTCATGCAGACACGGCCTTGTTCTTGAGCCCGGTGCCCAGATAGGCCTCGATCACCTGTTCGTTGGCCTTGATCTCGGGCAGGGTGCCTTGAGCGAGAACTTTGCCCTCGGCCATACAGATCACCGGATCACACAGACGGCCGATGAAATCCATGTCGTGTTCGATCACGACAAAGGTATAGCCGCGTTCCTTGTTCAGACGGATGATCGCGTCACCGATGGTATTGAGCAGCGTGCGGTTCACGCCGGCCCCGACCTCGTCAAGGAACACGATCTTGGCGTCGACCATCATGGTGCGCCCCAGTTCCAGCAGCTTTTTCTGACCGCCGGAGATCTGACCCGCTTTCTGCTCGGCCAGATGTTCCACCGTCAGAAACTCAAGCACCTCGTCGGCTTTGGCGCGCAAGGCGCGTTCCTGATCGGCGATGCGCTTGCGCCCGAACCACGTGTTCCACAGCGTCTCGCCCGCCTGATCGCCGGGCACCATCATCAGGTTCTCGCGGCAGGTCATCGACGAAAATTCATGCGCGATCTGGAAGGTCCGCAGCAGCCCTTTGTGAAACAGCGTATGGGGGGGCAGGCCGGTGATATCCTCGCCGTCCATCGTCACGCGCCCCGAGGTCGGTTTCAGCACCCCCGCGATCACGTTGAACAGCGTCGTTTTGCCAGCACCGTTCGGGCCGATCAACCCGGTGATCGTGCCTTTGCCAATGGTCAGATTGGCCCCGTCCACGGCGTGGAACCCGCCGAAATGTTTATGGATGTCGTCTACGACGATCATTTTGTAGTCTCCCCGTGCGGTGCCGAACCCCGTTGCAAAAACAGCCCGGTCGCAATGCACCGGGCTGTTTTCTGTCACGTCATGTGATGTTAGCGGTATTGAACCGTCGTGATCTTGCCGTCTTCGATCTTGATCTGACGGTAGCTGCCAGCGGATTCACCGGGGCCGATCAGTTCAACCGCGGTTGCGCCTTCATAATCGACTTCGCCGCCGTCCTTGAGGATTTGCAGCGCCTTGGCCAGCTCACCCGGATAGATCTTTTCGCCGGGGGCGTTCGCAACCGACATGACCTGATCCTTATAGACCTGCGGATCGGAAGACCCTGCGGCCTGCATCGCCAGCATCAGCAGCGCCGCTGCGTCATAGCTTTCCGGTGCGAAGGGTGATGTGGTGTCGAAGGCACCGTCGACCAGCGCGGTGAATTTGTCAGCGCCGGGGCTATCGGTGCCGGGGTGCTGACCGGTGGAGCCGTCCAGCTCCGAGCCGAAGTTGTTTTCAAGGTTCGCCGCGATCATCCCGTCGGGGAAGTGGAACGTGTCGAACGCGCCTGAATCAATCGCTGCACGCACAACGCCCGATCCACCCTGATCGACGTAGCCCGCAACCACCAGACGGTCGCCACCGGCAGAGGCCAGCGCGCCAACCTCGGCAGAGTAATCGGCCTTGCCGTCTTCATGTGCGGCAGAGATGGTGATCGTCCCGCCCGCGGCTTCATAGGCCTGCTGGAACGCGTCCGCCAAACCCTTGCCGTAGTCGTTGTTGGTATAGGTGACCGCGACTTCCTTGATGCCTTCTTCCATCAGCACCTCTGCCATGACCTCGCCCTGACGGGCGTCGGAGGGGGCAGTGCGGAAGAACAGACCGTCGTCTTCCATGGATGTCAGGCCGGGGGATGTGGAGGATGGCGAAATCATCACCATGCCGTTGGGCAGTGCCGCGTTCTGCAAGATCGCGCCGCTCACGCCAGAGCAGGCCGCGCCCACAATGCCGTTGATCCCTTCGGCGATCAGGCGTTCCGCACTGGATACCGCAAGCGCGTTATCGACGCAGCCCGTGTCCGCGCGCGAGGCGGTGACTGTCGCCCCGTCCATCAGCATGCCGCTGTCGGTGACTTCTTTCATGGCCAGCTCGGCGCTGGATGCCATGATGCCAGTCAGCGATTCAATCGGGCCGGTGTAGCCAAAGATCACGCCGAGCTTCACGTCCTTGCTATGCGCGTCGGCATAGGCATTGGTGGCCAGCAATGCTGCAGCCGTTGTGGCCATAAGCATCTTTTTCATGTTTCTCTCCCTGTTGAACATGGTGTTCTGCGCCAGAGCCTATGCGGCGATTTTGGAAAAGAAAAGCGTTATCCCTAGGTAAAGTAGCGCAAGATGATGTGGATCGACGCTTTGTCTGCGCTAGGTTTGCAGGGATAGGTTGTATGAAGGGGGAAAGCCATGTTTCGCGGAGGGATGATACATCTGGCCGCACGGACCATCGGGGCGTTGGTCATAGCCGGATCGGTCATGGGCGCGTCGGGCGTTGTCGCGCAAGAGCTGCGGATTACCCAGCAGGTGTCAGGGCTGGAGACGCCTTGGGCGCTGGCGATTTTGCCGAATGGGGACGTGCTGGTCACCGAACGCGACGGCCGCTTGCTGCGGGTCCGCGAGGGGGCCAGCCACGAGGTTGCGGGTACCCCGCAGGTCGTTGACGCAGGGCAGGGCGGCTTGCTGGATATCACGCTGGCGCGGGATTTTGACAGATCGCGCACCATATTCCTGACCTATGCCAAGGCGCTTGAGGGCGGGGCCGGCACCGCGCTTGCCGCGGCAGAGCTGTCGCAGGATGGTGCGCGGCTCGAAAATCTACGCGATCTCTTTACCATGTCACGCGGGTCTGCCGCCGGTCAGCACTTTGGCAGCCGCGTGGTCGAGGCGCGCGATGGCACGCTTTTCGTCACTGTCGGAGAGCGCGGCGACCGCCCCGCGGCGCAGGATCTGGGGCAGCACAACGGCTCCGTCGTGCGGGTGAACCGTGACGGTACTGTGCCCGCCGATAACCCGTTTGTCGGGCGTGACGACGTGCTGCCGGAAATCTGGTCCTACGGGCATCGCAATCCGCAAGGGGCAGCGCTTGATCTGGAGGGCAACCTGTGGGTGTCAGAACATGGGGCGCGCGGCGGGGACGAGGTTAACGCGGTCCGCAAGGGCGCGAATTACGGATGGCCGGTGATATCCTACGGGCGTCACTACTCCGGTGCCAAGATCGGCGAAGGCACCACGAAAGAGGGGATGGAGCAGCCCGCCTTCTACTGGGACCCGTCTATCGCGCCCTCGGGGTTGCTGGTCTATTCGGGCAAGATGTTTCCCGAGTGGCGGGGCGATATCTTCGTCGGCTCGCTCAAGTTCAATTATATCGCGCGGCTAAAGGGCGACCCGCTGGCCGAGGTGACGCAAATCTCTACCCCCGCCACGGCACGGGTGCGCGACATCATAGAGGCGCCGGACGGCGCGATCTGGTTTATCTCTGTCGGGAACGGGGCGGTGTACCGGATCAGTAACGATTAGGCGACAGGCTTGGCCGCATGCGACCCGCGTTCGCGGTAAGGTGTCGTGTTATAATGCGCACGGTAGCATTTGGAAAAATGCGACGGCGAGGCAAAACCACAGGCCAGCGCCACGTTGATCACGCTCATATCCGTTTGCATCAGCAGGTTACGCGCCTTCTGCAGGCGCAGTTCCATGTAATAGCGTTTGGGGCTTCGGTTGAGGTAGCGGCGGAACAGCCGTTCAAGCTGCCGCGTCGACATGCCGACATCGCGCGCCAATGAGGACGGGCTGATCGGCTCTTCGATATTGGCCTCCATCATCTGGATGACCTGTCCCAGCTTGGGATGCCGCACGCCGATACGGGTGGGCACCGACAGACGCTGCGTGTCCTGGTCTGTGCGGATGGAGCTATAGATCAGCTGGTCGGCGACGGCATTTGCCAGATCCTCGCCCAGATCGTCGGCAATCAGCTTGAGCATCAAATCGATCGAGGATGTCCCGCCCGCTGTCGTCATCCGGTTGCCGTCCACCACAAAGACCGATTTCGTCAGGGTGACGTCCTCGAAGTCTTCGCTGAAACTATCCTGATTTTCCCAGTGGATTGTGGCTTTCTTCCCGTCCAGCAATCCGGCCTTGGCCAGCGTAAAGGCGGCTGTGCACAGACCTCCGACCATCATGCCCTTGCGGGCCTCCCGGCGCAGCCATCCCAGCAGCTTCTTGGTCGTCGCCGCCTGCACGTCGATGCCGCTGCACACCACCAGCGTGTCGTCGCGGCCCAGATCGTCAAGATCGCCATCCAGCGTAAATTCCGCCCCAGCCGAACAGCGCACGCGCCCGCCATCCTCGCCGATCAGACGCCAGTCATAGGCCGGACGACCCGCCATGCGGTTGGCGATGCGCAGACATTCCACCGCCGAGGCAAAGCTGAGCATGGTAAAGTTTTCCAGCAGCACAAAGACAAAGCGCCGTGTCTTTTCAGCGTCAGGAAGAATGCGGTTGGCCAGACGGGTGTCGCTCATCACGTCGCCTTTCAGGTTTGCGTTATACGTTGGGGCAAAGTGGGCGCTGCCCTCAAAAACCTGCCGAAAACCTTGCCCACGGGCGGGGGCGAAGGTCAATAGGGTGAATTTCGGTTCTGGTCACTTGGGTCAGACCTTTATATACCACAATTTCACAATGTTTGCGCCTGACACTTCGGGCGCTGCGGACTTCGGAGAAAAATGATGACCGATTGGACAAAATCAAGCTGGCGCGACAAACCGCGGATCCAGATGCCCGACTATCCTGATCAGGACGCGCTGCGCGCGGTCGAAGCTGAATTGTCCCGTTATCCATTGTTGGTCTTTGCGGGTGAAGCGCGGCGGTTGAAAAAGCATCTGGCGGCGGCGGGCCGTGGCGAGGCGTTCTTGCTTCAGGGCGGCGATTGCGCCGAAAGCTTTGAACAATTCAGCAGCGATATGATCCGCGACACCTTCAAGGTGATGTTGCAGATGGCCATCGTGCTGACCCACGGTGCCAAAGTGCCGGTGATCAAGCTGGGCCGCATGGCGGGTCAGTTCGCCAAGCCGCGTTCAGCGCCGACTGAAACCGTGGATGGGGTGGAACTGCCAAGCTACCGCGGTGACATCATCAACGAGCTCGCCTTTACCGCCGACGCCCGTATTCCTGACCCTAAAAAGATGCTGCGCGCCTACACACAGGCCGCCGCGACCCTGAACCTGATCCGGGCGTTCTCGACCGGCGGCTATGCCGATGTGCATCAGGTGCACGGCTGGACCCTGGGCTTTACCGAAAGCGAAAAGGCGGAAAAATACCGCGAGATCGCGAACCGCATTTCAGACACGCTTGATTTCATGGCGGCGGCTGGTGTCACGTCCGAGACGGCACATACCCTGCAATCGGTGGAATATTATACAAGCCACGAATCGCTGCTGCTGGAATACGAAGAGGCACTGTGCCGTCAGGACAGCCAGACCGGCAAATGGCTGGCGGGCTCGGGTCACATGATCTGGATCGGCGACCGGACACGTCAGCCCGATGGCGCGCATGTGGAATTTGCCCGCGGCGTTCAGAACCCCATCGGTCTGAAGTGCGGCCCGACGATGACCAGCGATGACCTCAAGCTGTTGATGCACAAGCTGAACCCCGAAAACGAAGAGGGTCGCCTGACCCTGATCGCACGTTTCGGGGCCGGCAATGTAGGTGAACACCTGCCGCGTCTGATCAAGACCGTGCAGGAAGAGGGCGCGAATGTCGTCTGGACCTGTGACCCCATGCACGGCAACACGATCAAATCCTCAAGCGGCTATAAAACGCGGCCTTTCGATTCCGTACTGCGCGAAGTGCGTGAATTCTTTGCGGTACATGGGGCCGAGGGCACCGTGCCCGGTGGTGTCCACTTTGAGATGACCGGTCAGGATGTGACTGAATGTACTGGTGGTGTCCGCGCCGTTCAGGACGAAGACCTGTCTGACCGCTACCACACTGCCTGCGACCCGCGTTTGAACGCCAGCCAGTCGCTGGAGCTTGCCTTCCTCGTGGCCGAGGAACTGTCGGCACGCCGGGCGAACCAACAGGTCAAAGCCGTCGGCTAACTGCCGCAGCTCATGCAATAAGGAAGGCCGCGCATATCGTCATGCGCGGCCTTTTTCTTTTGCGGCATCGGGGTGCGTCCCATCGGGGTTACCCCGTTTACTTCACGACCCGTAGATAGGCTGGCCGGTTGCGATCCCGCCGCGCGGCAAAACGCGCGGCGGGATCGGCGAAACCTTCGGGGCAGGGCGTGTGCGTTTCCTCTGCCACATCGGCCCGTGGCGGGCGCGGGATCGGTGTGGTGGCAAGGTCGCCGATGCGATACAACCCCGGATGCTCGATGGCATTGAATGTGATCTCCAGACAGCCAAGCATCCGGTCGATCTGCCCCATGTCACTACGCAGCGGCAGCACCAGCATACGCGCCTGAACGGTCGCATCCCCCGCGGTGAGCGTCATCTCTCCGGTCGCGGGCTGTGACAGAATGTGATCCAGCCAATCACTGCAGCGGCGACGCTCGGACGGGTCGAACAGAGAGATCATCGGCATCCCGCGCAGGTCCATCCCCATGGCAGTGCACAGCTGCGATCCGGCGACGCGAAACCGCGCCAGTTCAGACCGTCTGCGTTCCAGAACAAAGGCGCGATCAAGCACGGAGGTGATCTGTGCAGGATCGATCTGCGACCGGAACGGGACCGGCTGACCACGGCACAGCCCCTGCCAATAGGCGCGCACGTCAACCATCGCGGGTGTCGGCGGCGGCATCACGCGGCGAGAGCCGGTCTGGGGCATGTCATCCAGAGGGGGAAGATGTTTCATCGGGCAGCCTTATTGCGGTCGGGACAAGAGCAGGACGGGGGGCGGCAGCGGGGCCGCGATGTATTGCCTGAGTTTAGTCAAATCAGCGGTAATTTGTAGATATAACAGCAAACTTGGTTAACAGACCGTTAAGGGGAGACCTCGTGCGGCAGAATGGCTTTTTACTTGCCCCATTTGCGACTTTCCCTTTTAAGGCGCGCAACAATCGCAATCGACAAGGACCATGCCATGATACGTTCAATGACGGGTTTCGCCTCGGCCAGTGGTGCGTCCGGCCCGCACAGTTGGGGGTGGGAATTGCGATCGGTCAACGGCAAGGGGCTCGACCTGCGCCTGCGTGTGCCCGACTGGATCGACGGGCTGGAGGCCGGCCTGCGCAAGACGCTAAGCGCGGCCATCGCCCGCGGCAATGTCACCTGCAACCTGAGGATCACCCGCGAGGATGGTTCTGGCGCATTGACGGTGAACGCGGATCAGCTTGAGGTCGTGCTGGACGCGCTGCACCAGATCGAAGCGCGCGCGATGGATGCGGGGATCTCGCTTGCGCCCTCCAAGGCGACAGATATCGTCACCATGCGCGGCGTGCTTGAACAGGCGACGACGGTGGATGATGTGGCCGCCCTTTGCGCGACACTGCTGGCGGAATTCCCCGGAGCGCTTGCCGATTTCAACGACATGCGCGCCCGCGAAGGGGCTGCCTTGGCGCAGGTTCTTGAGGCGCAGTTGACGCAGGTGGCAGAGCTGACAACACAGGCCGCCGCGCTGGCCGAGACGCGCAAGGACGAGATGGCACAGACGTTGCAACGCAATCTTTCGCGGGTGCTGGACAATGCCGAAGGCGTGGATGCTGACCGGCTGGCGCAGGAACTGGCGCTGATCGCCGTCAAATCCGACATCACCGAAGAGATCGACCGCCTGCGCGCCCATGTGGATGCGGCCCGCGCCTTGCTGGCGCAGGACGGGGCCGTGGGGCGCAAGCTGGATTTCCTGATGCAGGAGTTCAACCGCGAGGCCAATACACTGTGCGCCAAGGCACAAAACACCGCGCTGACCCAGATCGGGCTGGCCTTGAAGGCGGTGATAGATCAGATGCGCGAACAAGTGCAAAATGTGGAGTAAGACATGAGCGACCGACGCGGCCTATTGATCATCCTCAGCTCGCCCTCGGGGGCGGGTAAATCGACGCTGGCCCGCAAGCTGCGCGATTGGGATACCTCTCTTGAATTCTCTGTCTCGGCCACCACCCGCGCCCCGCGTGTCGGCGAGGAAGACGGCAAGGACTACTTTTTCACCGCCGAGGATGATTTCCGCGCCATGGTGAACGATGGCGATATGCTGGAGCACGCCCGCGTCTTCAACAACTATTACGGCTCGCCCAAGGGACCGGTGCAAAAGGCGATCGACAGTGGCCGCGATGTGCTGTTCGACGTGGATTGGCAGGGCGCGCAGCAGATCAGCAACTCGACGCTCAAGCAGCACGTGCTGTCGATCTTCATCCTGCCGCCCTCGATCAAAGAGCTGCGGCGGCGTCTGGAAACCCGTGGTCAGGACGCCCCCGATACCATCGCGCTTCGAATGGAGAAAAGCTGGGACGAGATCAGCCACTGGGACGGCTACGACTACGTGCTGGTCAATGACGACCTGACCGAAACAGAGGCCAAGCTGAAGTCGATCATCACCGCCGAAAGATTGCGCCTTTCGCAGCAGCCGAAACTGGTGGATCATGTGCGCGCGCTGCAATCAGAATTCGAGGACACAAAATGACGCTTTACGCTCTGGCCGATATCACCCCGCAGGTTCACGCGGATGCATGGGTTGCCCCCGATGCCAATGTCATCGGGAATGTGACGCTCGAGGCAGATGCCTCTGTCTGGTTCGGCTGTACGCTGCGCGGCGATAACGAACTGATCCTCGTGGGCAAGGGCAGTAACGTGCAGGAAAACTGCGTCTTTCACACGGACCCGGGCTGCCCGCTGACCGTGGGGGAAAACTGTACGATCGGTCACAAGGTCATGCTGCACGGCTGCACCATCGGGGATAACTCGCTGGTCGGGATGGGGGCGACGATCCTGAACGGGGCCAAGATCGGCAAGAATTGCCTGATCGGGGCAGGGGCGTTGATCACTGAAAACAAGGTGATCCCCGACGGATCGCTTGTGATGGGCGCACCGGGCAAGGTCGTGCGCGAGCTGGACGCGGCGGCGATTGCGGGGCTGACGGCCAGCGCGAAACACTACCAAGACAACGCGCGGCGCTTTGCCAGCCAGCTTAAACCCGTCTGAGCATGGTGCTGCGCCCGCATCTGCCGGATCTGCTGGCAGCGCTGCCTTTGCCTACGCTTGCCGTTGATCGGGCCGAACGTATCGTCGCGATGAATGCGCCGGCCCAAGCCCTGCTGGGCCGTGGCGCATTGGACCGCCATTACATCAACGTGTTGCGCCAGCCGGCGGTGGTCGATGCGGTCGAGCAATGCCAACAGGATGATACCCCGCGCGAGGCGCAATATCTGGCCAGCGACAACGGCAATGACACGACCTTTCGGGTGCACGTCCGAAAGGTGACCGGCATGGATTACGTCTTGCTGAGCTTTCAAGACATCACACAGGTCACCAACGCCAGCCAGATGCGCCGCGATTTCGTCGCCAACGTCAGCCACGAATTGCGCACCCCGCTGACGGCGATGATGGGGTTCATTGAAACCTTACGCGGCCCTGCGCGTGACGACGCCCCCGCACGGGACAGGTTTCTGGGGATCATGACCGGAGAGGCCGAGCGCATGAACCGGCTGGTGGGCGATCTGTTGTCGCTGTCCCGCGTCGAATCGGACGAACGGGTCCGCCCGACGGATAAGGTCGATCTGCGCTACGTGCTGCAATCGACCATGCGCAACCTCAACCCCTTGGCCGTAGAGGCGAATGTGACGCTGGTCGCGACCATGGGGGACGATCCGCTGCCCTTGATGGGGGATACGGACCAGCTGTTGCAGGTGTTCACGAATCTTATTGAAAACGGCATCAAATATGGTGGCGTGGGCAAAGACGTCGAAATCTCGGTCGAGACGACCTTGCGTGACCCTTCCTTGCGCGGGCCTGCGGTGCGGGTCACAATCCGCGACCACGGTCCGGGGATCGACCCTGTGCACCTGCCACGCCTGACCGAACGCTTCTACCGCGCCGACAGCCACCGCAGCCGCGCCCTTGGCGGGACGGGGCTGGGACTGGCCATTGTTAAGCATATCCTGAACCGGCACCGCGGACGGCTGAAAATCACCTCTGATCTGGGGGATGGGGCGCGATTCACGGTGATCTTGCCTATGGATGTGGCGTGATCGGGCGCATTTTGGTCAAAAAGAAATTACAATTTCCGTCCGTGTCATAAAACTGTAACATGACTGTCACAAAAGCTCAGTGTCGCCCGCCTATTGGTGCGGCAAGATCACCATGGGGGTGGTCAGACAAATCTAAGCTGACAGGAGACATCATGTCGCTCGTTAAACTCACCACTTCCGCGCTGGCCATTGCCGCCGTATCCGCAACCGCCGCTGCCGCGCGTGATCAGGTACAGGTTGCCGGTTCCTCCACTGTTTTGCCCTATGCCTCCATCGTTGCCGAAGCCTTTGGCGAAAACTTCGATTTCCCGACACCTGTTGTTGAATCCGGTGGGTCCTCGGCGGGTCTGAAGCGTTTTTGTGAAGGTGTTGGCGAGAACACAATCGACGTGGCAAACGCCTCGCGCCAGATCAAAAGCTCCGAAGTCGAAGCCTGCGCCGCGAACGGTGTGACCGACATCATCGAAGTTCAGATCGGCTATGACGGCATCGTGTTTGCCTCCGACATCAATGGCAACACATTCGAATTCACCCCCGAAGACTGGTACAAAGCCCTGTCCGCCGAAGTCGTTGTCGACGGCGAGATCGTGGCGAACCCCAACAAAATGTGGTCCGATGTGAACGCCAGCTTCCCCGAGCAGCCGATCCAGGCCTACATCCCCGGCACCAAGCACGGCACACGCGAAGTTTTCGAAGAAAAAGTGATCCTGGCAGGCTGTGAAGCCACCGGCGACTTCGAAGCGTTCAAGGCCGCCAATGGCGACGACAAGAAAGCCGCTGAAAAAGCATGTATCGCGCTGCGCACCGATGGTGTGTCCGTGGACATCGACGGTGACTACACCGAAACGCTGGCGCGCATCGAAAGCAACAAAGACGGCATCGGCGTCTTCGGTCTGGCCTTCTACGAGAACAACACCGACAAGCTGACCGTCGCCAACATGAGCGGCGTTGAGCCCACCGTTGAAACCATTTCGAGCGGCGACTACCCCGTATCCCGCCCGCTGTTCTTCTACGTCAAAAAAGCGCACATCGGCGTGATCCCCGGCTTGAAAGAATATGCCGAGTTCTTCGTGGCAGACGAGATTGCCGGCCCCGACGGTCCTTTGGCTGAATACGGTCTGGTCTCCGACCCAGAACTGGCGAAAACACAGTCGGTTGTTGCTGAAGAAACTGTAATGGGCAGCGGTTCCTAAACCCTGTCTGACGATCCGGAGGCGCTGCGAGGTGCCTCCGGATTTTTGCTGCCGACTGATACTTTCCAAACAATGATAGCCTGAAACAGGCTGCAACCGGGGGCCACCATGCGCGATATTTTCAATGTGGGATCTACCACGCTCTTAGTTGCCGTTGTTTTGATATTAACAGTCCTTGCCTATGGTCTGGTGCGCAGCCGGGCCATGTCGTCCGTCTCGGGCGATGCGCGCAAGCTGCACTCCCTTCCGATTTACTACGGCTATAATGCCGCCATGCTCACCGCCATTCCGGCGCTGTTTGTGCTGGCGATCTGGATGCTGGTACAGCCGATGCTGATCCAGAACGCGGTCATCGACATGATCCCGCAAAGCGCCGTGAACGAAGGCTCTTCCGTCAATCTGGTGATGAGCGACGTGCGCCGCGTGGCCAACGGGCTGGACGCGGCCGTGCAATCAGGCGCGCTGGATGCGCAAAGCGCCCGTGATCTGGACGTGACCGGCACTGATGTGCGCGCGCTGCTGGCGGGCACGGGCGTGGCGCTTGGGTCTGACGTGACGCCAGAGGTGCTGGCCGCCGCGCAGCGCTACCGGTCAATGGAATACACCGGCCGCTGGCTGATGATCGCGGTGATCTCTGTGTTGGCGCTGGCCGGTCTGTTCATCGCGATGCGCACCGCACGGGCCGATTTTCGCGCGCGCAATACGGTGGAACGCTTTCTGCTGGGGTTGCTGGTGCTCGCTGCGTCGCTGGCGATCCTGACCACCGTGGGTATCGTCCTGTCGATGCTGTTCGAGACGCTGAACTTCTTCCGCCTGCATCCGTGGCAGGATTTCTTTCTGGGCACCACATGGGCCCCGAACTTCCGCGGGGACAGTGACCTGTCGATCCTGCCGCTGCTCTGGGGGACGCTCTATATCTCGATCATCGCACTGCTGGTGGCCGTGCCGATCGGCCTCTTTGCCGCGATCTACCTGTCGGAATACGCCAACAACAAAGTACGCTCTTTCGCCAAGCCTTTGCTGGAGATCCTCGCCGGTATCCCGACCATTGTGTACGGTCTGTTTGCCTTGCTGACAGTGGGGCCGTTTCTTGTGAACATCTTTGGCCGCGGCGAGAATGGTCTGCTGGGCGTCGACTGGATGAGCGGGGCGACTTCGGTCCTGACGGCGGGGCTGGTCATGGGCATCATGCTGATCCCCTTCGTTTCTTCGCTGAGCGACGATATCATCAACGCTGTGCCGCAATCGATGCGCGACGGGTCATTTGGCCTGGGCGCGACCCATTCCGAAACCATCCGCCAGGTCGTGCTGCCTGCCGCTTTGCCGGGGATCGTGGGGGCTGTGCTGCTCGCCGCGAGCCGGGCCATCGGCGAGACGATGATCGTTGTTCTGGGGGCAGGGGCCATCGCCCGCATCTCGGGCAACCCGCTGGAAGCGATGACCACCATCACCACCCGTATCGTCAGCCAGCTGACCGGGGATACCGACTTTGCCAGCCCTGAAACGCTGGTCGCCTTTGCCCTTGGTCTGACGCTGTTCGTGCTGACTTTGGGGCTGAACGTTCTGGCGCTTTATATCGTGCGCAAATACCGGGAGCAGTACGAATGACCGACATGCCCAACACCGCAACGCCGCGCCATTCGCTGCTGAAGCCCGACGCGCGCACCGTCAAACGCAACCGTGCAGAGGCCCGTTTCAAATCCTACGGTATCGCGGCCATCGCCGTGGGCCTACTGATGCTGGCAATCTTGCTGACCACAATCATTGGTCGCGGCGTAGGGGCCTTTCAGCAGACGTTCCTGACGCTGGATGTGCAACTGCTTGAGGAAAAGCTGGACAAGAACGGCAACCGTAATCTGGACGAGATCAAGAAGGTATCGACTTTCGGCTACGCGCCGCTGATGGCCGCCGCGCTTGAGGTCAAGGTGGCCGAGACCGGGATTACCACGGACCTAAAGCCCAAGGATATGGCGGGCATCCTGTCTAAGGATGCGGCGGCACAGCTGCGTGACTTTGTGCTGGATAACCCCGAGCTCATCGGCACCGCGGTTGAATTCGAATTCCTGACCAACAGCCGCGTTGATGGCTATATGAAGGGCCGCGTCACACGCGAAAGCATCGCCAACGACAAAAGTATCAGCGCAGAGCAGCTTGATCTGGTGGACGCCCTTGTCGCAGATGGGGCGCTGGAAAAACGCTTTAACATCGATTTCATCACAGGTGCCGATGCGTCTGACGCACGACCCGAGGCGGCGGGCATGGGGGTCTCGATGCTTGGCTCGCTCTTTATGATGCTGGTGGTGCTGGCGCTGGCGCTGCCCATCGGGGTCGCCGCGTCGATCTACCTTGAAGAATTCGCCCCCAAGAACCTGCTGACCGATATCATCGAGGTGAATATTTCTAACCTCGCGGCGGTGCCGTCGATTGTCTTTGGTATTCTGGGTCTGGCGGTTTTCATCAATTATATGCATCTGCCAAACTCGGCCCCGCTGGTGGGCGGGCTGGTGCTGACGCTGATGACGCTGCCGACGATCATCATCTCGACCCGCGCCTCGCTGAAATCTGTCCCGCCCAGCATCCGTGACGCGGCACTGGGGGTAGGGGCGTCGAAGATGCAATCGGTGTTCCACCACGTGCTGCCCTTGGCTGCTCCGGGTATCCTCACTGGCACAATTATCGGTCTGGCGCAGGCGCTTGGTGAAACGGCCCCGCTGCTGCTGATCGGGATGGTGGGCTTCATCGCCTCGAACCCGCCCGACGGCATCGCATCGGGGCTGATGGACCCGAACTCCGCCATGCCGGCGCAGATCTACGAATGGGCCAAACGCGCCGATCCCGCGTTCTATGAACGCGCCTGGGGCGGTATCATCATCTTGCTGGTCTTTTTGATCACCATGAACGCCATCGCCGTAATGCTGCGGCGCCGGTTCGAGCGGCGCTGGTAAGAATGAAAGGCAAGGCTATGAAAGACAATGTAATTTCGGAGACGGACGTGACAACGAACCAAACAAAAATCGCCGCCCGCAACGTGCAGGTTTTCTACGGGGACACCCACGCGATCAAGGATGTCTCTGTCGATATCCAAGACAAAACCGTCACCGCCTTTATCGGACCATCGGGCTGCGGGAAGTCAACTTTTCTGCGGTGTATCAACCGGATGAACGACACGATTGATATCTGTACCGTCAAGGGCGATATCCTGATCGACGGCGAAGACATCTATGACAGCGCTGTCGATCCGGTGCAGCTGCGCGCCAAGGTCGGCATGGTGTTCCAGAAGCCGAACCCGTTCCCCAAATCGATCTATGACAACGTGGCCTACGGCCCCCGTATCCACGGTCTGGCCCGTAACAAGTCCGAGCTTGACGATATCGTTGAACGCGCCCTGAAACGCGGTGCCATTTGGAACGAGGTCAAGGACCGTCTGCATGCGCCCGGCACCGGCCTTTCTGGTGGGCAGCAGCAGCGTCTGTGCATCGCCCGTGCCGTTGCGACCGAACCCGAAGTGCTGCTAATGGACGAACCCTGTTCCGCGCTTGACCCGATCGCCACTGCGCAGGTCGAAGAGCTGATCGACGAGCTGCGTCAGGACTATTCGGTCGTGATCGTCACACACTCCATGCAGCAGGCCGCACGGGTGAGCCAGAAGACGGCGTTCTTCCACCTTGGCAATCTGGTGGAGTTTGGCGAGACCGACAAGATTTTCACGTCGCCCGAAGACCCTCGGACGGAAAGCTACATCACTGGCCGGATTGGATAAGTATCATGCAAGATCAACACATTGTCTCTGCCTTTGACCGTGACCTCGAAAGCGTTCAGGCACAGATCATGAAAATGGGTGGCATGGTCGAAGATGCCATTCGCCTTGCCGCACAATCGCTTGAAACCCGCGACGAAGAGCTGGCCGATCAGGTCCGCGGCGGGGACAAGGCGATTGACGCGCTCGAAGAGCTGATCAACGAACGCGCCGCCCGCATCATCGCCCTGCGCGCGCCCACAGCCGTGGACCTGCGTCTGATCCTAAGCGTGATCAAGATCAGCGCCAGCCTGGAACGTATTGGCGACTATGCGAAAAACATGGCCAAGCGTAATTCAGTGCTCGCGCAGCTTCCGGCAGTTGCTGATAGCGCCGGTGCCATCCGCCGCATGTGTAAAACGGTTGAATCCATGCTCAAGGACGCGCTGGATTCCTATGTGCAGCGCGACGCAGAACTGGCGATGGACGTGATCGCACGCGATGAAGACGTCGATCAGATGTACAACGCGCTGTTCCGTGAATTCCTCACCTTCATGATGGAAGACCCGCGCAACATTACATCGTGTATGCACCTGCATTTCATCGCGAAAAACGTGGAACGCATGGGCGATCTGGTCACATCGATCGCGGAACAGGTCGTCTATCTGGTGACCGGCACCCATCCGGACGAGGACCGCCCAAAGGCGGATAACACCTCCACCAAGCTGAAGGGGTAGAACCATGTCGGCGGCGCAGCCCCAGATCCTGTTGGTGGAAGACGAACCCGCACAGCGCGAAATTCTGGCGTATAACCTTGAATCCGAAGGGTTTGACGTAAGGCGGGCCGAGAATGGCGAAGAAGCGATCCTGCTGGTGGCAGAGGCGCTGCCGGACCTGATTATTCTGGATTGGATGATGCCGCTGCTGAGCGGGATCGAGGTGTGTCGGCAGCTCAAGACCCGCGAAGATACGCGTAATATCCCCGTGATCATGCTCTCGGCACGGTCAGAAGAAGTGGACACCGTGCGCGGGCTAGAGACGGGGGCGGATGATTACGTCGTCAAACCCTATTCCATGCGCGAGCTCATGGCCCGTGTGCGCACCCAATTGCGCCGTGTGCGCCCGGCATCCTCGGGCGCGGCGCTCAGCTATGCCGATATCACGCTGGACACGGAACGCCACCGCGTGAACCGCGCCGCGAACGAGCTAAAATTGGGCCCGACAGAATACCGGCTGCTGGTCACCCTGTTAGAGCGTCCGGGCCGTGTGTTTAGCCGCGATCAGCTGCTGGATCACGTCTGGGGCCGCGATATTTATGTCGACACGCGCACCGTGGATGTGCACATCGCGCGGCTGCGCAAGGCGCTGACATCTCACGGTGGCGATGACCCGATCCGCACTGTGCGCGGTGCAGGTTATGCATTAGGGTAGGGCGCTTACCCGTTGAATTGTATGACTTCTTGGCGTTGATCTCCCAAGCCTTCGATGCCCAGTTCAACGACGTCGCCCGGTTGCAGGTACACCGGCGGCTTAAAGCCCATGCCAACGCCGGGCGGTGTGCCGGTGGCGATCACGTCTCCGGGCAGCAAGGTCATGAAACGGCTGAGGAAAGAGATAATCTCGGCCACCGAGAAGACCATCGTGCGGGTATTGCCCGTCTGGCGACGGGTGCCGTTCACATCAAGCCATAGATCAAGGTTCTGCGGGTCCGGCACCTCGTCTGCGGTCACCAGATACGGGCCGATGGGCGCGAAGCTGTCGCAGGACTTGCCCTTGACCCACTGACCGCCGAATTCGATCTGAAAAGCGCGCTCTGACACATCGTTGAAAGTCGCATAACCCGCCACATGGGACAGCGCGTCGGCCTCGGACACATGCTGTGCCTTGGTGCCGATAACGACCGCAAGTTCAACTTCCCAATCGGTTTTCTCGGATTCCTTGGGAATGATGATCGGGTCGTTGGCACCGGTGGCCGCGCAGAGTTTGCTAAACAGGATCGGGTGCTCGGGCACGTCCATGCCAGCTTCTGCCGCGTGGTCAGAGTAATTCAGCCCGATACACAGAATACGACGTATGTCATTGATCACAGGCGCAAAACGGCCCGTGATGACAGGCAAGGCCGTAACGTCCACATCGCGCAACTGGTCCAGCGCTGCGGGTGCCATCGTGGCAAGCTCGATATCCGTCAGATGCTGCGTCAGATCGCGCGCGGCACCATCTGCGTCAATCATCGCAGGTTTTATCCCGTCAGGGGTTTCGATACGGCAGAGTTTCATTAGCTAATCCTGTGTTTGTGAGGGGTGCGCATGCGCTTAATCTGACTCCCATAATCAGTATTATGTAAATAATCCGTGTGCTTTGGGTGATGTTTTGCTGTTAAAGTGCGCCATAAAGCATTGAAAATTCGCGAAAAAAGACGCTTCTTCATCCAGTTTATCCATTCTCCCATCCGCGTGGCTTCTTGCTTTACCCCGTTGTTCTGCGTGCCATAATCCACATGCGCCAAGCCGATGCAACTGTAAGCGATCGGCGCTTTGGCGGCTGCTGAACGAAAGGAAGAATATGACGCTCAAGATGTCTTCGGCGGATATGGTTGCCGCTGCCCGTGCGCGTATCCGAGAGATCGAAACGCCTGATCTGATGGCCATGCTGACGGATCCGGATGTTGTTGTCGTTGACCTGCGCGATATCCGTGAACGCCAGCGGAGCGGTTATATCCCCGGCAGCTTTCACGCACCGCGCGGCATGATCGAATTCTGGGTCGACCCTGACAGCCCGTACTTCAAAGAGATCTTCGGACAGGACAAAACCTTTGTCTTTCACTGTGCCTCTGGCTGGCGCTCGGCGATCACCACGGCGACGCTGCAAGACATGGGCTTTGACGCGGCGCATCTGCGCGAAGGTTTTTCGACATGGGAAAAGCACGGTGGTCCAGTCGAATACCCTGAAAAGAAAGACTAACGACGTCGCGGCGCCTGTGCTACGTCTGCGTCACCACACAGCAACAACAAGGTCCTCGCTATGACATCCATTCTGATCCTGAACGGTCCGAACCTGAACCTTCTGGGCACGCGCCAGCCCGAGGTCTATGGCAAGACGACTTTGGCCGATGTCGAGGCGCTGTGCCGCGAGAAAGCGAAGATGCTTGGGTTTGATATGGCGTTTGAGCAGTCCAACCACGAAGGCGCGCTGATCGATCTGATCCACGCGGCCAAAGGCAAACATGCCGGGGTCGTGCTGAATGCCGGTGCCTATACCCATACATCGATTGCGCTGATGGATGCGATCGCCTCGGTCGAGCTGCCGGTTGTCGAGGTACACCTGAGCAACATCCACGCGCGCGAGGAATTCCGCCACCGGTCTTACATCGCGCCTGTGGCTCTGGGTCAGATCTGCGGGTTTGGTGCGCAAGGATATCTGATGGCCCTGGATGCGTTGAAAGCTCACTTAAAGGATTAGGATTCATCGCTTAGTAACTGATTTATAATAAAAAAAGGGCGAAGGTGCTGATGCGCCCTCGCCCTTTTTCCTCATTTGCTGTGTGACAGCTTAGCCTTTGGCGGCTTTTGCAACTTCTGCTGCGAAGTCTTCTTTGACGACTTCGATGCCTTCGCCAACTTCAAGACGGACGAAACCGGTGATGGTCGCGCCAGCTTCTTCTGCGGCTTTGCCGACGGTCAGGTCAGGGTTCACAACGAATGCCTGGTTCAACAGTGTCACTTCGGACATGTATTTCTGCATGCGGCCGGTGATCATTTTCTCGATCACGGCTTCCGGCTTGCCGGACTCGCGTGCGATGTCCATTTGAACCTGCTTTTCTTTTTCAACAACAGCCGGGTCCAGATCCGCTTCGGACAAGGACGCAGGGTTCACAGCGGCGATGTGCATCGCGATCTGTTTGCCCAGCTCTTCGTTGCCGCCGGTCATTGCGACCAGAACACCGATTTTGCCCATGCCGGGTGCCACAGCGTTGTGCACATAGGACACGACCTGATCCCCATCGATGGACTGCATGCGGCGCACCGACATGTTCTCGCCGATTTTCGCAATGGCATCGGTGATCACGGTGGAAACGGGCTTGCCGCCCATGTCTGCCGCGTTCAGCGCGTCAACGTCGGACACACCGGTTGCAACATCTGCGATGCCGGAAACCATTTTCTGGAAGTCAGCGTTTTTGCCAACGAAGTCGGTTTCGGAGTTCACTTCGACAGCAACACCGTGGCCGCCTTCGACTTTAACGGCAACAAGGCCCTCGGCTGCGGTGCGGCCGGATTTCTTGGCTGCTTTCGCCAGACCCTTGGTGCGCAGCCAGTCAACGGCGGCTTCCATGTCGCCATCTGTTTCAGTCAACGCTTTTTTCGCGTCCATCATGCCGGCACCGGTTGTGTCGCGCAGTTCTTTGCCATGGATGCTGTGATTGCCATCGCTTTGGTTCTCCTTGAATTGGGATAAATTGAGGGGCAGAGCGTCCTGCACCACTGTCTCAATCATGTAATGGTTTTGTGACAGGCAGAGGGAAACATGCCCCCTGCCCGTCTCTTTCGCGTCGCTTACGACTTGGCGTCGGCCAGCGTTTCCTTCTTGGATTCGATATCCAGAGGTGCGTCTTTTGCCATTGCGTCGTTCGAAACGGTTTCTTCCGAAGCGTTGCCAACTTCGACACCACCGTCGATCAGGGCTTCTTCTTCGGGCGCTTCTTCCATCGCACCGATATCAACACCTGCGGCACCCAGCTGCGCGGACATACCGTCAAGTGCGGCACGTGCGGCCAGATCGCAATACATGTGGATCGCGCGGGCGGCGTCGTCGTTGCCCGGGATGATGTAGTCGATCCCGTCGGGGGAGCAGTTGGTGTCGACAACAGCGATAACCGGGATGCCCAGCTTGTTCGCTTCGGCCACGGCCAGTGCTTCTTTTTTCACGTCGATGACGAAGATCAGGTCAGGGCGACCGCCCATTTCACGGATACCACCCAGCGATGCTTCCAGCTTCGCTTGGTCACGTTCCATGCCAAGACGCTCTTTCTTGGTCAGACCGGAAAAGCCACGCTCGGACTGTTCGTCGATGGACTTCAGGCGCTGGATGGATTTGGAAACGGTCTGCCAGTTTGTCAGCGTGCCGCCCAACCAACGGTGGTTCATGTAGTACTGTGCGCATTTCTCTGCGGCTTCTGCGATTGGCTGTGCAGCCTGACGCTTGGTGCCAACGAAAAGAATGCTGCCGCCTTTGGCGACGGTGTCACGGATGACTTGCAGCGCCTGGTCCAGCATTGGAACAGTCTGTGTCAGGTCCATGATGTGGATGCCGTTACGCGCGCCGTAGATGAACGGACCCATGCGTGGGTTCCAGCGCTGTGTTTGGTGACCAAAGTGTACGCCTGCTTCAAGCAGTTGGCGCATGGAGAACTCAGGAAGAGCCATGTCTTTATACCTTTCCGGTTTTGCCTCGTCGGGGGTCTCGATCCCGGAATGGGACCAACCGGCGGACGTTCAAGGATTTCTCCCTCAAAGGCCCAACCCCGACTGCGGGTTTAAGTGACGCGCGTATAGTCCGGATTTTCTCGCTTCGCAAGGTCCAAGGCGCATGTTTTAGCCGTTGGGGCCTTATATCAGCGCAATTCAGCGGGGTTTGGCGTTGCAAGCCCGGCCGAGGGATGGGCCGCGCGCACCTGCGCTTCACAGGCTTGGGCCAGGGCTTTGCGGTTCTCGAAATCGGCGACGGCCAGAGGCGTGTGATAGATCGTCGTCACCTGCCCCTGCCGCTGCGACGCCAAGGTGCGCAGCAGATGGCCGCCAAAGCTCATATCGCCCCACCAGCCATAGAACCGTGGGTCGGTCCCATTGGGCGCGGTATAGAGCACGGTCACAGGCTGCACCCAGATCACGTCGCGCAGTTCGGGCGCGAAGAAGGACTGGAAGAGCGTGGTTTTGAACGGCAAGACCTGCAGGCCATCGGTGCTGGTGCCTTCGGGGAAGAACAACAGCCGGTGGTTGTCGAGCAAGCGACGTTGGAACACCTCGGTCTGTTTGCGCGCGTGTTTCGGGTTGCGTTCGATGAACAACGTGCCCGTCGCCTTGGCGAGCCAGCCAATGCCGGGCCAGCTGGCGACTTCGGACTTGGACACAAAGTATATCCGCTGCGCCGCGTTCAAGCTGAAGATATCAAGCCAGCTGGTGTGATTGGCGACGACAGCGCCCCTGTGGCGCATCGGGGTGCCGACAACCGCGCGGCGTAACCCCATGATCCAGAATGCGATTTTGCAAACGATCTGGGTGATATGCGGGGTCACGGGGCGGCCCTGCCCATACAGCGGGCGCTCTATCAGGCGGATCGCGAGCAGGATCACCAGCCCCACAAGAACCACCGTCGCCAGCGTCATGCCACGCAGCAGCATCAGCACCCAGCCAAGCGGCCCGACGGATACCGGTGTGGGATGGTCGGCGCTGTCCCAGGCCGCGCTCATCCTTGCTGTCCGCTGTAGATCTTGGCCTGCCGCTCACTAAGCCGGGCGGTGTCGAGCATCAAAAGCACATCCGTGGTGTTGAAGTCATGGTCGATAAAGGCCCCCTCGCCCACACATCCGCCAAGCCGCAGATAGGCTTTGATCAGGCTGGGCATCTGCACCATCGCCTGACGCCGGTTCAGGATGTCGGCGGGGATCAGGTTCATCTCTTGGCGCGCCTTTGGCAAGGCGGTGACCCGCAGATCAGGCGGCGCGAGGTAGGTGTGGTGCAGCAGCGACAAGGGCTGCGCCAATGCCTCGGCCTGGGTGCCATGAAAGCTCGCGACGCCAAAAAGGATCTCAATCCCGTGTTCCGCCACATAAGAGGCAAGCCCCGCCCAAAGCTGGTGCATCGCGATGCCGCCGCGATAGGACGGATGCAGACAGGACCGCCCCAGCTCGAGTATCTCGCGGCCAGAGGATTTGAGCGCGGTCAGATCATATTCGTTTTCCGAATAGAACCCGCCTGCCCGATCCGCCATATCGCGGCGGATCAGCCGGTACACGCCAACGGTTTGCTGGGTTTTGCGATCAATAAGCAGCAGATGGTCCACGAAATCGTCGTATTGGTCGACCTCTCGCCGGTTTTCGTGATCCACCAAAGGCCCGCCCGCCCCCAGTTCGGTGACAAAAACGTCATACCGCAGCCGCTGCGCCGCATGAAGATCCGCTTGGGTGCGCGCCAGACGGACTTCGAACTCTGCCGCTTTTGCAATGATCATGGGCTGGTTTCGTCTCCGGTCGCAATCACGCGGATAAATAGGCAGTTGCCGCCCGTTGCGCAATGCTTGCCCCGCGTTGCGGTGGTTTTCGGCGAAAAATTAACGATTTGCTAACGAAGAGCCTTCATCAAAGACGGGGGTGAGCATCACCCGATGACTATCGACCACGATCTTGCCCTCGCTGCGGAAGTTTACCGTGACCTTGCCGCTGATATTGCTTTGCACCTGCCCCACGCCCCAATCGGGATGTGCGGGGTGGCATACAAGCATTCCGGGTGTCAGTATCGCATTCAGGTCTTCCAAGCGTGCGTCCTTTCTGCGGCGCGGTGTGGGGGCCAGCTATTTAGGGCCAGCTAATTAGGGGGTGTCCCATGGTAGAAACCGACACTGATCTTGCCGCCTTGATCGGCAGCCGCATCTGTCATGACTTGATATCGCCGGTGGGCGCGATCAACAATGGGCTTGAGCTGCTTTTGATGTCGGGCATGAATATGAGCCCCGAAGTCGCGCTGATCGATGAAAGCGTGCGCAACGCCAGTGCGCGGCTACGGTTCTTTCGCGTGGCTTTCGGCGCGGGCGACGCGCAGCCTGTCCCTGCCCTAGAAACAAGCGGTATCCTGCGTGATCTATATGCTCAGTCCAAATGGCAGGTATCCTGGCCCGACGGCGTCGCCGCGCCGCGCAACGCGCTGCGGATGGTGTTCCTGAGCCTGCTGTGTCTGGAAACGGGGATGCCCTATGGTGGGCAGATCACCATAGATCACCGCGATGCGGGATGGGACATCACCGGCACGGCCGACCGGCTAAGCATCAACGCCGCGCTTTGGGGCGTGCTGGCGGGGCAGTCCCGGGCAGAGCGTCTAACTGCTTCGCAGGTCCAGTTCGGGCTGTTGCCCGCCATCGTGAAAGACAGCGGGCAACAGTTAACATCCATCGTGACAGAAACGACCATCACCCTTGGGATCACGGCTTAGCTGCGCACGGCCCCATCGCCGCGCACCAGATACTTGAAGCTGGTCAGCTGCTCGGCACCGACAGGCCCGCGCGCGTGCATTTTGCCGGTGGCAATCCCGATTTCGGCACCCATGCCAAACTCTCCCCCATCGGCGAATTGGGTGGAAGCATTGTGCATCAGGATCGCAGAATCCAGCCGCGTCATGAATTTGGTCGCCGCCGCATCGTCTTCGGTAATGATGCAATCGGTGTGGTTCGAGCCGTAGGTGCGGATATGGGTGATCGCATCGTCAATGCTGCCCACGGTTTTCGCCGCGATGATCATATCAAGGTATTCGTGACCCCAATCATCCGCCGTGGCCGGCACCGTACCTTCGATCTCGGTCAACGCGCCGTCGGCGCGCACTTCGACGCCAGCGTCCAGCAGCGCCTTGATCACGCCCTTGCCAATCGTCCGCGCCACTTTCTCATGGATCAGCAGACATTCAGCCGAGCCGCAAATGCCGGTGCGGCGGGTCTTGGCGTTCAGAACGACTTTCAAGACCTTCTCGGGGTCGGCGTTTTCATCGATATAGATGTGCACGATGCCTTCGAGGTGGGCAAAGACCGGCACCCGCGCTTCGCGCTGCACCAGCCCGACCAGCCCCTTGCCGCCGCGCGGGACGATCACATCAATCGTGTCGGTCATGGTCAGCATCTCGCTCACCGCGGCGCGGTCGCGCGTGGGCACCAGCTGGATTGAATCCGCAGGCAGATCAGCGTCTTCGAGCCCCTGTTGCAAGGCAGCATGGATTGCGCGCGAGGAATGGAAGCTTTCGGAGCCGCCCCGCAGGATCACGGCATTACCCGCCTTGAGGCATAGCGCACCGGCATCCGCGGTCACATTCGGGCGCGATTCATAGATCACGCCGATGACACCCAAAGGCGTGCGCACGCGCTGGATGTTAAGACCCGTCGGCTGATCCCATTCGGTCAGCACCTGCCCCACGGGATCATCCTGTGCGGCGATGCTGCGCAGGCTGTCAGCAATGGCGCTGATACGCGCATCATCCAGCAAGAGCCGGTCCATCATCGCGTCAGAGAGACCCTTGTCGCGGCCAAACTCCAGATCTTTGGCGTTCGCGTCCAGAATATCGGCGCTGCTGGCCATCAGCGCGTCGGCGGCTTTTTCAAGCGCGGTCTGCTTTTGGTCGGCACTGGCAAAGCCCAATGTCGCGGCGGCGGCTTTGGCGCGCGCGCCAATATCCGCCATCAACGCGGGAATGTCGTCTGTCTGTGTCATATCCAAGGTCATAACCTAATTACTGCTTTTTTGTCATTTCGGGTTGTCCTCTACCTAAAGCCTTCGGCGAGGATTTTAAACCATTTGGATGTCAGGAAAGCGCAAGATCGTCCCGATGGATCAAAGCAGCACGCCCCGGCGCGCCCAAAATGGCCTCGATCTCAGAGGATTGACGACCTTTGATCAGCTCTGCCTCTGCGGAGGTATAGCGTGTCAGCCCGTGCCCGATGGGGTGCCCATCAGGGGCAAGCAGCGCGACGGAGTCGCCGCGCCCGAAAGGGCCGGAAACAGCGGTGACACCGGCGGGCAAAAGCGACTTGCCCTTGGACATAGCAGCCACCGCACCGGCATCCAATGTGACGCTACCGCGTGGTTTGATTGCCGTAATCCATTGTTTGCGCGCGGTTTGGGGGTCGGATTGCGCGGTGAACCAGGTGGCGTTGGCCCCGTTTTCGAGGGTCAGCAAAGGGCGCAACGGTGATCCTTCGGAGATGGCCATGGCGCAGCCCGCGGCGGTCGCGGTTTTCGCGGCCATCAGCTTTGTCTTCATGCCGCCCTTGGACAGGCCAGAGCCCGCATCGCCCGCCTGCGCCTCGATCTCTGGGGTGATCGTGTCGATCACCTCATAGCGGATGGCATCGGGGTCGTCATTGGGATTGGCGGAATAGAAACCATCCACATCCGACAGCAGGATCAACCGGTCTGCCGCCACGGTCACGGCGATCTGCGCCGCGAGCCGGTCATTGTCGCCAAAGCGAATCTCGTCCGTGGCGACGGTGTCATTCTCGTTGACGATGGGTACCGCCCCCATGGACAACAGCTGCTCCATCGTGGCGCGGCTGTTGAGATACCGCCGACGATCCGCGCTGTCTTCTAGGGTGACGAGCACCTGCGCGGCGGTGATCCCGTAGGGTTCCAGCGCCTCTTCATAGGCGCGGGCGAGACGGATTTGCCCCACCGCGGCCGCGGCTTGGGATTGTTCCAGCGCAAGCGTGGTTGGCGGCAGCCCAAGCACACCACGCCCCAATGCGATGGAGCCCGAAGACACCAGCACCACATCCTTGCCCTGCCCCTTGAGCCACGCCACATCCTGCGCGAGACTTTGCAGCCAATCGCGGCGCAGTTGGCCGGTGGCCCGATCGACGAGCAGCGCCGAGCCGATTTTTACAACGATACGGGTGCCGTCGCTTAGGGTTGCCAAGGTGCCTCTTCTTCATCATCGGAGCGGAAACGCAGCCGGTCGTCGTCAATCTGGCCACGCAAAGCCCGCAGCACCTCGGTGACGCCTTCGCGGGCGACGCCAGACATCATCATGACCTCTCCGCCGCAGGCTTTTTTCAATTCCTCGCAGGCGCTTACGCGATCATCTTCATCCAGTGCATCAATTTTATTCAGCACGGTGATCCGCGGTTTATCCGCCAGTTCGCCGCCATAGGCTTCGAGTTCGTTGATGATGGTCTGGTAATCTTCGGCAATGGTGCTCGACGTGCCATCAATCAGGTGGAGCAGCACCGCGCAGCGTTCGACATGGCCCAAGAACAGATCGCCCAGACCGCGCCCTTCGGACGCGCCTTCGATCAGGCCGGGGATATCGGCGACGACGAATTCGGTATTATCCACCCCCACAACGCCCAGATTGGGGTGCAGTGTGGTAAACGGGTAATCGGCAATCTTTGGCCGCGCGTTCGATGTCGCGGCGAGGAAGGTCGACTTACCCGCGTTCGGCAGGCCGAGCAGACCCACATCCGCGATCAGCTTGAGACGCAGCCACAGCGTGCGGTCCACGCCTTCCTGTCCGGGATTGGCACGGCGCGGTGCCTGGTTCGTCGCGGATTTAAAATGCAGGTTCCCCCAGCCGCCGTTGCCGCCCCGCGCCAGTTCGACCCGCTGGCCAAGCTCTGTCATATCCGCCAGCACGGTTTCCTGATCCTCATCAAGGATCTCGGTGCCCACGGGGACGCGCAGGATGATGTCATCGCCATCCTTGCCGGTGCGCTGCTTGCCCATGCCGGGCTGGCCGTTCTTGGCAAAGAAGTGCTGCTGGTAGCGGAAGTCGATCAGCGTGTTCAGCCCGTCGACGGCTTCGGCCCAGACCGATCCGCCCGACCCGCCGTCCCCGCCATCGGGACCACCGTATTCAATGTATTTTTCGCGCCGGAAAGACACGCAACCGCCCCCGCCTGCGCCAGAGCGGATATAGACTTTGCACAGGTCAAGAAACTTCATCAAAAGGGCCTTTCGGGGCACGTGTGGTCATAGTTTATGGCTATACGTCCAGGTTGGTACGCAGGTCTCGCGCGCCAGACAATAGGTTTCCGCATTGCCAAGATAGCGGAAGCCCGCATTTGTCAACACTTTGGCAGAGGCAGGGTTGTCGCGAAACACCGAGGCGAACATATTTTTGTTGCGCAGCGGATTGGCCTGCACCAGCGCCTGTACCGCCTCGGACGCCAGATGCGTGTTCCAGAACGCAGGGGCGACCCAATAGCCGACTTCGGATTGATCGCGGTCCATCCGGATCAGGGAAATCACGCCCATCACCTCGGAGCCGCCGGTTTTCAGCCCATCCATGACCCAGACATCTTCTGTCCGGGGGGTGCTGGTGGCGCGGGTGATGAAGCTTTCGATTACGCCGGGCGGTAGCGGGTGCGGAATGGATGCGGTGCGCATCGCAACCCGTGGATCGCTGGCATAATGTTCGATCATCCCACGATCTGACATGCGCACAGGGCGCAGATCAAACCGTTCTGTTTCAATCACTTGCTGTTGCGACACTGTTAAATCTTCCATCGTTATGTCCCTCCTCCGAACAGCACGAACAAGACAGAGGCCACCGTCAAAGCGGCCAAGGTCCACATCAAATATTTCTCCCAAACGGTGCCTGCGACCGTCTTTGCGATCCCCGCACCGGCCAGCGTCCACAAGGCGTGCAGCACGATCTGGCATCCCAGCAGCACGGCGGCCACCGTGGCCGTGGCCGCCAGCGCAGGCGTGCCGGGCGCGATGAAGGCCGTGAAACTGCCCACGATCATCGCCCAGGCCTTGGGGTTCAGCGGGTGGACGATCAGCCCGGCCAGAAAGCCCGGCGCGGCCTCGGTTCGTGCGCCCTGCCCCAACCGCAGGTTCGCAACCTTCCACGCCAGCCAGATGATATAGGCGGCAGAGGCGAATTTCAGCGCGACGAAAACCCCCGGCGCGCGGTCGGCCAGTTGCATCAACCCGAAACCCACTGGCCAGATCACCAGCTGTTTGCCAAGGGCCACGCCCGCGACAAAAGGCACTGCCGCGCGAAAGCCGAAGCGCGCGCCAGTGGCCATCAGCGCCATATTCGCCGGTCCGGGTGTGCCGATCTGGCTTGCAGCGAAGACGATAAAGGATGTCAGGGCGACGCTCATGACTGGCTCTTCTTCTTGCGCTTTTGCCGCGGCTTGGCGTCATAGACGGGCGGAACATAATCAGGTTTGATTAGCCCGAACAACAGGTTATCGTGCCATTCGCCCCCCAGAAAAGACGACTGCCGCGCGCGTCCTTCGGGGGCAAAGCCGACTTTGGTGAAACAGGCCGCAGCGCGTTCGTTGATGTCGAGCACACGGGCAGAGAGGCGGTGCAGCGCCAGCGGGCCAAAGGCGTGGGCCGCAAGCAGATGCAGCGCGCGCGTGCCCAACCCCTTGCCTAGTTTCTTGGGGGCGAGAATGCCGATCGCGACATCGGCGCTGGCATCCCACGGACGCAGACTGTGCAGGCGCAGCGCACCGATCATCTTGCCGCGATGTTCGATGACCCAGGCCAGCGGTTCAACCAGCTGCGTTTCATACCAGCGTTCGGCCAGCGCCTTGGTCATCACCGGTACGGCGTTCAGCTCTGCCCCGAACATGTGGTGGATCTCGGGCGTGTTTCCAAGCTTAAACCGGGCGTCGATGTCACGGTGTTCGGGCGCGCGCAGACGGATGGTGCCATCGCTCAGCTCGGGGCGGTTTGATCGTGACATAACGGCCCCTCCCTTCCTGGGTGAACACTGGGCGGTAAAATGGAAAAGGGACCGGCGTTTCCGCCGATCCCTAAATTTTCAAACCTCTCGGGTGCGGCTTATTCTGCGGCTTCTGCCGCTGGCAGGACCGAGATAAACGTACGGTTCTTCAGCCCCTTGTGGAACTGGACCTTGCCGTCAACGGTTGCGAAGATCGTGTGATCCTTGCCCATGCCAACGCCTTCAGCGGGCCAGTACTTTGTACCGCGCTGACGCACCAGAATGTTGCCGGGAATGACAGCTTCGCCGCCATATTTTTTCACGCCAAGACGACGACCTGCTGAGTCGCGGCCGTTACGGGATGAGCCGCCTGCTTTTTTATGTGCCATTGGTGTCTCTCCTTAGCCTTTTGCGAGTTCTTTGGCCTGTGCGATCCAGTCTTCACGACCGACGCGACCTTTGAACGACAGTTTCTCTTCGATAGCTTCGACGTCAGCGTCTGTCCAAGCAGCGATCTGTGCGAAGGTTGTGATGCCTTCACCGTTCAGCTTGCCTACGATGACGGGGCCAACACCGGAGATCTTGCTCAGATCGTCGGCACCTTCGGCTGCGGGTGCAGCTTTAGCCTTCTTCGCCTTGGCAGGCTTGGCCGATTTCTCTTCGGCCTGGTTGTTCTTCACGCGCTTGGCCATTTCGGCCTGATCGGTTTTGTTCAGCGCATAACGCTCTTCCATGGCTGTCACGGCAGCAGCGCTGACGGAACCGGTGCCGATTGCCGCTTTGACGTCGGATTTATCCGCGCCGGACGACAGGATCTCGCCGATCTTGACCAGTGTCAGCTTTTGACGGTGGCCTTTGGTACGCTTGGAAGAGTGCTTCCGGCGGCGCTTGACGAAGTGAATGACTTTCTCGCCCTTGATCTGATCGACGACCTCGGCTTGAACGCCGGCCCCTGCGACCAAAGGAGCACCCAGCTTGGGGGAATCGCCGCCCAGCATGAGAACTTCGTTGAATTGGACTGTTTCGCCCGCGTCAGCAGCCAAACGTTCTACCCGCAGCATATCGCCGGATTGAACTTTGTACTGCTTGCCGCCTGTCTTGATGACCGCAAACATGCGTCTTCCTTTACTGTTTCCGCATCCTGTGGTCCCCGTTCGGGAGTTTGTCGGGCCTTGGCCCACCTCGGACAGCGCATCCCGTTTCGGGATGTTCATGAAATAACAAAGGCACCCGAAACGGGCACCCTTAGGTTGAGGCTTGCCGTATGATGCACCGCCCCCCTGATGTCAAGGGCCAGCACGGGCCTCGCAGGACTTATCGCAAAGGCGGTGCGGCTGGCTATAATTCCTCGGCCACCATGTTCAACGCAACTGCGCGACCAAGGGCATAGGACACGTCTTCGTACGCGGTGCCAAAGCCTTCGAACAGCGCTGTGTTCAGGCTGCGCCCCGCATCGCTTTGCGCAAAGGCGATATAGCGGTCGAGCTCTGCATCCTCCAGCGGAGAATACGCCAGCAGCAGATAGCCATAAAGCCAGCCGCGCGTGTCTTGCGCGATCTCTTCTTGCTGCTGCGCCACGTCGGCCAGCATCTCGGCCTCTGTCATCTGCAGCGCGTTGCCATCTGCCATCCCGCGTATGAATTGAAAGTTGGAATTCATCGCGGCGGTGACATTGCGGTCGATCATGTCGCCACTGTCGATCAATGTGGTGATCTGCCCCAGACGCGGGTCGTCGCTGCCCTCAAGGTCATGGAACCCTGCGCGGGCGGCGTCTTCCACCTCGGGGTCGGTGATGGCGGCGCGGGCCTCGTTCTCGAGCGTAATGATCCTTGCGCCCGTGTCTTGCGCGAAAAAGGCAATGACATCCTCGCGGGCCTGCCCTTGCAAGCCCGCATCCAATGCCCCGCGCAGGGTTTCGACGATCCGTTCGGGGTTGTAGATGGCACGCACCTGTAGCGCCCACCCCGCGCCGCCCTGCCCGCCCAGCATATCGCGATCAAGCGTTTCCGCGTTCTCTGATCCTTCGCGCTGCAAAATCTCGGCCAGCTCGCCAAGACGCAGGACATCCACCAGCACGGTTGACCGCGCGTCGGCCCAAAGCGGCAGCGCCAGCATCCACAGGCTAGCAGCAAGAACGAAGGCGCGCATGGTTACAGGTCCTGACTGGGTTGCATGGTGCCAAGCCGCTGTGCGACCTCTTCAAACCGGTTCGCCATGATCTCGAACTGCACGGCATTCATCAGCGCGTAGACCTCCTGCATCTGCGGATCTTCCAGCGCCTTGGCATAGACCAGTACCTCTTCATCCGAGAACGCCTGATAGGTATAGGCCGCCCCCGCCAGCGCGTTCTCTTTGATAGAGGCGCGCATCTCGGGCTCTTGCGCGCGCATCGCTTCGCGCAGGTCGGGCTCTTCCATCTGTAATTCGATCACACCCGCGCCCGCCGCTGCCATCAGGAACCGGATCTGCACCTCTTGCAGCGCCTTGATCGAGCTCTCCTCGACATCGCTTGCCCCGTTCAGACGCGCCAACAGATCCACACGCGGAGAATCGATCCCGCGCAGCCCGTTCAGGATCGCATCGCCCGCCTCTGCTTTCGCGGCATCGTCTTCCTCCATATGCGACGCGTTTTCGGCGGCCACCAGGCGTCGGCCCAGATCGCTGGCGTAGAAATCCGAGGCATGTTCCAGCGCATCATCGCTGAGCGCCTGCGCCAGAATACCGGCCCCCATGTCCAGCATCAAATCCGTCTCGAATACCTCGCGCACCAGACGCGACCATTCAGAGCCGAAGGCATCCGCATCAATCCCCAGCATTTCCGGCGCGGAATCAGCAGACAGCCGGATGCTTTCAAGGGCGACATCAAACCCTGTGACTTCCAGAAATGCATCGACCCTTTCTCTGTCGGCGGCCCGCGCCATCGGTGCAATCAGCGATACCATGACCGCCAATCCAAAACATAAAGCTAACGGCAAACGGGACAGTCGGCTCATCAGGGCATTCCTTTCAAGTTGATCCACCCCAAGAGCTTAGGCGAAATCCATCTGTCAGCAATGAAATTCCCCGTGTCCGCGAAAACTGGCCTAGCCCCCCTTGCCACCCCGCAAAATCCATCCTAAACGGACGCACCACACCGATGCGGAGAGGTGCCGGAGTGGTCGAACGGGGCGGTCTCGAAAACCGTTGAGCCTTCACGGGTTCCCAGGGTTCGAATCCCTGTCTCTCCGCCATTATTCTTCAGCTGATACAGACCGCCCACAGACATCAAAAATCCGAGCTGGGGCAAGAAATTCTCTGATCGGGGCGTCGCACAATGGTAAAGGTTCCGTATGACCGCACCTACCATGCCGTTCCAACCCTATATAGTAAGCGCGTCTAAAAACTTACCTCGCTTCGTTAACCTTCTCTCCGTTTTCGCCGAACATCAACAGTGCAGGTGTCAGGATGAGGGTCAGAAGTGTCGCGACAACCAGCCCCCCTACAATAGCGCTCGACAGTTCGGTCCAATATTGGGTCGATGGCGCGCCAAAGACGATTTCGCGCGTGAAGAAATTCAGGTTGGCCCCCAGCACCATCGGCATCAGGCCAAGCGCCGTGGTAATCGATGTCAGAAGAACAGGCCGCAAGCGTTGTGCGCCTGTGCGCAAGGCAGCCTCGCGCGGGTGCATGCCAGAGGATCGTAGATCATTGTAGGTATCAATCAGAACAATGTTGTTGTTCACCACGATGCCCGCCAGCGCGATGATCCCGATGCCCCCCATCACAACGCCAAAAGGGCGCCCCGTGACGATCAAGCCAAGCAAAACACCCGCGACCGAGAAGATGATCGCGCTCATCACGACGAAGGCTTGGTAGAAGCTGTTGAACTGAAGAACGAGGATCACCAGCATCAAAACAATCGCGGACACGAAGGCACCAACAAGGAACACCATCGCTTCGGTCTGGTCCTGCGCCTCGCCGGCGAAGCTATAGCTGACCCCGTCGGGCAAATCCGCGGCGTCCAGGGCTTGTTGCAAAGCCGTCACCTGATCGTTGACCAACAAACCGGGTGCGACATTTGCCTCTATCGTCACGACGCGCTTTTCATCGACCCGTGTGATCGTGCCCGTCCGTTCAACCGGCTCGAAGGTGACAAAGTTGGAGATCGGCACCAATCCGGCAGAGGTGGGAACGCGCAGGTTTCCAAGCTCTGACAATGACCGTTCCTCGGCCGGGAAACGGACACGTATATCCAGCTCTCCGTCCGCGTCCTCGGGCCGGTAATCCGCGACGGCGATCCCTTGGGTCAGCAGCTGAACGGCCTGCCCCAAAAGACTGACATCAGCGCCATATCGCGCGGCTTCCGCCCGGTTCACGCGGATGGACACCTCTACCCCCGGCAGCGGCAGCGTGTCGGTCACATCCGTGAAGCCGCCGATCTGCTCCATGATGGACGAGACCTGCGCGACAGCGTCGCCCTGCACCGCCGGATTGCGCGCCGCGATCTGAAGGTTGATCGGCTTGCCAGCGGTGGGTCCGCCGCTTTCGGTCTGGACCTGAACATCAATGCCCGCAATGTCCGCGACATCACGCCGGATATCGGTGCCGATGGCTTCTGCCGCGCGCCGCCTGTCCCATTCGGTGAGTTCAAGCTGTATCGTACCGATGGTTTCTTCGCTGCCTTGCCCTGCGCTCATCGTGGATCGGGCATAGACGGTGGCCACTTCATCATAGCCCATCAATCGCTGCTCGACCCTGCGCACCAACGCGTCACGTTCGTAGATAGAGAAGTTGTCACGGGCAAGCACCTGAACCTGCATGAACTCAGGCTCTACCGAGGGGAAGAACGACAGGCCGGTCCCGAACTGCCCGTATAGACCAAAGCTGCCAAGCAGCATGGCAAGCGCCAGCAACGCCGTCGCACCGGGCCTGAGGATTGCCCATTCCAACAGACGCACATAGACCCCCGTCAGCCCGCCAATGCGCCGTGGGTCACCGTTTTCAGCTTCGCTTAGCGCACGTTTGGCCGCCGCATTTTGCGGCTGGCGTTTCCCGATGAGGCCACCCAGTACCGGGATGAAGATGAGCGCCATGAAAAGGGACGCGAAGAGGGTCAGGATAACGGTAATGGGCAGGAACTTCATGAACTCGCCGACCATGCCGGTCCAGAACAGCAGCGGAAAAAACACGCTTAATGTCGTGGCGGTTGAGGCGATGATCGGCCAAGCCATGCGCTTGGCGGCATAGGCATAGGCTGTTTGCGCATCATCCCCCTCTTGCAGACGACGGTCCGCCAGCTCGACCGTTACGATGGCGCCGTCAACCAACATCCCGACGACCAAAATCAGCGAAAAGAGAACCACGATATTCATCGTGAACCCCATCGCCCAAAGCGCCGTTACCCCCACCAGAAACGCCCCCGGAATGGCAAGACCGACAAGGATAGCCGACCGAAGGCCAAGGGCAGCCACGATGACGATCATCACAAGCAAAACCGCTGCAATGACGTTTGCCTCCAGGTCGCTCAGCAACGTCTCTACCTGCTCGGACTGATCTTGCAGGTAGGTTACCTCGATGCTTTCGGGCCAATCCTTGCGCAGCTCTTCCAGCGCAGCACGCGTGGCCGCGACTGTTTCGATGATATTCGCTCCGGACCGCTTTTTCACCTCAAGCGCAAGCGCCGGTTGCCCGTCGATGCGTGCGTAGCCCGTCGGATCTTGGAAGGTGCGGCGGACGGTTGCGACATCTTCAAATGTCACCACCGTATTTCCGCGCACCTTTACCGGAATTTCCATGACGTCTTGCAGGTCCTCGATCAGGCCCGGCACCTTGAGCACGATGCGCCCGCCCCCCGTCTCGATGGCCCCAGCCGCAATCAAACGGTTGTTGCGCTGTAGCTGGCCGATCAGCTCATCAAAGCTCAGGTTGTAGGTTTGGAAAACGGTCGGGTCGATCAGTACCTCAAGGAATTCGTCCCGCGCGCCGCCAATCTCGACCTCCAGAACGCCGGAAAGCCCTTCGATGGCTTCTTGCGCGTCATCGGCGATAGCGTTCAGCGTTCGCTCTGGCACCGGCCCCGAAATGAGCGCGGTGATAATCGGGAAGAGCGCGGTGTTGATCTCTGTCACCGTGAGGTCATAGGCGTCTTCGGGCAAATCTCCCTCGACCCTGTCTGCGGCTTCCCGGACTTTGCGCAGCGCTTCGTCGATGTCTCCGCCGGGGGTGAATTCAAGCTGGACGTTCGCATAGCCTTCGGATGCGTTGCTTTGGATCTTCTCAAGCCCGGCAATCGCGGCGAATTCGGATTCCATCGGCTCGATCAGCAGGCGTTCGGCATCCGACGGGCTGATCCCTTCAAGGCCCGTGGAGACGTAAACAAGCGGTAAAGGTACCTCGGGGTTGGCTTCTTTGGGGATGGCGACATAGGCGACCGCGCCTACGCCCAAGAGCATAAGAAGCACCATCAGAACGACCCGGCCACGCGAGAATGCGGCGTCAATAATCGTATTCATTCCCGCTGCCCTTCGTCGCTTGCCGCGTCACTATCGGGAATGGGAAGCGCGGGCTGCCCATCTTGAGGGGTGCTGTTTTCCTCACCGTCATCCGCCTTGGTCTGCAACGACGGTGCCACCTTTTCGCCTTCGTTCACGAACCCCTGACCGACAGTGATGATCCGCACCGCGTCCGACAGGCCACTTACATACAGGCCATCGATCTCTGCCCGCACGATGCGAATGGGGGTGAACACAACCATATCATTATCATCAACGGTTTTGACGCCCAAGCGCCCCTCTGGGCTCAGCGATATCGTCGAGGGCTGCACGAAATGCGCGCTTGTCGAACCGGTCGGGATCCGAATTTCGGCGGAAATACCGGCGGGAATGGCACCGTCTTCGTTCGGCACGGTGATCTTGGTGAGAAACGTGCGGGTTTCGGCATTTGCAGCCGTGCTGACAAAGCTCACCGTGCCTTCACGCTCTTCTCCGGTGATGAAATTCACCGTCGCCGTCTGGCCGCTTTTGATCTGACCAAGCGCCTGTTGGGGCACTTGCAACGCAACTGTCAGCGGCCGATTATCAACGATGCGCCCGACTTCGGCACCGGCCTGAATAAACTCACCCGCATCAAGTGACAGCTCTTCGACACGTCCGGTAAACGGGGCCGTGATAACAAGTGCCTCTATCGCCTCTTGCGCTGCGGTCACGGATGCTTCGGCGGCGGCAAGCGTGGCGCGTGCTTGGCTGACCCGATCGGCAGTCGCCACCCCTCTGTTCAATAGCTCGGTTGCGTTCTTGAACTCTCGGTCCGCACGGGCGAATTCTTCGCGGGCCCGCGCAAGATCCGCCTGCGCTCCCGTCGCAGAAAGCCGAGCAATCACCGAGCCGCCCTCGACCTCTTCCCCCTCCATCACCAAGACATCCACAACGTCGCCTGACGCCTCGGCGCGGATCGACGTATCGCGGTCGGGTTGCGCCTGCCCTTCCGCCTGAAAGGATATCGTGACCTGTTGAGGCGTCGACTTTTCAACCGCCACGGCAACCGGCTTGGCGGGGGCAGCTTCAGCTTGCCCTGCCTCTTCGTCACCCGAGGGCAGGATATATCCGCTGCCCATCCAGCCGACGATGGCGACAACCAAAGCCGCGGCAATCCACGCCGACCGCGACGCGCCTTTATCGTCCTCGAAAGACAATTGCTCTTTGTTTTCGCTGTCGCTCATTTCCAGTTGGCCTTCACTCTCACACACAGGGTTCCTTTTCAGACATGCATACCATGTAGGCCGCCGTTCAAAGAGGTCGCATCATATGACGCTTTTTAACAACAGACCAGAAGTCTGTAAGCGGGAAATAGACGGTGCGCATGAAACATCAATGTGACGTCGAGGCATCCAGCGATCCTACCGCTGAAACGAAGCGCAATCGCGATGGATCAAACGCGCTTTGCTGACCACGTACGACCTCATTCAGCATTTAGATGCTCATGGGACTTGAACGATGAATGACACGGGCCTAGGTGTTTACCGACCAACGATCTGTATGGCTATGGAGACGTCGCATTGGCAAAGACCGATACAAAAAGAGACAGCCGTGTGCGTATGGTGCCAGCGGTAAGGCGAGATCTTATCCTTGATGCAGCCCAAGCGCTGTTTATGGAGCGGGGCTGGGATGCCGTGACAATCGCGGATGTTCAGGAAGCGGCAGGCATTTCACGCGGCGGCTTTTACCACCACTTTGCTGCAAAAGAAGACCTCCTGACCGGCCTTATTGCGCGTATGACGGAACAGGCAATCCAGACCACGGAAGCCGCGGTGAACCACACTGTCGGGGATGCGCTGACCAAGTTGAACGGTTTGCTGAACGGTGCAGCACAATGGTCGGCCGATAACGTCGACGCGCTTCGTGGGTTCGTTAGTATTTTCTCTCGTCCCGGAAACGAAATTCCCTATCGCCGGATATGCGATGCCGAGGCCGATGTCGTGATGCCCGTTCTTGAGGCGATCATCAAAGCGGGTATCGACGAAGGGACATTCGATCCCGTTGACGCAAGACTGACCGCTGAACTGATGTTAAGCCTTTCACAGGGACGGGGTGAGGTTCTGATCAAGGTGTTCGCATTGGCGAGCCAGCGCGACCTCGATGCCGCAGTAGATACGCTTGACGCACGACTTCGGTCCGAAGGTGGCATCTGCGACAGGTTGCTTGGCCTGCCGGTCGGCAGCGTCGCACTGTCAAATCCCACCGAATACCGCCGAATGCTGGCAGGCTTGGTCCCGTAGCGACGAAACAGGCGGGGCTTGGGAACCCGCGACACCGTCGCCGTCTCCGTCAGGGGGCATTAAACGTGGCTAAGCGCTCGGTTACATGGGGCCGCTATTTCGGCCTGTTGTGCCTCCCGAGGCCACCGGATGAACATCATGGCCTCGCCTGCGATCTTATTGACGCTCAGCGTCGCTTCCAGATCTTGAAGGGAGCAGCGCAAAATCTTCTGATCCTTGCGCTGCGCTTTCGCGGCGATTTGCAGGTCGAACTGACCCCCCGGATGCGCTGTCTTTAGGTGATCCACAATCTGTGGCGCCGCCCCCACGGCCATGTAAAGCGCCACACATGTGCCGGGTCTGATGTCCTTGATCGGTTCGGGCACCGCATATCCATCTTGGCGATGGCCGGTCGTCAGCACCACGGTATCGATCTTGCCCCGATCCGTCAGGCTTTCACCGATGCTCGCGGCCGCGGCGCATGCGGCGGTGACGCCGGGAATGATCTCGAATGCGATACCGCTGGCTTTCAGCGCATCGACTTCCTCTGTGCTGCGCCCGAACACCCCCGGATCACCACATTTCAGGCGCACGACGCGCTGGCCGCGTTTGGCAGCCACCACAAGGGTCTGTGTGATTTTCTCTTGCGGCCAGCTGTGACAGCCCGGAGCCTTCCCAACGTAAATGCGCTCGGCGTCACGACGGGCCAATTCAAGGATTTCAGGGTCAAGCAACCGGTCATAATAGATCACATCTGCTTCTTGCAGACGCTGCACGCCGCGCAGGGTGATCAGATCCTTCGCCCCCGGTCCTGCGCCAACAAGGCTGACGCTGCCGCCCGCAGCGGTGCCGAAGTCGCCCGTTTCGATGGCCGACTTGATACGCTTGGCCGCCGCGCGTTCGGCACCGGCGGCAAACATCCAGCGCGGGCTGTCGTTGAAGACCCAACGCCACAGATCGCGACGCGCGCGCGGATCAAGGCGCGCAGACGCTTTCCCCCGCAACCGGCCCGCAAGAGCAGCAAGATCCCCCAGCCGCGGCTCCAGCATTTCCTCTACTTTCGTCTTGATCTGGCGGGCCAGCACCGGGGCTGTTCCCTCGGTGCCGATGGCCACGACCACCGGATCACGGTCCACGATCGAAGGCGTGATCGCGTCGCAAAGCTGTGGCTGGTCGACCACGTTCACAATCGCCCCGCCCTCTTTGGCCAAAACATGCAGCGCCATGTCAGCACCAGGGCAGCCAGTGGCAATAAAGGCCAGCGCGGTGTCTGAAAAGCTGTGCGGGGTGATTGGACCGTCGTGAAGTGTGACACGGCCCGATGCAGCAAGGTCCGACAGTTCGGCATCGAATGTAGCAGACCAGATCTCGACCGTCGCCTCGGTTTTCAGGATCAGTCGCGCCTTCTGGGCGGCCTGTTCGCCCCCGCCCATGATCACGACGCGGCGGCCCGCCATTTGCAGGAACATTGGAAATGTCTTCATGCGGATTGCTCCTTTGGCTGGTGTCGCTGGTCCCAAAGGCTGCGCGCCATTTGGTCGGCTTGAGAGAGCGTCGGAGACGCCTTCAGCGTCCACAGCGCAAGTGCCGCAGTGCCGGTCACCGTGGCGATAGCGAAAGGGTCGTCCACGCGCCCTTGCCACAGGCTATGCAGGTCGATGATATCGCCTGTTTCATGCAAACGCCGGGTGTCATCCAGGATTGGCGCGGCGGTCTGCTGGATATGCGCCCCGTCGCGCAGGCCGAACAGGGCGATGTCCTTGGAGGGATGACGCTCGAATTCGCCGCCGCCCCCTTTGATGATGCTCAGATCATGCTGGCCCAATAGCTGCGCGGCTTGCGCCTGCAGGCTGCGGTACGACGGGTGGAACACGCCTTGCACCGTCGCCGGGGCCTCGGACGGGTTCCACATCCGCAATACCGTATTGAAACACGATCTGAGGCCGAGCGTATCGCGCAGGTTCAAGATCCTGAAAGCCGCAGGGCTTAGGGTTTCTAGCGGGGTATAGGCCACCTGCGGCCCGGCAAGATCGATCACTTCGCGCACCGATGCATTGGCCGATTGATGCGAATTCCACCCGTGCATCGAAATGCTGTAACCGGCCTGCCCCACCAGCCGCGCAGCAAGCAGGAACAGCGGCACCCCCCGGCTGCGACCTGCGGCATAGGACGGCCAGTCCAGATCCGCTTTGGGCAGTTTGCCCACCACATGTGCGCGTAATGCCGCGGTGAAACCGGCAATCTCTTCGGGGGTTTCGCCGCGCAGACGCATGACCATCAACAGCGCGCCGACCGCTTCGGGGGCAGCATCACCGCGTAGGATCAGCGCCATGGCGTCCTGAGCTTCGGCCAAGGTCATAGCGCGGGCACGCCCCTTGCCGCGCGCGACGATCCGGACATAGGGGGCCAGGCTCATTCTGCGGCCATCCGTTGCAAGGTCTGATCCAGCAAGGCGGCGAGTTCGGGTTTGCACGACCCGCAGTTTGTCCCCGCGCAGGTGGCGTTGCCCAAGGCCGCGACGGTAGAGGCCCCGCCGGCGATCGCGGCCAGCAAGGTGTTGCGCCCCACATCAAAACAGGCACAGACCGTAGCACCCGGGTCCGGCCGGTCAGAGGCATTGCGCCCGGCGAGCGCCGCCAACGCCGATGTGTCCGTCCCGATCAGCGAGATAATCGCACTGCGCGAGACGACCACCGGATTGGGGGATACGAAAAGCAGCCCGGTGATCCGCCCGCCTTGGGTTATCGCAATCCGAACGCCACCGGTCGCCGCGTCGGACTGGAGCGAAAGATCACCCTCCGCCTGCCCCGTCAGAAGGCGAGCCTCTGCCTCCCAATCCTCGGGGTTTTTACTGCCCGCCAGCTCTGCCTGCCAGCCGGTATTAGTGCGGGCCACGGCGGCATAGGTGGTGCGCGGGGCGGGTTCCGCGATGCTTGCCAGAAAGCCGTACCATTTCGCCTTGAAAACCTCGGCAGTGACAGCGCTGGCCTTCAAGGCGGGTTGACCTGAAATCGGATCTGTCAGCGGCGTCATGATGCTATTGACCGTGCCCGCGGTGCTGCGCTGACGTGTCCAGTGCATTGGCGCGAACAGCGCGCCTTGGGCGACGCGCGGGGTGATCAGCGCCCGCATCAAAACGCGACCACGGCTATTTTGCAGCGCGATCAACGCACCGGGGAGCGCCCCCAACGCGGCGGCATCAACCGGGTTCATCTCTACATAAGGTTCGGCCAGATGTGCCCCAAGCCGCGCCGATTTGCCCGTGCGCGTCATCGTGTGCCACTGGTCGCGGTTCCGTCCGGTATTGAGCGTAAAGCGTGAATTCAGCGACACAGGGGATGTCACGGCAACCATCTGCGCCTTGCCGTCAGGATGATAATATTGCCCGTTCGCAAAGAAACGCGCCCCATTGCGCGGCCATTGGGTCGGCACCATTTTCGCGTAATCCGCATCGGCAAAAATGCTCAGATCAAGATCGCGCGGGAAGGCCGAAGCCGCCTGATCAAGCGCAACATATTCGGCAAAAACATCCGCGGATGAGCCATAGGAAAAGGCATCCGAAAACCCCATACGCTTGGCCACGTCGCTGATGATCTTCCAGTCGGGCCGCGCCTCAGCGGGGGCGGGCAGAAAGGCGCGTTGGCGCGAAATGCGCCGTTCGGAATTGGTCACGGTGCCGTCTTTTTCACCCCAACCGGTGGCGGGCAGCAGGACGTCTGCCAAAGCGTTGGTATCCGTCTTCTCCATGATGTCAGACGTAACAACGAAGGGCACATTTGCAATTGCCGCCGCCACGCCATCGGCATCGGGCAACGACACCGCGGGGTTGGTCGAGATCACCCACAGTGCCTTGATCTGCCCGTCGGCACAGGCCTCGAACAGATCGACAGCCTTCAGTCCCGGTTTTGTGCAGATCGTCGGGCTTTGCCAGAAACTCTGCACCGCGCTGCGGTGCGCTTCATCCCCGATCTCTAGGTGGTTTGCCAGCATATTGGCCAGACCGCCCACTTCGCGTCCCCCCATGGCATTGGGCTGGCCGGTCAATGAGAACGGGCCCATTCCCGGATTGCCGATGCGCCCTGTGGCAAGATGGCAATTCAGGATCGCGTTTACCTTATCCGTGCCGCAGACCGATTGGTTGACGCCTTGGGAGTACGCGGTGACGACTTTGGGCGTGTTTGCCCAAAGCGCATAGAAATCAGCCAATTCCCGAGCGTTCAACCCGCTGTCCGCCGGATCACTGGCCTGTGCCGCCGCCAGTGCCGCATCCAGCCCGTTCACATGGTTTTCCGTATAGGCCGTGTCGAGTTTTCCAGTCTCTGCCAGATACGCCAGCAACCCATTGAACAAGGCAACATCCCCGTCGGGGGCGATCCTCAGATGCACATCCGCCAGATCGGTGGTCGCCGTCCGGCGCGGATCGACATTGACGATCCGCATATGGGGGCGCGCCTGCTTTGCGGCGGCAATACGCTGGTGCAGGACCGGATGGCACCACGCCAGATTGGACCCGACAAGCACAACCAGATCCGCTTGTTCCAGATCTTCATAGGTGCCGGGAACGGTATCGGTGCCGAAGGCACGCTTGTGACCCGCGACAGAGGACGCCATGCACAGACGTGAATTCGTGTCGATATTGGCCGCCCCGATGAACCCCTTCATCAGCTTGTTGGCGACATAATAGTCTTCGATCAGCATCTGGCCCGAGGCGTAGAAGGCGACGCTTTCCGGCCCATGCTGCGCGATGGCATCGCTGAACCTCTGCGCCACCATATCCAGCGCCGTATCCCAGTTTGCCCGCACCCCGTTGATCTGCGGATGCAAAAGCCGCCCGTCCAGATCGATGGTTTCCCCCAAGGCAGCGCCTTTGGAGCAGAGCCGCCCGAAGTTGGCCGGATGATCCGGATCCCCCTTGATTGTACCATCGGCGGCCGCCAGCACCCCGCAACCTACACCGCAATAAGGGCAAGTCGTGCGCGTGAGGGTCATGCGGCGCTCCGCGCGTTCAGGAACGTCCGGTCCAGCAGGATGCGCCCGCCTTCCACCCGCGCCGGATAAGTCGCGACGCGGCCCGCGTCCGCGCCCTGCGCCTCTCCGGTCTCTAGCGAGAATACCCAGTTGTGCAGCGGGCAGGTCACGGATTTGCCATGCACGATGCCTTCGGACAGCGGGCCGGCCTTGTGCGGACAGGCATTATCAAGCGCAAAGACCTCATCCTCGGCGGTGCGGAACACCGCGACACAGCCAAGCGTGGTCTTGATCATACGCGCACCGCGCTGTGGCACATCATCAAGTGCTGCGATATCGATCCAGCTGGTCATTCCGCAGCCTCCAGTGACAGGGTTGCAAGGGGTTTGTAGCGCTCGGCCTGCTGGCTCACGTGTTCGGCCCACGGGTCTTTGCGGTAAATCGTCTGGCTCAGCTCGAAGCGATCAACCAAAGCGTCGCCTTCGGCAGCAACCCGTTCCTTGATCCAGTCCAGACCGACCTTGGCCATCCATTTGTAGATGCGATCAAGGTATTTGGCATTCTCGCGGTAAAGCTGCGTCAACGCCTTGATCACATTGATCGCCTCTTGCTCGGTCGGCACCTGGATCAGCAATTCGGTTTCCCTGACGTCCATACCGGCCGCCCCGCCGATGCTGATCTGGTATCCGCTGTCGACACAGATGACCCCGATGTCCTTGCAGGTCGCTTCGGCGCAATTGCGCGGGCAGCCCGACACCCCGAGTTTCAGCTTATGCGGCGTCCAGGCCCCCCAAAGCTCTTTCTCAAGCTGGATGCCCAAACCCGTGCTGTCCTGGGTGCCAAAGCGGCAATGATCCGTGCCGACACAAGTTTTGACCGTGCGCAGCCCTTTGGAATAGGCATGTCCCGACACCATGCCGGCCGCGTTCAGATCAGCCCAGATGTCGGGGAGATCCTCGCTTTTTACGCCCAATAGGTCGATCCGCTGCCCGCCGGTGACCTTGACCGTCGGCACCATGTATTTATCCGCCGCATCGGCAATGGCACGCAGTTCGTCCGGCGTGGTGATCCCACCCCACATGCGCGGCACGACGCTGTAGGTGCCGTCCTTCTGGATGTTGGCGTGTTTGCGTTCGTTGATGAAGCGCGATTGCGGATCGTCGCGATATTCCAGCGGCCAATCAGCAAGCAGATAGAAGTTCAACGCGGGGCGGCAGACATGGCAACCGTCGGGCGTCTTCCACCCGCATTCCTGCCAGACCGCCGGCATCGAGGTCAGTCGCTGCGACTTGATCATCCGCCGCACGTCTTCGTGGGTCATATCGGTGCAGCCGCAGATCGACGCCGCGGCAGGCAAGACGAAATCATCCCCCAGCGTGACCGCCAATACCTGTTCGACCAGCCCGGTGCACGTCCCGCAGGATGCGCTGGCCTTGGTCGTCGCTTTGATCGCGCCCAGATCAGAGGCGCCCGCCGCGATGGCGTCTTCAATTTGTCCTTTGCAGATACCGTTGCAGCCACAGATCTCCGCGTCACGCGGTAAGGCTGCAACAGCTGCTAAAGGGTCCAGGGGGGTCCCCCCTTGGTAGGCCGGGCCAAAAATCAGCGTATCGCGCATGTCCGCGATGTCGGTCTTGTCGCGTATCAGGCCAAAGAACCAGTTGCTGTCGGCGGTGTCGCCATACATGACTGCCCCGATCACCACATTGTTCTTGATCACCAGACGGCGATAGACACCCCGCGCCGGATCGCGAAAGACGATATCCTCGCGCCCCTCGCCATCGGCAAAATCGCCCGCACTGAACAGATCACAGCCCGTCACCTTGAGCTTGGTCGACAGCTCTTTCGGGACAAAGGTCGATGACTGCCCCAGCAGGGTCTGCGCCGCCACCTTTGCCTGATCGTACAGCGGTGCCACCAGACCGAACAGCGCGCCATTATGTTCCACGCATTCCCCGACAGCCAGCACATCGACGTCGGAGGTCACCATCTGGTCATCCACATGGATGCCCTTTCCAACGGCCAAGCCCGCGCCCTGCCCGAGGGCCACGTTGGGGCGGATGCCCACGGCCATGACCAGCAAATCGCAGGGCAGTTCCGTCCCGTCATCCAGCAGCAGGGCACGGACCTTGCCGTTCTCGCCCAAGATCTCCTTGGAGTTTGCGGCGCATTTGACGGTGATGCCCTTATCCGTCAGGGCGCGGCGCAGCAGATAGCCTGCGGCCTCGTCCAATTGCCGCTCCATCAAATGCCCCATGATGTGCACAACGGTCACGTCGACGCCGCGGGCCGCCATGCCTGCCGCCGCCTCCAACCCCAGCAGCCCGCCGCCGATCACGACGCATCGACTGCCTTCGCCCAACCCCATCATCCGTTCGGTGTCTTCCAGATCGCGGTAGGCGATGACGCCTTCCAGATCGTGACCCGGCAAAGGGATCAAAAAGGGGTTCGATCCGGTGCCCAGAACCAGCTTGTCATAGGACACCGTGCCGTTCTCGCCCGTGATCGTCTTTGCTGCGCGGTCTATTTCCAGCACCTTTTCGCCAAAACGGCAGGTGATGTCATTTTCGGCGTACCATCCATCATCATGGGTCACGATGTCGGCATAGGTCTTCTCTCCCGATAGGACCGGGGACAGCATGATGCGGTTGTAATTGCCCCGTGCCTCTGCGTTGAAAAGGGTGATATCATAGGCTTCGCGGTCCTGTTCCAGAAGATGCTCCAGCACCCGACCGGAGGCCATACCGGCACCGATTACGACAAGTTTCTGTTTCATGGTCTCACTCCGCCGCGATTGCTTTGGGTTTCGGTGTCCCGCCGGAGGCAGGTGATTTCGGCGCATTGCCGTGTTCGTATTCCTCAAGGAAATCGAGCACTTCTTGCCGGTAGCTGTAATAGTCGGGGTGTTCGAGCAGCGCCTTGCGGGTGCGTGGACGCGGCAGGTTTACGTCGGTGATCTTGCCGATGGTGGCTTGGGGTCCGTTGGTCATCATCACCACGCGGTCGGCCAGCAGGATCGCCTCGTCCACATCATGGGTCACGCAGATCGCCGTCACTTTGGTGCGCGACCAGACTTCCATCAGCACTTCCTGCAATTCCCAGCGGGTCAGACTGTCGAGCATGCCGAAAGGTTCATCCAGAAGCAGCAGTTTGGGCGATAGGGCAAAGGCACGGGCAATGCCGACGCGCTGTTTCATCCCGTTCGACAGGCTGACGGCATTCTTGTCCATACTGTCTGCCAGCCCGACGCGTTCAAGGTAATATTCCACCACATCCTGACGTTCCGCCTGCGACGCGCGGGGATAGACCTTGTCGACACCAATGGCGACGTTCTCCTTGGCCGAGAGCCACGGGAACAGATTGGGCGACTGGAACACGACGGCGCGTTCGGGGTCTGCACCTTGGACGTTCCACCCGTCCAGACGGATCGCCCCTTTCGAGATCGGGTTCAGCCCCGCAGCCATCGTCAGCACAGTGGATTTACCGCAGCCCGAATGCCCGATCAGCGAGATAAATTCGCCCCTGTTGATCTTGAGATCAAAGTTCTCGACCACGGTCAGCGGCCCTTTCGGCGTCGGATACACCTTGTCGAGCTGCGAGAAATTCAGGAATTTTTCCTGGATCGCACCTTCCTGCGCCTTGGAGACTGCCGCGGGCACTGAATGGATCGGCGTGACATTGGGCAGCATACGCGTCTCTTCGACTTTCGCGGCGATACCGATGTCCATCAGATAGGTCGTGACCTGCCCGCGCAGCGCCTTGAATGCCGCGTCATTGTTCATCGCAATCCGGTCGCGGGGGCGGGGAATGTCAACTTTGAATGCGTCCCCAAGCGTGCCGTCCGGATTAAGGGCGATGATCCGATCCGCCAGAATGATCGCTTCATCCACATCATTGGTGATCAGGACGCAGGTTTTCTTGTCTTCGTCCCAGATCGCCTCGATCTCATCCGCCAGATTGGCGCGGGTCAGGGCGTCGAGCGCCGACAGCGGCTCATCCAGCAGCAGCATTTCGGGGTCCATCGCCAGGGCGCGTGCCACATTGACCCGCTGGCGCATCCCACCGGACAATTCAGCAGGGCGGCGCGTGGCCGCATGGGACAGGCCCACCATGTTGACATAGTGATCGACCTTGGCCGCCCGTTCGAGTTTGGAGAGATCAGGAAACATCGTGTCGACAGCAAGCCTGACGTTGCCCTGCACGGTCAGCCACGGCATCAGAGAATAGTTCTGAAAGATCACACCGCGTTCGCGGCCCGGTTCGGTGATGGGCTTTCCCTTGTAGGTCACGCTGCCCGAGGTCGGCTGCTCCAGCCCCGCCATCAGATTGATCAACGTGGTCTTGCCGGTGCCGGAAAACCCGAGGATGACGACGAATTCACCTTCGGCAACCTCAAGGGAGATGTCCTTGAGAACGGGTTGGGTGCCATAGGTTTTGGTGACATTGTTGAAGTTCAAGATACCCATATCGATCACCGGTTATTCGAGAAGGTGAACATGGACTGGAGCGCATACATCACACGGTCCAGAAGGAAGCCGATGATGCCGATGGTCAGCACCGCGACCATGATCCGCGCCAGACTTTGCGAGCTGCCGTTCTGGAATTCATCCCAGACGAATTTTCCAAGCCCGGGGTTCTGCGCCAGCATTTCCGCCGCGATCAAAACCATCCAGCCCACACCAAGCGACAGCCGCAGCCCGGTAAAGATCAATGGCAGCGCCGAGGGCAGCACCAGTTTGGTGATCTTGGTGTAGGTATTCATTTTCAGCACGCGACTGACGCTGACAAGATCCTTGTCGATGCTGGCGACGCCAAGGGATGTGTTGATCAGCGTGGGCCAGAGCGAGCAGAGCGTAACAGTGATCGCCGAGATGAGGAACGACTTGGAGAACATACCGTCATTGGTGCTATAGACGGCGGACACGATCATGGTCACGATGGGCAGCCATGCCAGTGGCGAGACCGGTTTGAAGATCTGTATCAGCGGATTCAGCGCCGCATTCGCCGTTACGGACAGGCCCGCAGCGATGCCCAATGGGATCGCAACGATCGACGCAATGAGAAAACCGAAAAGCACCGTTTTGATCGAGGTCCAGATCTGGTCGTAGTAGGTTGGCTTGCCTGTATAGGCGCGATCACGCACACGATCTGCGTTGCCACTTGCGATATGCTTGGCGTTGCGCGCCTCCTGCCGCTCGTAGAAGGCGGCTTCGCGTTCGCCCTCGCGGATGGCATCCTGATGCAACTCGCCCACCTGCTCCCAGACTTGGGCAGGGCCGGGCACAGCCCCGAGTGAGGTTTGAACCTTGGGGGCCAAGCTTGCCCAGAGGGTCAGGAAGATCGCAATCGCCAAGAGCGGCACGCCTAGAAGCCGCCAGATCTCGCCCGCCTGCGCGCGCGGATTATCCCCCGCGGCGGCCTTCAGGATCGGTGTCATCCAAGACAGGCCAAAGACGCTGAACCATGCGTCGGCCTTGTTGATCCGGGCAAAGCGCCGCGCGCGGCGGGCTTCGATGTCGAGTGTGTTTGTGTCAATCGCGGTCATATCGGCTATCCAATTGCTGCTTTTGATGAAAGTGGCTCCCTCCCCCCTCCGCTTTGCGGTGTGGCAAAGCGGAGGGGGCGGGGTTTAGCCTTCGACCTTGCTGTCGACGACCGTTTGACCGGACTTCAGACCGATGGGCAGGCTGTCGATATAGGCGTTCGGCGCGCGCCCGTCGTAGCTGATCCCGTCGATGATATCGGCAGCCGGTGTCGGTGATTTGAAGCCGTCGCTATCCCAAGGGAACGCCGCTTCGTCGGCCATACCCTCGTCCACCAGCAGCCTTGCGGCCTGTAGGTAGATGTCTGGGCGATACACGTCTGCAGCCGTCTCGAAATACCATTCATCCGGCTTTGTCTCGTCGATCTGGCCCCAGCGACGCATCTGGGTCAGATACCAGATCGCGTCTGAATAGAACGGATAGGTCGCATTGTAGCGGAAGAAGACGTTGAAGTCGGGGGCGGGGCGCACATCCCCTTTTTCGAACTCGAAGAAGCCGGTCATGGAGTTGGCGATCACATCCGCATCCGCGCCCACATATTCAGAGCGCGACAACATCTCCACCGCTTCCTCGCGGTTGGCGTTGTCGTTGGCATCAAGCCACATTGCCGCGCGGATCAGTGCCTTGGTCAGGGCCAGCGTGGTGTTGGGGTTTTCCTCAGCAAATTCGGCGGTAATGCCAAAAACCTTCTCGGGGTTGTTTTTCCACATGTCATAGTCGGTGATCACCGGCACGCCGATCCCTTTGAAAACCGCCTGCTGGTTCCAAGGCTCCCCCACGGCGTAGCCCGATATCGTCCCCGCTTCCATTGTGGCAGGCATCTGCGGTGGCGGCGTCACGGACAGCAGCACATCCGCATCAATCTGACCGGAAATATCCTGCGCGCTATAGTAGCCGGGCTTCAGTCCGCCCGCCGCAAGCCAGTACCGGATCTCGTAGTTGTGGGTCGAAACGGGAAAGACCATGCCCATATTGAACGGCTCGCCGCGGTCCTTGTAGCCTTCGACCACCGGAGCCAAAGCACTGGCGCTGATGGGATGCTGCGGCCGACCATCGTCCATCGTGGGCACGTTCGGCTTCATCTCGTCCCAGATGTCATTGGAAACGGTGATCGCATTGCCGTTCAGGTCCATCGAGAAGGGCGTGATGATATGCGCCTTGGTGCCATAGCCGATCGTTGCCGCCAGCGGTTGGCCCGCCAGCATGTGCGCGCCGTCCAGTTGGCCGTCGATCACGCCGTCCAGCAGCACTTTCCAGTTGGCCTGCGCCTCAAGCCTGACAAAAAGCCCCTCGTCCTCAAAGTATCCCAGCTCGTAGGCCACGGCCAAAGGTGCCATATCGGTCAGCTTGATAAAGCCAAAGGTCAGCTCCTCTTTCTCGAGCGCCAGCATTTCGGCCGACGCCGCCGTCGCCAGCAGACTTGTCGAGGCGAGCAGGAGTGCGAATGTATTTTTCATGGGTCATGTCCTTTCATGGCCCCGAAGGGCAGAAACGAAAAAAGCCGCGCGTATGGTTCACGGGGAAGAAATCCGTGTTCCGTACGAGCGGCATTGCTCTGAGTGATGTCCGACCAGCATTGGTCAGCGGTATAGGTCGGACAACGTTGTCCCTTGGCATCAAGGGTGGCTCATAGACGCGGCTTCACGCAACGAATTTTCTGCATTGCGGCAGCTTTTCAGAGGCCCATGCAGAAGCCGCTTAAGAATTCATCGCACAGCTGCGGTGAAATCAAACGTTCTGCCGTCAAAAAAGGCGTCAGGCGAAAGAATCATCTCTCCCCGTGCAGATGCTACAGATGTTGGCAAGGTCATCGCCCCTTCGGTTTTCTCGGAGGATTGGGGCATATCAGCGCCGATATCAGGCAGGTTCTGGCGGAAAAGATCGGCGCGAAAACAGGTTTTGGCTTTCTCGATTCCCGCGGCGTCGGCGCCTAAGTGATGCGCGATCCACGCCGCCTGACTGCGCCACGGGAAAGAGGCGGCATGGCTGTGGAACTGCAAGAAACGATCCACCGTGACCGGAGAGGCCCCTGTTCGGGGGACGATATGCCCGGTCAGCGCCGGATCGATCAAATCGGGCGACATGCTCAGGTGTTCACTGCGGCCCAAAATCTCGACCGCCAGCGGCTTGTTTCCCGGCGCATCAAGCCAGGCCGACGCCTGGTATACCGCCCGCATCAGACGACGCACGCTGTCCTCGTTCTGCGAGGCCCACTCATGGCGCGCGGCAAGCACCTTCTCTGGCGCGAACTGCCAGACATCGCGGCCCGCCATCATCAGCTTGGCCACATTATTCTGCACGGCCACACCGCCCCAGGGCTCGCCCACCCAAAAGGCATCGACAAACCCGTCCGAGACTGCATCCGCCATACGCATCGGCGGCACGGTGACCTCCTCAATCTGCAGGTCGGGCGCTTGCGCGGCCCAATAGGACAGCAGCAGCCGGTGCATGGAATAGTGGAAGGGGATACCCACACGCAGCGGTTTGGCACCGCGCGCGCTGAGCCCCGACAGCAATGCGGTCGTGTCCCCAAAGCGCACGTTCTCCAATGTGGAAGCAACCGCGTTAGAGACGCCGAACACCGTGCCGTTCACGGATAAGACCATCAGCGCATCTACCCGCGCGGGCAATCCGCCCATCCCGATGGACATGGCCACCGGCATTGGTGACAGCATATGCGCGGCATCCAGATGCCCCAGTGCCAGCATATCGCGCAGCGCAGACCACGAAGGCTGACGCAAAAGATTAAGCGCGAGCCCCTGTTCGGCAGCAAATCCCAGCTCTTTCGCGATGACCAGCGGGGCGCAATCAACCAAAGGGACATAGCCACAGTTCAGAACAACCTCGCTCATGACAACAGATCCGCTGCCGTCACCAATGCTTGCGCCACATCGATGACCTTGCGGTTCTGGCTCATCGCGGTGGTGCGCAGCAGCTTATAGGCGTCATCCTCGGACATGCCGCGTTGACGCATCAAGATCCCCTTTGCGCGGTCGATCGTCTTGCGATCCTCCAGCGCTTGCTTGGCAGCATTCAGTTCAAAGTGGAATTGACGCATCATTTTAAAGCGCGCGATGGCCGTTTGCAGCACGGGTTTGATCCGGTCCATCTGAAGACCATCCACCACATAGGCGCTGACCCCGGCATTCAGCGCCGCCTGCGTCAGGTTCTCATCCGTCTGGTCCACAAACAGCGCGACCGCCCGCTTGGTCGTCTCGGTCGCGTGAGAGATATGTTCAAGCGTATCGCGGTCTGGATTTGTCAGGTCGATAAGAACGATATCCGGTGAAAATTCCCGCACCGTCTGGTTCAGCTCCGACATCTGCAGCAAAGCCTTGACGTCAGACCAACCCGCTTCGCGCAGTGCGTCTACGATGTCACGCACGCGTTCGGGGTTTGGCTCTACAACCAGGATACTAAGGTTTTCGTTCATGCACCTTGATTGAAGACCACCTGCAGAACGTCAACAGGCAGTCGTTTAACAGCGATAAAGCTAGCCTGAGGTGGTTAAAAAACAAGCAAGCACGCTGGGGTCGCCCACCCGTTGTGCATATTTATGCCCCCTCCGTCAGACGGCTAATGGCGGGGTCATATTAGGCGGTTGCCCCCTACCCCGTGGCAACTATTCGGAACCCCTCACCACCTTGTCAAAAATCCCCCGGCGCGCATTGCAGGCAGGCAAGCCCCTCGGCCCGCCATGCGTCAACGACCGAACTGCGATCATCGATGACCAGCCAGGGGGCCAGCCCGTCTGCTTGCATTTGCGCCAGCGCTTGGCGTTTGACGTCGGGATCGCTTGCGGCGTCCTGATCCTTGGCGCGCAGGTAGACGCCGTCGAAGGGCAGATCGTGCTTGTGCAGCCATGCGATCGTGTGTTCCGCCCAACCGTCAGGGCGGCCCGAGCAGATGACGATCGTCTCGCCGCTTTGCTTCAGGCGGCGCATCAGTTTGGCGATGGGGGCAATCGGCGGGGCGTCGGCCATCGCCATGTGAAAGGCATCCCATTGCTTCTCGACGCCATGCACCAGATGACCCAGCTTTGCCGCGTCGAACTCGGCCAGAGTGCCGTCGACGTCGAAGACCACGCAAGGTTTCAGGGGGGCGGATGTCATAGCTCTTTCTCCTCAAAAAATGTGCCCGACCGCTGAAACAGGATCGGGATGGCGTTTGGCGGGCGTGTGCCCGCGTCATGGGGTGTCCACAGCACGCGCGCGGCGCGAATGATACCGGAATGGCAGACCAGCACCGGAAGGTGGCCGGCGGGTGTGGCGGCACAGGCCTCGTGGATCGCGCCTGCGACACGATCAAGCATGGCGGGCCAGCTTTCGCCGCCTTCGGGGGTGTCTTCGCGTATGGGTTGCTGCGACAGCGGCTGCCCCTCGAACGCCCCCCAGTCGCGTTCGCGCAACGCGGAAATCACGGTAAAACCGCGCTGCGCAAAGGCAAGCTTGCAGGTTTCTCGCGCCCGTGCGGCGGGGCTGGCGAAAAGCGTGACCGGCTGCGGCCAGCGACGACGGGCCAGCGCGCGCGCCTGATCGCGGCCACGGGCGGTCAGCGCTACATCGGTCACCCCTGCGATGATGCTTTGCGCATTGGCGGTCGTCTCCCCGTGGCGGATCAGGCAAAAGTCCGAGGGCGGAAGCGCGGCCCCCCTCACAGACGCACCGGATCATGCATGAAAACCTCGACGCCCAGATCCTCGATCAGGTAATCCTCGGGCTGGGTGCAGAAGGCTGGCGCAAAGCGTTTCGCGCCAAGCCGTTCCAGCATACGCACCTGATCACGCAGCGGCGGGTGTACGTTCCAGCGTTGGAAATATCCCCCCGGCACGCTGCAGATCCCGCGGGCATGGGCGGTCATATGGCCGGTAAAGACCACATGCGCGTCGCGCCCCAAACGCCCGCTTTCATGCCAGGCCCGCACATAGCCCCAGGCGGCACCGCCATCGGCATTGGGGGTGTCGCAGACCAGAAACCGCGCCTCGTCCAGCGGGCCGCGCGCCAGCAGCGGGGAGATCTCTGCCGCATCCACGCCAAGCGTGCCGCTGCGCAGACCCGTCGCCAGCACCGCCTGACATTCAGGGTCCAGCATGACGCTGGCGTGACCATAGCGCCGGATCAGGTGCAGGGCCATTTCGCCCGCCCTGCCCGATGGCGGCACTGGCAAAAGCACCTGCCCGTCAAGCCTGTCCAGCAAGGCGTCAAGTGCTGCAAATCTTTCGGTCTGGGGCACATCGTCAAGCTGGTAGGAACAGTCCAGGATCGCCGTTGCCGCGGGGGGCGGAAGATCCAGCGGGAACCAGTCGGATTCCTCGGACCAATCGCCCGAGTAGAACAGCCCCTCGCCCAAGGCGAAATGCATCCAGACACCGCCCATGGCGTGCCCGTTGCGCCCCGTGGTCAGCTGCACGCCATCGATCACAGATACCCCCTGTTCGGGCAGCAGATTGACCTTGGCGGCAGGGGGCAGCGCCTTGGCGGTTTGCGCAGTGGCATAGATCGGCAGCCCCGCCTCTACCGCATAGATCGCCCCGCCGATGTGGTCGATATGATCGTGGGTGATAAAGACCGCATCCGCGCCCTTCAGCCAGCGCGGGTCAAAATGGGCGTGGGCCTCGGGGCCAAAGCCGCAGTCCAGCAGCCAGCGCCGATTGCCCGTGTTCAATTGCATGCATGCGGGGCCCTTGTCCCCGATGCCGGAAAGTACTCTTACGCTTTGCATTTATTCCTCGGAGAATGCCCATGGGGTGGTTATCGTCAGGCCAAGCTGCATGCCGACATCAAACCGTGCCCGTGTTTCAGCCAGCAGACGCGTGCCGCAGTCCGCGACGGTTTCCAGAAGGTATTTGCCGCCCAGATAGGTCACCCGCGCCACTTTGGCGCGCAGGTCGCCGGTTTCGCTGATGGTCAGGTTTTCGGGGCGCAGGCAGACATGGCTTGGCAGGTCATCCCCGCTTTGCACCGCGATCCGCGTCCCCAGAACATGGCCGTGCAGGGCGCTATCGCTCTTTTCGACCCCGCGCATGGGCACCACCGTGCCGCGCCCGACGAATTCGGCGACAAAGCGGTTCTTGGGGCGTTCATATAACGTTTGGGGCGTGTCGAACTGCTGGATGCGGCCCTTGTCCATCACGGCGATCCGGTCAGCCATGGCCATCGCCTCTGATTGATCGTGGGTGACATAGACCATCGTCGCGCCGGTGCGCTTGTGGAAATCGGTGAACACCGTCTGCATCGACGCCCGCAGCGCCACATCAAGGTTGGCCAGCGGTTCGTCCAGCAGCACCGCATCGGGGTGCGACACCAGACAGCGCGCCAAAGCGACCCGCTGACGCTGCCCGCCCGACAGTTCGGAGGGCATCCGGTCGGCATAGTCCGTCAGCCCCGTCGCCTGTAACGCCTGATCGGTCGGCGCGGTGATCTCGGCCTTGGAAAAACGCCGGATCTCCAGAGGATAGGACACATTGCGCCGCACGTTCATATGGGGCCAAAGCGCATAGGACTGGAATACGAAACCGATGTTGCGATCCTCGGGCGGGACCATGCGGTTGCCGGCCACATGCGCGACCTCGCGCGGGCCGATAGAAATCTGCCCCGTCGTCGGCATCTCGAACCCCGCAAGCAGGCGCAGCAGCGTGGTCTTGCCGCAGCCCGACGGCCCCAACAGGGCGACGAATTCGCCATCCTTGAACGTGGTGGTGATGTCATGCAGCGCGGGGGCACCGGCGAATGATTTGCCAAGCGCGGACAGGCTTATGTCTGCCATGGGACTACTCCTTTGGGGAAACGTCGGGACATCAGCTGCACCAGCACCATCAGCGCCATAACCACCAGTACGATGGTCATCGCCAGCGCGCTGGCCATTGCGGTCTCGCCACTGTCGTCCAGATTGAAAATGACCACGCCCAAAGTCTCGGTCCCCGAGGACCAGAGCAGCGCGGAAACCGTGAGCTCGTTAAACGCGGTGAGAAACACAAGGATCGCCCCTGCCGCCGCCGCCGGTGCCGAAAGCGGCACGATCACATCGCGCAGCCGCTGGAACAGCGATGCCCCCACCGATTGCGCGGCTTCGCCCATGGCAGGGTCCAACTGCTTGAGGCTCGCTTGCACGGGGCGGAACATCACCGCAAAGAACCGCGCCAGATAGGCCAAGAAGATGATCCAGATCGTGCCATACAGCGTCGCATCGGTGAACGGCAGCTTGATCAGCAGCAGGATCATCGCAATCGACAGCACCACTCCGGGCAGGGCATAGGGCAGATCCAGCAGGCTATCGAACAGCCGCGACAGCCGCGTCGGGTTCCGCTCCATCAGCCATGCCAGCGGCAGGCAGAGCAGCATGAGCACAACCGCCGCGCCGATCGCCAGACCAAAGGAGTTCGCAAAGGCCCGCGTCGTGACCGGCTGGCGCAGCAGGACCTCGGTCCACGCCTGAAGGGTTACGGTGTCAAGCCGCAGTGGCACGCCATAGGCAGGCACCAGCGACGTCGCCAACAGGCCGAACATGGGCAGCACAAGGATCGTGCAGACCACGGCCCATAGCAACACCTCGACCGGCAGACGCGCCGCCCCGAGCGGGATCGCCAAGGGGCGCGAGGTGGCCCCCACCAGATAGACCCGTTGGCGCGATTGAAAGAACCGTTGCGTTAGGATGCCCGTTACAGCCACCGCACCGATCAGCATGGCGAGGATCGATACCTCGGCCAGCACGCTGGTGCCCATCCCCGCCAGCTTTTGGTAAACCAGCGTCGGCAGGGTCGCATAACCCGCCGGAATACCCAGCATCGCGGGGATGCCAAAGTTGCCAAGGGCGGTGACAAAGGTGATCGCCGTTCCCGCGGCCAAACTGGGCAGGGTCAGGGGCATGACCACCTGCCACCACGTGCGCAGTCCCCGCGCGCCACTGATGCGCGCCGCCTCTACCACCTCTTGCGGGATGGCGCGCAGACCTGCACGCAGGGTCAGGAAAATAATCGACATATGCTGGATGCCCAGCAACAGAATGATACCTTGCGCCGAATAAAGCGGCTGCGGTGACCCCAGTGGCGGTGCCAGCCCCAAGGTCTTGAGCAACACAGACGACGGCCCCATGATCTGGGTCCAGGACAGCGCGGTAATCTGGGGCGGGATCATCATCGGGATCATTAGGCAGAACACCAGCGCCGCCTTGGCGCGCAGATCGGTCAGCGCCACCAGAAACGCGAAGGCAGACCCCAGAACCACCGAGACCAGGGTGCCAAACCCTGCGGTCACCAGCGAATGCTTCAGCGCGCTCAGCGTCGATGGCTGGCGCAGCACCTCGCCCGCGAGCGACAGGCCAACCGCGCCCTGATCCGTCACCCCTTCGACAAACAGGCGCAGCACCGGCGCAAGAGTCAGGCTGATCGCCACAATCAAAATGGTAGAGAGCAGCCACCCCTCAGACCGGCTGCCCCCGTTTTTTGTCAGAACGCCCATTACTCGGCGCCAAACAGCTCTGTGAACTTGGCCTTGTTGGCTTCGGCGTCTTTCAACGCGGTCGCGGGATCGAAATCCATCAATTTGATGTCTTCGCGCGCAGGGAAGCCGGCGGGCACGCCCATGCCGTCGCGTGCGGGGATATAGCCCATCTCAAGCACCACATCCTGACCTTCCGCGCTCAGCAGGAAATCGACGAACTTTTGTGCGCCTTCGACGTTCTTGGCGGTCGACATGATCGCCACAGGCTCGGTCACATAGGATACGCCTTCGGTCGGGAAAACGAATTCGACAGGCGACCCTTCGGCCTTGTTGCGGATCGCGAGGAAGTCGACGACCATACCATAAGGTTTCTCGCCCGAGGCCACGGCCTTGAACGTGCCGCCGTTGCCGCCTTGGGCGCGGGCGTCGTTTTCCGCCAGTTGTTCGTAATAGCCCCAGCCAAGGCTGTCATCGCCGGTCAGGGTTGCCAGATGGATCAGCGCCGCGCCGGAATACAGCGGGGATGGCATCGCTACCTGCCCTTTCAGGGCCGCATCGCTCAGGTCGTTCCACGAGGTCGGAGCCGTCTCGACGCCGGTGTTATAGACGATACCTGTCGTGATCAGCTTGGTCGAGTGATAGAAGCCGTCGGCAGAATACAGCGCGCTGTCATAATTGGCAGCCTCGGGGGATTGGTAGGCGGTCAGCAGACCTTCTTGGGCCATGCCTTCCAGCGTCACGGTGTCGGCGATCAGCAGCACGTCGGGCTGCGGGTTGCCTGCCTCGATCTCGGCGCGCAGACGGGCCATCAGTTTGGTCGTGCCGTCGCGGACCCATTCGACATCGGTATCGGGGTTGGCGGCTTTGAAGGCGTCCACAGTCTGCTGCGCATCTGCATTGGGCTGCGAGGTGTAAAGTGTGATTGTATCTGCAAGGGCCGTGCTGGCCATCAGGGCAAAAGCGGTGGTGGTGAGGATGGTTTTCATGGGGCTCTCCTGAAAAGGTAGCTTTCGTACGAAAGCATTTCACGCTCGCCTTATTCCCATCTTACGCTACAGATTTATGACATTTGCGTAAAAGATTTAATTATATTGCGCCGTGGACGGGGTCGCTCTAGGGTCCGGCTAACCTTGAGTTGTTTTCGAAGGAAAATAGATGGCGCGACCTACTCTGACCGACCGGCGCGACAGGATCATTGCGCTGCTGTCGCAGAACGACGCTTTGTCCCCTGCCGAACTATCGCAGCGTTTGGACGTTTCGGTGCAGACCATCCGCGCCGACCTGCGCGACCTTGACGACGCGGCACTGGTGCAGCGCCGCAAGGGAAAGGTGCAGCTGCGCCAGCAAAGCGAGAATATCGGCTACCTGCCCCGCGAAACTATCGCGCGACAGGAGAAGCAGCGCATTGCCTTGGCGGTCAAGAACCTGATCCCCGATGGCGCACGGGTTGCGCTTGGGACGGGGACAACGGTCGAGCATTGCGCGCGGTTTCTGTCGTCGCACAAGGACCTATTCGTCGCGACCAATAGCATCCACGCGGTTTGCGCCCTGCAGAATGCCGCGGGCGTGATGGTAGAGCTGGCGGGCGGCAATGTACGGATGCGCGATCTGGATCTGATCGGCGCTGCAGCGCTGGCGTTTTTCGCGGGTTACCGCATGGATTACGCGGTGTTCAGCTGTGGCGGGCTGTCGGGGGCGGGCGCGGTAATGGACTATAACTCGGACGAGGTGCTGGCGCGCAAGGCGATTGCGGGCTGCGCGAAGACAACGATCCTGGTGGCCGATCAGGGCAAGGCGGATTTGGACCTTGCCTGCCAGCACGGGGAGATCTGGGCCTATGACTACCTTGTTACAGGGGCCGCACTGTCACCCGATCTGCTGTCCCGCGCCGCCGCCCATGGGTGCACGGTGATCAAGGTCTAGTCCCTACCCGGTGACACGCCGTAGAAATGATTGGGTGCGCGGGTCTTTGGGCGCATCAAGCAGTTCTGCCGGTGGGCCCTGTTCGACAATCCGCCCCTCGTCCATAAAGACGATCCGATCCGCAATCTCGCGCGCGAACTGGATCTCGTGGGTCACGATCAGCATGGTCTGCTGTTTCTCGGCCACGCGCCGCATGAGGTCGAGCACCTCTCCCACCCATTCGGGGTCCAGCGCCGAGGTCGGTTCGTCAAACAGCATCAGATCCGCATCCAGCGCCATCGCGCGGCCGATGCCCACCCTTTGCTGCTGGCCGCCCGACAGTGCAGCGGGGTAGCTGTCGGCTTTCTCGAACAGACCGGTTTCGCGCAGCGTCGCATCGGCACGGGCGTTGGCCTCGGCCTTGCTATAGCCCTGAACGGTGATCAGCGCCTGAGTGATATTCTCGCGCGCGGTCTTGTTGGCGAACAGCGCGTAGTTCTGGAACACGAAGGACGTGCGCCGCCGCAGCGCCAGAATATCGGCGCGTTTCGCCGTAGCTGCATCGACAGACATATCGCCAATGCGGATGATGCCCGCGTCGGGCGCATCAAGAAAGTTCAGGCAGCGCAGCAAGGTGGACTTCCCCGTGCCCGACGGCCCGATGATCACCACCCGTTCGCCTTGGGCGATATCAAGCGAGATATCTTTCAGCACGGCGGTGCTGCCAAAAGATTTGGTCAGGCCGGATATGGTGATCCCGTCACCCGTCGCCCTGCCCGTCTCTGGAATGCTTTGTGTATTGGTCATCGCGCATGTGCCTTGTTCAGATAGACCTCTAGGTGACGCTGTGCGAAGGCCAATGTCTCTACCATGACCCAATAGATCGCGGCGACGACGAGAAAGGCCTCGAAGTAGAGGAAGCTGCCCGCCGCCTCTTTCTGGGTCGCCCCCATCAGTTCGGTCACGCCAAGGGTAAAGGCCAGCGAGGTGCCTTTGATCATATCGATAAAGTAGTTCACTAAAGTCGGTGCCGCGACCCGCGAGGCCTGAGGCAGAATAATCTGGCGCATCATCTGGCCTTGGGTCATGCCAACAGCCTGCGCGGCCTCCCACTGGCTGCGGTCCACACCCAGAATGGCGGCGCGGATGCTTTCCGCTATATAGGCCGAGAAATGCAGCGTCAGCCCCATGATGGTCGCGGTGACGCCGTCGATCTTGCCCAGAAAACTCAGGACTTGCGGCAGGCCGTAGTAGAACAGGAACAACTGCACCAACAACGGCGTGCCGCGAAAGAAGCTGATGAACAGCCGCACAAAAACGTCGAGGACCGGAACCCGAAACACCCGTTCAACCGCGAGCACAGAGGCCAGCACCAATGCGCAGACCATGCCCACAAACGCCATGAACAGCGTCAGCGGGACATAGCCCAGCAACACGGGCAGCAGGCCCCACATATATTCGAAATCCAGTCCCCGCATCTTGTGTTACTCGGCTGTTGTGATGTCAGAGCCGAACCATTTTTCCGAAATCTCGGTCAGGGTGCCGTCTTCTTTCAACTTGGTGATCGCGGCGTCGAAGCGGTCACGCAGGGCCTGACCTTCATCATCGTTGCGGAAGGGCAGCGCGTTGCGGATTTCGCTGAAGGGTTTGCCTGCAAGCGCCAGCGGCAGCGGGCTTTCCGCGATCAGCTGGGCCGAGGACACGCGGTCCATCACAAAGGCATCCACACGACCAAGGGCCGTGTCTTGCGCAATGTTGCTTTCATAGGTGCGAATGTCGATCTCGCCCGCGTTCGGCAGCTCGTTCAGCAGTTCCTCGAAGTTGGAGCCGAGGTTGACCGCAACGGTCTTCCCGCTCAGATCCTCGACACTGCCGATGGTGTCTTCGTTGCCCTCTTTCACCACGACCTGCGCCCCGTCAAAGACATAGGGCTGCGAAAAGGCGAATTTCGCCTCGCGTTCGGGGGTGATGGTGATCTGGTTGGCGATCGTGTCGATACGGCCAGATTCCAGCGCGCCGATCAGGCCGGAAAAGGACATGGTGACAAAGTTAACTTCGTCGCCGGTTTCCTTGGCGACGGCGTTGATGAAATCGACCTCGAACCCTTGCAGCTCGTCAAGCTTTACGAAGGTAAAGGGAAAGTACCCGCCCGACATGCCGACATTCAGCGTCTCTGCCTGAGCAGCACTGACGCCGGTAGCAAGGGCGATTGCGGTAAGTGTGGCGTGTTTGATCATGATATTCTCCGTTACGTCTAAGGGGGAGGTAACATTACGCAGCCGCGCTTCAATGGCGCAGCGTCAAGCAAGTCCGCGGTGGTGTCATTCATCCTTGGTCAGGAATAAAATTCTGGCAAGGGCTTTGATCGCGAAACGCTGTTTCGGGGGCCGCAGCGGCGGAAGGGGCATTGGGGGAAGATATCAAGCGAATTAGCGCGCAATTGGGGGAATCACCAGCGCCGGATAGCACCGCATAAGCATCTGATCGGACAAAATAAAACCGCCGCAAAGTGGGAGGACTTTGCGGCGGGGAAATTCTTGTGGCTTTAGGCGTCGTGGTTAGCGCAGGGCAACCGCTTGCGAGGCAATATGGCGGATCTCGTCACGTGCAACACCGATATCTGCCAGATCCCGGTCATTCATCGCCGACAGCTCGCGGAAGGTCTGGCGTTTGGCGCGTTGATCAGCGCTGTAGGCACGGAATGCATCAAGCGACTGGCGCAGCTTGGGCATCAGACCCGCAACAGGTGCGGCGATATATGTGGATGTATAGCTCATTTCTTATTCTCTCTTTCACGTCTATGCGGCGGCCTATCCACCGCATTCGGTTTGGTATGTTCCGTCAGCGAAGCGCTGGCGGTTTAGGCTGCTGCCGCGCCGCGGGGTGCGGTGCGGAACAGGCCGGTAAACTTGCGCGATGCTTTGCCAACAGCGGCAGAGATATAGGCACTGCGCAGCGCGTTGGCTTCGGCAAGAAGACGGTCGACTTCGACCGGAGTGGCGGTTTTGTATGTAGCTTCGGTTTTCATTTTCCAGCTTTCCATTTCAGGGCTTCAATGCCCGTGACCGTCATATGTGCGCGGTGCAGCAAAGGTGCAAACCATAGTGGATATGCGGAAAACGCATGGCTTAAATGGCACAGTTTCGCCCCAAAACCGCCCATATCCGGCCCTTAAACCGGCAGTTTTCGACTTCACCGTGAACGAAAGGGCCGCCCGAACGTTGGTAGCCCCTGAAACGGAGAGACCAACACAAGCCGGAGAAGACCCATGACCAAGCAATCGCCGCAGCAGCAACAATCCGCCCCACCCAAACCCGCGCCGGAAAAACCCCAGCCGGTGATATTTACGGATTACGCCAGCATCTGAAAGTGACAGGCGGCACGCTGAGGTATAAACAGCCCGGTATGACCGACCCTGTTTCTTCCATCCGCAATCTTGGCCCCGCGTTCGAGGAAAGCTGCGCCCGTGCTGGCATCCACTCTGCGCAAGAGCTGCGCGATCTTGGTGCCGATGCGGCCTATGAGAGATTGCTGCAAAATGGTCAGCGCCCCCACTTCATCGGGTACTATGTTCTGGTGATGGGGCTTCAGGGGCGCCCGTGGAACGACTGCAAGGGGGAAGAAAAGAAAGCCCTGCGGGTCAAGTTCGACGCGATCAAGGCCCGTGCCCATGATACCGGACGCTCTGAATTCGAACGCATGATGAACCTGATTGGTGTGCGCGAGGCGTAACGCGTCCCTGCGAAACCTGAAGGCGGCAGCGGAACGGCACTGCGCCCAAAAGCGTTGGGTCGCTAACGTAGCCCCAACAGGATACCCTGCCCCATGCCACATACCCCCGATGTTCAACACGACCTTGACCGGCTGCGTGGCCTTGCCCGTACAATGGATAGCGCCCTACGGGTGCCTGTTCTGGGCATTCGGCTGGGCTGGGACAGCATCCTTGGCCTGATACCGGGCGTTGGCGACGTTCTGGCTTTGGCACCGGCGGGCTATATCTTGAAGGAAGCGCATCGCATGGGCGCAAGCCGCTCGGTTCTGGCGCGTATGGGGGCGAATGTGGGCATTGACCTTGCAATCGGTGCGATCCCCCTGATCGGTGACATCTTTGACGTGGGCTGGAAGGCAAACATCCGCAACGTCGATCTATTGCACCGTCATCTTGAACAAACGGCGCCAATGAAAACCGTAAGCCCTGTGGACGGTGAACTGTCATCACATCATCCGACCCTCAAAGGGTGAACAGATCCGCCGCCGTTATATGATCCCCGTTGCATGAAAAAAGGGCCGCAGTTGCCTGCGACCCTTTTCCTCTGTCCAAACCTGTGAAGGCTTAGCCAACCAGTTCCAGACCGGAGAAGAAATACGCGATTTCGACGGCGGCTGTTTCAGGTGCGTCGGAACCGTGAACGGAGTTTTCGCCAACGGATTCGGCGAATTCTGCGCGGATCGTGCCTTCGGCTGCGTCTGCTGGGTTGGTTGCGCCCATCACTTCGCGGTTTTTCGCGATGGCGCCTTCGCCTTCGAGAACCTGAACAACAACAGGCTCGGACGCCATGAATTCGCACAGTTCGTCATAGAAAGGACGCTCGGCGTGTACGGCATAGAAAACGCCGGCTTGTGCCTTTGTCATGTGAATACGCTTTTGTGCGACGATGCGCAGGCCAGCTTCTTCGAATTTGGCGTTGATTTTGCCTGTCAGGTTGCGGCGTGTTGCGTCTGGTTTGATGATCGAGAATGTGCGCTCAAGGGCCATGATAGCTCTCCTAGGTGGGGTTGATTTGGCCGCTCCCTAGCATGGGTCATGCCCCGTGAAAAGCCGCGATTGACGCGGGGCCAGACATGGTTCACACCGCGTCCATGTTAAGCATTTCAGAAATCAACTATTCCGTCGAAGGCCGTCCCTTGTTCGAGGAAGCCAGCGCGGTCATCCCCGAAGGCCACAAAGTGGGTCTGGTCGGGCAAAACGGTGCGGGTAAAACCACGCTGTTCAAAATCATTCGCGGAGAGCTGTCGCTGGACGCGGGCGACATCAGCCTGCCCTCGCGCGCCAAGATCGGGGGCATCGCCCAAGAGGTCCCGTCCTCTGACGTGTCGCTGATCGATACGGTGCTGGCCGCCGATGTCGAACGCGCCGCCTTGATGCACGAGGCGGAGACAACGGATGATCCCGCGCGCATCGCCGAGGTGCAGACCCGCCTTGCCGATATCGACGCCTGGTCCGCCGAAGGCCGTGCCGCCGCGATCCTCAAGGGGCTCGGCTTTGACGACCATGATCAGCAGCAGCCCTGTTCGGCCTATTCGGGCGGGTGGCGGATGCGCGTGGCGCTGGCGGGCGTTCTGTTCGCGCAGCCGGATTTGCTGCTGTTGGACGAACCGACCAACTACCTCGACCTTGAAGGCGCGTTGTGGCTGGAAAACTACCTGTCGAAATACCCGCATACGGTGATCATCATCAGCCACGACCGTGGTCTGTTGAACCGTGCCGTCGGTGGTATCCTGCACCTCGAAGACCGTAAGCTCACGTATTATCAGGGTAATTACGACCAATTCGCGAAAATGCGGGCCGAAAAGCGCGCGCAGCTGACAGCGCAGGCGAAAAAGCAGCAAGCGCATAAGGCGCATATGCAGGCGTTCGTTGATCGCTTCAAGGCCAAGGCCTCCAAGGCGAAACAGGCGCAGTCGCGGATGAAGGCCATCGAGAAGATGGTGACAATCACGCCGCCGGAAGAAGCCGCGCGCAAGGTCTTTACCTTCCCGCAGCCCGATGAGCTTTCGCCGCCCATCATCAGCATCGAAGGCGGATCGACCGGCTATACCGAGGGCCAGCCCGTGCTGTCGCGCCTGAACCTGCGGATCGACCAAGACGACCGCATCGCGCTATTGGGCAAAAACGGTCAGGGTAAATCTACGCTGTCAAAGCTGCTCTCCAACCGTTTGGTGTTGTTCGAGGGCAAGGCAATCAACTCCAGCAAGCTGCGCATCGGGTTCTTTGCACAGCATCAGGTGGACGAATTGATCGTCCATGAAACGCCGCTGCAGCATATGATCAGCGCGCGCCCCGGTGTGATGCAATCCAAGCTGCGCGCACAGCTGGCGGGGTTCGGTCTGGGGCCGGATCAGGCCGATACCGAAGTGGGGCGTTTGTCGGGGGGACAAAAGGCGCGTCTGTCGCTGCTGCTCGCCACATTGGACGCACCGCATCTGCTGATCCTCGATGAGCCGACCAACCACCTTGATATCGAATCGCGCGAAGCGCTGGTCGAGGCGCTGACGCGCTATTCGGGTGCTGTGATCCTTGTCAGCCACGATATGCACCTTTTGTCGATGGTCGCGGACCGTCTCTGGCTGGTGTCGAACGGCACGGTCAAACCCTATGAGGATGACCTCGAAGCCTATCGCAAGATGCTGTTGACCGTGGAAAAGCCCGTCAGCAAGAACCCCAAACCGGTCAAGGAAGCGCCAAAACCCAAACGCGCCAACCGCGAAGACATCCTTGCCCTGCGCGCCGAAGTGCGCACGGCCGAGGCGCGGGTGACCAAGATCAACGACATGCGCGACAAGCTTGCGAAAAAGCTCGCGGACCCTGCCCTTTACGAAAAGGACAAAGTCGGCGAACTTGAGGTCTGGAACAAGAAATACGCCGAAGTCATGGCCGCGCTTGAACGGGCGGAAGCGATCTGGATGGGCGCGTTGGAAAAACTGGAAACCGCGTCGGCGTAATGCCAGCGCGGCGCAAGGGATAAGGACGGGGCTGGCCCCGGTGACGTTTTATGATGGCACTTGATCTGGCATTCATGATCACCGCGTTCGCGACGATGATCGTGATCATTGACCCCTTTGCGATTGGCCCGATGTTTCTGGCGCTGACCCCCGGCATGACCCCGCGCCAGCGCCGCTTGATTGCGTGGCGGTCCGTGGTCATCGCGGGGCTGCTGCTGCTGGTCTTTGCCGCGTTTGGCGAGGCTGTGCTTGGCTTTATCGGCATCTCGATGCCCGCCTTTCGTGTCGCGGGGGGCGTGCTGCTGTTCCTGACCGCGCTTGATATGTTGTTCGACCGCCGCACAAAACGCCGCGAGGGCCATGCCGAGGCGGATGACGATCACGACGACCCATCGGTATTTCCGCTAGCCATTCCCTTGATCGCGGGCCCCGGCTCTATCGCGTCGGTGATCCTGCTGACGGGCGAGAAACCGGGCCTTGAAGGGCTGGTGACCGTCGTCGCGATCACTTTTGCCGTTTTGATCATCATGGGCATCACGATGCAGGCCAGCGGCTACCTTGAAAACGCTTTGGGCAAGGTCGGGATCAACGTGATCACGCGGCTTTTGGGTATGCTGCTTGCCGCGCTGTCGGTGCAATTCGTGCTCGACGGGCTTAGCGCTTTCGGTTTCGGGCCGGGTCCGGGCTGACTTTTCCGCACCCTGCCCCCATATCTTTGGAAGATTGCCAAAGGATATACGATGCCGGACATTGAAACAGGACGTTTGATCTATCTGATCGTGCTCATGGCGATGGTCGCGGGCTGGTTCTTCATGCAAAGCCGTCAGGGCTGGAACAAGACGCTGCAACAGGTCGCGGTCTGGGCCATGATCTTTACCGGTGTCGCCGCGGGCTACGGCCTGTGGGAGGATATCAACCGGCAAGGCGACATCCCGCGCCAAGCCTATGAGGCCAGCAGCGGCAGCGTCACCCTGCCACGCGCCCGCGACGGGCATTATTATCTGACGGCGACGATCAACGGCACGCCGCTCCGCTTTGTGGTGGACACCGGCGCGACAGATATGGTGCTGACCCGCGCCGATGCCGAAGCCGCGGGGCTCTCGCCCGATAGCCTGAACTATCTGGGCCGTGCCAGCACCGCCAATGGCGAAGTGCGCACCGCCTATGTGCGGCTGGACGAGGTTGAACTGGGCGGGGTGCGCGATACCGATGTGCCCGCGGTCGTGAACGAAGGCGAGATGCGGCAATCCTTGCTGGGAATGGGCTATCTGCAACGCTGGGGCCGGATCGAGATCACCAACGGAGAGTTGATCCTCACCCGTTAATGGGCGGCGTAACGCCCTCAGGTCTCTGCCTTTTTCTCCCACCGACCCGATTCCTCGGACCAGTATTGCGCAGAGGCTCCTGCGGCTTTCAGCGATTTCCACTGGTCCCGCGCGACGTTCAAGGCGTGGTCGTCCAGCCCGTCGAACAGGATGCACACCCGATCCAGCGCTGCGACTTCCTGTGCCGACACAGCCGCGCCATGGATCGAGAACACGCAGCTTGCGTTATTCGGCGCGTGGGTGTCCGTGGTCAGCAAAACCGGCTGTTCGGCGTCATGGGGTCCACCGGCCAGTCCATGGGGCAGAAAGCTATCCTCGGGCCCGCGCCACAGGGCGACGTCAAGCTGTTCCAGCAAGGATTGATCGGTGCCGCGTACCGCCACACGCCAGCCCGCGCCTTGGGCCTTGCCCAAAAGCATGGTTAGCGTTTCGACCAGCGGTCGCTGGGTCAGATGGTAGAAATACGCGGCACCCATCAGGTTTACTCTGTCTCGTAGAGGTTTGAAATCAATCGGTTCAATGCGGCAACGCCCCAGCCCGTGGCCCCGACGGGTGCCAGCGCCGTCTCGGATTTGACGGAGGCCACACCGGCGATATCAAGGTGAATCCAAGGCGTGCCGTCCTTGATGAACCGTTGCAGGAATTGCGCCGCCGTGATCGACCCGGCAGGCCGCCCACCGATGTTTTTCATGTCGGCGATGCGGCTTTTCAGCAGCTTGTCATACCCCGCGCCCAAGGGCATCCGCCACGCGCCTTCGCCCTCGGTCTGCGCGGCCTTGAGGAAGGCGTTGCACAGCGTATCGTCGTTCGAGAAAACGCCCGCATTGTCATGACCCAGGCCGATGATAATCGCGCCGGTCAGCGTCGCCAAATCGATCACGCCCGCGGGGTTGAACCGTTCTTGCGCATACCAGAGCACATCACAAAGCACCAAACGGCCTTCGGCGTCGGTATTGATCACCTCGACCGTGTCGCCCTTCATCGTCTTGATCACGTCACCGGGGCGGGTTGCCGTGCTCGATGGCATGTTCTCTACGATCCCGACCAGCCCGACGACATTGGCCTTGGCCTTACGCAGGGCAAGGCTGCGCATCACGCCCGAGACAACGCCTGCGCCGCCCATGTCCATTGTCATGTCTTCCATGCCCGCGCCCGGTTTCAGGCTGATGCCGCCGGTGTCGAACACCACGCCCTTGCCGACCAGCGCCAGCGGGGCCGCGTCTTTTTCGCCGCCGTTCCATTTCATCACCACGACGTAAGACGGGCTGGCCGACCCCTGCCCGACGCTAAGCAAGGTGCGCATCCCTAGCTCTTCCAGCTTGGCTTCGTCCAGGACTTCGACCTCAAGGCCGATTGACTCCATCTCGGCCAGACGGTCGGCGAATTCGGTGGTGGTCAGGATATTCGCAGGCTCATTCGTCAGGTCGCGGGTCATAAAGGCGCCGTCGGCGATCGCCAGCAGGGGTGCCGCAGCGGCTTCGACCTCTTCGGGTTTGGAATTCATGATCACGACCTGCCCCTTGCGTGGCTTGCCGTTGCTTTTGCGATCCTCGAACGTGTAGTCGCGCATGGCCAGTCCAAAGCAAAGCTCGGCCGTTTTGCGCAAACCGCCCGTCAACACCAGCAGATCCGCATCGCCGCGCCGTTTCGCAAGCGCCGCACCGGCTGCGCGCAGGGCTTCCTGATCGGCGTTATTCGCCAATTGCACCACATCCACGGCCTCGGCCGCCATGCCGGTGGGAAAACCGAGGCTGACCGCATCGCCCGCTGACAATTTCGTGAAGCTGTCGCTGGCCACCAGACGTTCCAGCGCGCCTTTGGTCAGCTTGTTGATGCGCCGCGCGGAGCGGTTGAGCTTGCCATCCGCGCCCACAGTCACAGCCACACGGCCCGTGTGACCTGCGATCTGGTCAATATCGGTTTCGGTAAATGTCATTGGCGTCAATGCGGTCATCAGGTGAACCCCTTTTGTCTGAATTTCGCTTAGACGTATCCTGCGTGCGCCGTTAAGGCCAGATAGCAGTTTTCGTGGGCGGAAATTTACTTTATCGTCGGGCGAAAGTTCACCCGTGTTGATACCCAAGGGATGCAGATTGGCCAAGTTCGACCGCTATATGTTGTCCCAGTTCCTGATTTTGTTCAGTTTCTTTGCGTTGATCCTGGTGGCGATTTTCTGGATCAACCGCGCCGTGGTGCTGTTTGACCGGCTGATCGGCGACGGCCAGACGGCGCTGGTGTTTCTGGAATTTACCGTGCTGGGGCTGCCCAAGCTGATCACCACCGTGCTGCCGATCGCGACCTTTGCGGGGTCGGTCTATGTGATCAACCGGATGACCAGCGAATCCGAGCTGACGGTGCTGCAGGCGACGGGCACCAGCCCTTGGCGTCTGGCGCGGCCCGTGTTCGTCTATGGCCTATGCGTCGCGATCATGATGTCGGTGCTGACCCATCTGCTGTTGCCCCTGTCCAACGGACAGCTGTCTGAACGCGAGGCCGAGATTTCGCAGAATGTCACCGCACGGCTGCTGACCGAAGGCACATTCCTGCATCCGACCTCTAAGGTCACGTTCTATACCCGCGTGATCGACGCCGACGGGGTGTTGCGCGATGTGTTTCTCTCGGACCGACGCAACCCCGACGAGGGCGTGATCTATACCGCGTCCGAAGCCTATCTGATCCGCAATGGCGATGGTACGACGCTGATCATGGTCGATGGCATGGCGCAACGGCTTGAGATGGCCGGCAAGCGCCTGTCGACGGCCAAGTTCCGCGATTTCTCGTTCGATATCTCGGCCTTGGTCAGCAGCGACAAACCCCGCACCCAATCCATCGACGCCATGACCACGGCAGAGATGTTTGCCCAGTGGGATCAGCTTGAGACGATCACCAAATCCAGCGCGGGCGACATCGCAGAAGAGCTGACGGCGCGCTTTGCCTCGGCGGCGTTTTGTATGATCGCCGCGATGATCGGCTATGCGACACTGGTGCTCGGAGGGTTTTCGCGCTTCGGGGTCTGGCGCGAGATCGTGATCGCCTTTGGTCTGCTCATCGCGATTGACGGGTTGCGCGGCACTTTGGTTGAAACGGTGCGCGACGATGCCAGCCGGTGGCCGCTGCTGTTTCTACCCAGCCTGATTGGCGCTGTGATTGTGATCGGGATGATATGGCAAACGGCCCATCCGGGCTGGACCAAACGGATGGGCAAGCAAAGGGGCGTCGCATGATCCTGCATCTCTATTTCGCGCGCCGCTTTATCATGGGGTTTATCCTCATTTCCGCTGTGCTGTTCTCTCTGCTCGTGTTGGTGGATATGGTCGATCAGGCGCGCCGGTTCAGCAGCTACGATATCGGCTGGCTGCGGCTCTTCGGGATGACGTTGTTAAACACGCCTGAAACCATGAACCTGATCCTGCCGCTGATCATGATCCTTGCGACCGTGGTGTTGTTTTTGTCGCTGGCACGTTCGTCAGAACTGGTGGTGACCCGTGCCGCCGGCCGGTCAGCGCTCAGCGCGTTGCAGGCCCCGATCTGGGTGGCGTTCATCATTGGCGTGATGGCTGTGGGCATGTTGAACCCCATCGTTGCGGCGACCGCCAAACGTTACATTCAACTCAGCGACAGCATTCGCGCGGGCGGGACCTCTGTCCTGTCGGTCAGCGACGAAGGGCTGTGGCTGCGCCAAGGCAGTGACGAGGGGCAGACCGTGATCCGCGCATGGCGGTCAAACAAGGACGCCTCGGTGCTTTATGATGTCACATTCCTCAGCTACGCGCCCGAGGGCGGTCCCGCACGGCGGATCGAAGCGGACAGCGCCGCGCTGGAAGATGGCATCTGGACGCTGACCGATGCGAAATCATGGCCGCTTGAAGTGGGGGTGAACGCCGAAGGCGCGGCCGAGACATTTGACACGCTCACCCTGCCCTCGACCCTGACGCTGGACCGTATCCGCGACAGCATCACCGACCCCGGTGCCGTCTCAATCTATGATCTGCCTGATTACATCAAGCAGCTTGAACTGGCAGGCTTCAGCCCGCGTCGCCACAAGGTCTGGCTGCAGACTGAACTGGCGCGCCCGTTCTTTCTGGTTGCGATGGTTCTGGTTGCGAGCGCGTTTACCATGCGCCATACGAGGTTCGGAGGCACGGGCGTCGCGGTGCTGGCCTCTGTTCTGATGGGGTTCGGCTTGTATTTTATTCGCAGTTTTGCGCAAATTCTGGGTGAGAACGGGCAGATTCCGGTTCTTCTTGCGGCTTGGGCTCCGCCTGTCGCGTCCATTCTTCTGGCGCTTGGTCTTCTACTTCATTCAGAGGATGGCTGACATGCGCCGTTTGCTCCTGACCCTTCTCGTCGCCCTTGGTCTGCCCGCTGCCGCGCAAGACAGCGAGCGTCCTGCCGTTCTGGTGGCCGATGACCTGTTCATTACCCGTGACCGGGAACTGGTCGCCCAAGGTAACGTAGAGGCGTTTCAAGGCACGACCCGCATCCGTGCCTCTGCGATCCGCTATAATGACGAAACCGGTGCCTTGGTGATCGAAGGGCCGATTGTGCTGAACGACGGTGATGGCACCGTCATTCTCGCGGATGCGGCAGAGCTGGATCAGGGGTTGCAGAACGGTCTGCTGCGTGGCGCACGTATGGTGCTGAACCAGCAGGTGCAGATGGCCGCCGTCCAGATCGACCGTGTCGAGGGGCGCTATAGCCAGCTGTACAAGACCGCCGTGACCTCATGCAAAACCTGCAATGACGGCGAGCTGCCCCTCTGGCAGATCCGCGCGCGTCGCGTGGTGCATGATACCGTGGCGCAGCAACTGTATTTCGATGATGCGACTTTTCACATCCGGTCGGTGCCGGTGTTCTACCTGCCCCGTTTGCGGCTGCCCGACCCGACGTTGGACCGCGCGGACGGTTTTTTGGCTCCATCCATTCGCACCACGTCGCTGTTGGGCACGGGGCTGAAGCTGCCCTATTTCATCACCCTGGGCGAAAGCCGCGACCTGACCCTGACGCCCTATTTGTCGTCCTCGACCCGCACGCTTGAATTCCGCTATCGGCAGGCGTTCACCAATGGTGATATCGAGTTTGACGGGGCCTATACCCGCGATGACCAGCTGCCAGATGAGACCCGCGGCTATCTGTTCGGTGAAGGCAGCTTTGAGCTTGAGCGCGGCTACAAGCTGAGCTTCACGATCGAGGCCGTCAGCGACAGCTCTTACTTTACCGAATACGGCTATTCGGACGAGGACCGTTTGCGCAGTGATCTCACACTTTCACGCGCGCGGCGTGACAGCTTTGTGCGAACCAGCCTTTACAACTTTGAAACCCTGCGCCCCGGAGAGTTGAACAGCACCCTGCCCACAGTCGTGATCGACGGCGAATTCGAACGGCGCTTTTTCCCCAAGGCATGGGGGGGCGAGCTGCGGTTCGGGCTGGAGGCGCACAGCCATTGGCGATCTTCTGATGTGGATGTGATTGGCCGCGATGTATCGCGGATCAACGGGTCGCTTAAATATCTGCGTCGCTTCACCCATCGCTCCGGCTTGGTCACCGATGCGCAGGTCGGCACGACGTTCAATTTCTTTGACATCACCCAAGACGATACCTTTGCGCAGAACCACAGCGACATCGCGCCTTTCGCTGCCGTTGGTCTAAGCTACCCGATGGCACGCCGCGAGGCTGGTGCTGCGTCGCAGGTGCTGACGCCCGTAGTGCAGCTGGGGTGGACCGATGGCAGCAGGCTCGACATTCCGAACGAGGAAAGCACCCGCGTGGAATTCGACCAGGGCAATATCCTGTCGCTCTCGCGCTTTCCGCGCCCCGACCGGCGCGAACGCGGCACAACCGCGGCAGTGGCGGTGAACTGGTCGCGCTTTGACCCCAATGGCTGGGACACCTATGTCGCGGTCGGTCAGGTGTTCCGCAGCATCAGCGACCCTGCCTTTACTGATACGTCCGGCCTGTCTGGCGTGCGCTCTGATGTGCTGCTGGCGGGGCAGATCAAGAATAACGCCGGTCTTTCGCTGACCGCGCGGACCTTGGTCGACTCCGATTTCGACATCTCCAAGGCGGAACTGCGCGGCGGGTGGAGCTTTGGCAAAACCACCGTCGAAGGCACCTATGTCTGGCTTGAGGCGGATACTGCCGAAGATCGAACCGAAGCGATTTCCGAGGTGTCGCTCGACGGCAGCTACGACATCAACAAGCAATGGTCCGCCAGCGCCGACGTGCGCTATGACGTGCAAAACAGCACAGCGGCGACGGCGGGGCTCGGCCTGACCTACAATAATGAATGTGTGAGCGTCGACCTTTCGGTGCGCCGCCGCTATACCTCCTCAACAAGTGTTGAGCCCTCTACCGATATCGGGTTTAACATCGGCCTGCGGGGCTTCTCGGCCTCCAACGGAACAGAAAGATATGAGCGATCATGTGGGAAATAAGTAAGATGAACCTGAACCGTCTGACACGAAGCATCGCCGTCCTTGGGCTTGGTCTGATGACCGCCGCCCCCGTTTCGGCGCAGAACCTCTTTGCGCCCGTCGCCAAGGTGAATGAATCCGTTGTAACCGAATTCGAAGTCCAGCAGCGCCAGCGCTTTCTCGAGGTGTTGAACGCACCGGGGGCGACCCGCGAAGGGGCGCTGACCTCGCTGATCGACGAACGCCTGCGTAACGAGGCCGTGGCCGAAGCGGGCATCGAACTGACTCCGCAGGGCATCGAAGACAGCCTTGCCGAATTTGCCTCGCGCGCGGATCTGAGCACCGAAGAATTCACCCAGGCGCTTGGTCAATCCGGCGTCTCGCGCGAGACGTTTCGCGACTTCGTTGTAAACTCGGTCGGGTGGCGCGAACTGGTGCGTGCCCGCTATGCCAGCCGCGTGCAGATCACCGACGCTGAAATCAACCGCGCTTTGGGCGAAACCCAGGGCAGCGGTGTGCGCGTTCTCGTGTCCGAGATCATCATTCCCGCTCCGCCCCAGCAAGCCGCACGGGTGAACGCGCTGGCCGAACAAATTTCGCAGTCGAAATCAACGGCAGAGTTTTCGAACTACGCCAGCCGCTATTCCGCGACCGCATCGCGCGGGCGTGGCG
>Ga0208835_100001_pt1 | contig 142251 bp, 125 predicted proteins | sample DeeseametaMP1374_FD_184190 | JGI IMG/M metagenome (GOLD analysis project Ga0208835, IMG submission 184190) | Marine microbial communities from the Deep Indian Ocean - MP1374 (SPAdes) | ecosystem: Environmental > Aquatic > Marine > Oceanic | place: South of Port of Lincoln, Great Australian... | reverse complement strand
CCCCAGACTGGAAAGTCTTCTTGCTCTATGGCGGAGCGGTCGGTGACAAAGCCGTCGATCACCGCCCCCACCACGCCGCGTGCCTTGGCAGCAGCGGTCGTGACTGCCCCCCAACAGGCATGGCGCAGATCACCACAACGGTCGATAACGATGACCTGTCCGGGTTGTGCAGCGGACAGCGCCTCGGTCAGCATCGCGCCATCATCGCCAAGCATGCGCACGGTCAGCGCGGGGCCAAAAACAGTTCGTTGCGGCAACAGCCCCTGCAGCGCGGGGGACATGAAACCGGATTCAAGAAAATGCCCCAGCGTCGCTGTTTCGATGTCCGAGAGGTCGATTTGAAATGTCATGCCCTGTCCTGTCGCCTGATGTGTAAAAAAGGATGGCGACGGGAGAGCGGCAGGGTCAAATAGCCGGAGATTATGGCTCGCATAATCTCCGGCTAGAAAGCGGCGATTAGATCGCGGCGGTCACGATAAATTCTACCTTGTAGTCCGGTGTCGCCAACTTGGCCTCACCGCATGCGCGCGCCGCCGGGTTGGCAGGGTCAATCCACGCATCATAGACTGCGTTCATATCCTGGAAATCAGCCATGTCAGCAAGCCAGATGGTGACCTGCAGCAGCTTGGATTTATCGCTGCCTGCCTCTGCCAGCAGGCGGTCGATCGCGTCCAGACAATCTTGGGTCTGGGTCGCGACATCGGCGCCCGCGGTGCCGACCTGACCGGCAAGGTAAACGGTGTTGTTGTGAACGACGGCCTGGCTCATGCGGGGGCCGGGGTGCAAACGAGTGATGGTCATGTTTTGTGCTTTCTGATGAAATGAGTGGCAAGCTTAGCCGAACCTGCCCCACGCGCACAGTTGCACACCATAGTCACAGTCAATTTTAGGCATTCGCGTTGACTATGTGATAGGGGATGAAAAATAGGAAACTCTACTCAGACCCAAGCAAGAAACGAATCATCAGCATGAACGCTTTGCCGCAATCCGATCTGAACTGGAACCTTCTGCGCATGTTTTACATGATTGCGAAGGAGGAAAGCATCACGAAGGCCGCAAAACGGCTGGGCCTAAGCCAGCCTTCGGTGAGCAATGCATTGCAAAAGCTCGAAGCGCAACTGGGGTGCCAGCTTGTCTTTCGCGACAGCCGCCACTTCGAACTGACAACGCGTGGCGACAAGATTTTTCAGGAATGCCGCGAAATTTTTCACAGTGCCGAACGGATCAATCTTTTGGTCCGCGACGCCGAAGAAGAGGAACGCGGGCAAGTCCGCTATCAGATTATCAGCAATCTGATGTCACCGATGATGGACGAATTGCTGCGGCTTTATCACCAGCGATACCCTTCCGTGGCCTTCCAAAGTGAGGTCCAGAACAGTCAGGCGATCGTGCGCTCTATTCAGCAGGGGCGTGGCACGATCGGGTTCTGCCTATTGGCCGCACCCTTGGTCAACCTGCCCTCGATCCGTCTGTTTCGCGAGGAGTTTTGTGTCTTCTGCGGGGCCGAGCATCCGCTGTTCGGGCAGGAAAGCGTCGCGCTCCGCGATCTTCAGCGCGAGCCCTTTATCAGCTTTGCCTGCGCCACCGAAGGCATGGGGCTGGAGCCGATGTCGGTCCTGCGCGAAGGCACACGGCTTGGCAATCGCATCAACGGGCTAAGCACCAACATCGAAGAGGTCCGAAGAATGATCGTGGCCGGCATGGGCATTGGCATCCTGCCCCTCATGGCCGCGCAGGACGACATCAGGCGCGGCGACCTGTGGCCCATCAAGATTACAGATGAAACGATTGGGGCCGACGTCTATCTGGTGCACGCCCCGAGAGAAAAGCTATCTCCCTCGGAGCAGAAATTTGTGGATATCGCGCAGGAGCTGCTGGCGATTTACCCCAATATGGTTTGATCGCTTGCCATCGTCGCCGCTGCCAGATCCTGAAGCGCCATGCCCGCGGATTTGAAAACGGTGCGGGCACTGTCATCGCTCCGGCCGGGATGGGCACCCTGACACAATTCGGCCAGGTCGGCACGAATATGCTCTGGCGTGATCTGCCCCGCTTGCAATGGCTGCGACAGATCCCCCGCAAGCGATGCCCCTGCCCGCAGATCGACGAACACCTCGGCCTGTTGGATCGCCTGATCGTCGCTTTCTCGCATGTCGCCCTTGAATGCGCCGATCAGGTCAAGGTGGCTGCCGGGTTTGAGCCAGTCCCCCTGGATGATGGGCCTGGTCGAGGCCGTGACCGTGCTGATCACATCCGCCGCGCGACACGCTGTTTCAAGGTCGTCTACGGCCCGAGCGGGCAGGCCCTGCTCCGCAAGCGCTGAGGCAATCGCAGCAGCCTTTTCACCGCTGCGCCCCCAGATTGAAACCGAGGTGTAGCCCCGCACCGCGCAATGTGCCGCCGCGACGGCGAGCGAAAGCTGCCCCGTACCGACGATCAGTAAATCACGTGCATCCTTGCGCGCCAGTAGATCCGCCGCCAGTGCCGACGCCGCTGCCGTGCGCCGCGCGGTCAGTGTATCACCATCCAGCGCGGCCTGCATTTGCCCGGTTTCCCCATCAAACAGCAGGTAGCCCGCATTGATCGTCGGGCGGCCCTTGGCGGCGTTTTCGGGAAAGAAGGTCACCACCTTGACGCCAATGCTTTCACCGGGAACCCAGGCCGGCATGATCAGCAAAGATGCCTCGGTGCCGTCCGGCTGCTTAATCGTCAGAACCTGCCGGTCCGGAGCCTGCACCGCCTTGCCGCGATACCAGTCGCGCAACTGGCCGATCAGATCGGGCCAATCCAGCGCGGTTTCAAGCGCCTCGTGTCCGATCAATGCGCTCATCGATCAGCCCGTTTGACGACGGCATGCAGCAGAATATTTAGCCCGGCGACGAAATCCTGTGGCGTGCAGTTTTCTTCATTGTTGTGCGTAATGCCGTTTTCGCAAGGAGTAAAGATCATCGCCGTCGGGCAATGGGTGGCAAGGAAATAGGCGTCGTGACCTGCCTGGCTTTCGATATCACGCCAGTTGAAGCCCATGCGGATAGCCTCGTCACGGATGCCGTCGATCATCTCGTGGTCAAAGATGTCGCCGCCCCATTCCCATTCATCCTCGATCTGCGCCTCACACCCACACCGTGCGGCGGATTCGAACAGAGCCCGGCGCATCTTTTCGGCCATGGCGCGGGTGGTGATGGGATCGGGGTGGCGCACGTCACAAACGGCTTCGGCTGTGTCGGACAGGATCCCCGGCTTGTTGGGCCAAGCGGTCAACCGCGCGGCGGTGGCCTTGCCGTCATGCACCGCGAAATCCCAGCCGATGTCATCTACCGCGGTCAGCCAGCGCGCCCCCGCCGCCAGCGCGTTCTTGCGCAGGTCCATCGGCGTTGGTCCGGTGTGCGAGGTCTGTCCCTTGAACGACGCCCGCATCCCGCGCACCGGATAGCCGCCGGTGACAATGCCGACCTGCCGCTTCTCGGCGTCAAGGATCGGCCCTTGTTCGATATGCAGCTCGAAATAGGCGTCGATCTCGCCCGCCTTGCAAGCGCGTTCGCCGTTATAGCCGATCCGCTCAAGCTCATCACCGAAGCGCGCGCCATCATCGCCGATCAGATCATGCACCCAGTCGATGTCATATTTCCCAACGAAACAGCCCGAAGCAACCATCGGAGGAGAGAACCGCGCGCCTTCCTCGTTGGTCCAATCGACCACCACGATGGGGCGTTTGGTGACATGGCCCGCATCGTTCAGGCAGCGGATCACCTCGAGCCCGGCCAGCACGCCGGCGATCCCGTCGAACCGCCCGCCGTTGATCTGGGTATCAAGGTGACTGCCAATCAGGATCGGCGGCAGATCGTTGTCGCTGCCGTCGCGACGGCCAAAGATATTGCCGGCGGCATCCACTTCAACAGTCAAACCGGCCTCTTCACACCAAGACCGGAACAGATCGCGCATGTCACGGTCGGCATCGCCAAGCGTCAGGCGCGACAGCCCGCCGGGGCGGCCTTTACCGATCTCGCCTGAGGCTTCGATGGTGGACCAGAAACGGTCAAGATCGACACGGGTATCGGGGGTAATCGACATGGAAACCTTCTTTCTTTCGAGGACCGGGATCAAAACAGGATGCCCGGAAGTTCGGTAATCAGTGCGGGGAAGAGGACGAGAAGCAGCAGCACGCCGACCATCACGCCAAGGAACGGGATCAAATACTTGAACGACGCGCTGAGCGGGATTTCACCAACCCGACAGGCGGCCATGAGGTCGATCCCCAACGGGGGCGTATTGGCACCAATGGCGAGGTTGATGGTCAGCAGGATGCCGAAGTAAACCGGATCGATGCCATAGTGGCCAAGGATGGGCAGGAACACCGGCGCAAGGATCAGGATGATCGCGATGCTTTCCATGAAAGTGCCAAGGATCAACAGGACCGCCATCATCATCAGCAAGGCGACAGTGCCGCTTTGCGTGGCCTGCGTGATACCGTTGACCGCCATCTGCGGCACTTGCTCGGCCGCGAGGATCCAGCCAAAGACCGAGGCCGAAGCGATCACCAGCAGGATCACCCCTGTCATCTCGGTGGTTTCCCGCAACAGTCGCATCAGGGTGGAAAGTGACAGCGCGCGATAGACGAAAATGCCGATGAAAAGTGCATAGGCGACGCCGATGCCCGCAGCTTCGGTCGGGGTGAAGATGCCAAGACGAATGCCCCCCACGATGATGATCGGTGCCAGCATCGCCAGGATCGAGCCCTTGGCGGCACGTCCCAGCTCACCCCAGGAAAAAGGCTCTCCGCCTTGCCATCCGTTGCGGCGCGAAATCCACCACGCCACCAGCATGAGGCCGAGACCCAGCAAGATGCCGGGGATGATCGCAGCCACGAAAAGCTGGCCGATCGAACTGTTGGTGGCGGTGCCGTAGACAATCAGCACGATCGAGGGCGGGATGACGGTACCAAGCGAACCAGCACAGCCCAAGGCAGAGGCTGAAAAGCCGGGGGCGTAGCCCTGATCCTTCATTGCGGGCAGCATCATCGTGCCAATGGCCACCACGTCTGCCACGCCGGAGCCGGAAAGCGACCCGAACATCATGCAGGCGATGATCATCACCATCGCCAACCCGCCGGTGCGCCGCCCGATAAGGGCCGAACACAGCGCGATGATCCGCGGTGCAAGCCCGCCGTGGACCATCAGCAGACCCGCCAGCAAGAACAGCGGGATAGCCAGCAGTGTAAAGCTGTTGATCCCCGCCACCGCGCGCTGCGCCACAACGATCAGGGGCGCGGCATCGGCGATCAGCAAATAAAACATCGACGACAGACCAAGCGCCACGGCAATGGGCGCATCCAGCAGCACCAAGAGAACAAAGACGACAAGAAGCAAAGCAAGCGCGAGGCTCATGTGCGGCCCCCTTTCAGGATCAGGCCCAGCAGTGCCACGCCACAGCAAACGGGGAGCGAAAGGTAAAAAAGCCCCACCGGCAGCGAGAGCGCGGTGGTCTGATGCGCCCATGTGATCTGGGTCAGCTTCCAGCCGGTCCAGATGAACACCGCAAGAAAAACAAAGCTCGCCAGCCATGCCAGAACGGCAAAAACCCGGCGCAGCGGTGCGGGCATGGTCACCAGGTCAAGCAACCCCGCACGGAAATGCGTGCCACGCACAAATCCCGAAATGGCCCCCACAAAGGTCAGCCAGACCAGCGCCATGCGGGGCAATTCCTCGGCCCAGCGAGGGGTCGATGAGAACAGGTAGCGCGAGATCACGACATAGACGACCATCGCCGCAAACCCCGCCACCAGCGCCGCACCAACCCAGCGGGCCGCGCGGTCGATAAGAATGGCCGCCCGCAGCGACCCGTTCCCGAAAGTCATGGTTTCAAAAATCCTTCTGGGCCGCGGCAGAGCATGCATTCGTCACAATAGGCCGCGACGACGACCCATTCGTCCGAAATTACCTCGACCGTGTGATCAAGCCCCGGTGGCAGGCGCATGGCGGTGCCTTCGGTCATGTGGTATTCCTCGCCCCCTGCGCGCAGGATCGCCTCGCCCTTCAGCGTCAGCGTAACCTCGTCGCGGGGATGGCTGTGCGCGGTAGACTTCGCGCCTTTCTTACCGGTGGTCACCGAAAGCTTGATATAGCCCTCGCCGCGTTGAGCCGGGGAAAACAGCACCTTTTGTGTGAAGTCGTAAAGTTGCACCGGCTCGACCGATGCAACTTGTGTCATTTCAGGCCGCAAAGTCATTTGCGGTACTGGTCCAGGATGGTCAGAAGCTCTTCGCCATAGACGTCCTTCTGGCTTTCCCAAATCGGTTCGACCGCTTCGATAAAGGCGGCTTTGTCGACCTCGTTGAACTGCATGCCTTCTGCTTCCAGTTGGGCGATCAGCTTGTCATTGGCGGCGGCAACCATGTCGCGCTGTTTCAGGCCCCAGGATGTGGCGGCTTCCGTGACGATGGCCTGATCCTCGGGAGAGATCTTGTCCCAGACGGATTTCGACATGGTCAGCGTGGCAGCGCCCCAGATGTGTTCAGACAGCGAGACGTATTTCTGCACTTCGAAGAAGGACGCGGAATAGATGATTGCCAGCGGGTTTTCCTGCGCATCAAACAGCCCCTGTTGCAGCGCGGAGTATAGCTCACCAAACGACAGGGGTGCCGGTTCTGCGCCCAGACCTTCGAATGTTGCCAAGCGCACTTTGTCGGGCGTGACACGGATTTTCAGACCGGCGAGGTCTTCGGGCTTTTCAACGGGGCGGACGTTGTTGGTGATGTTGCGAAAACCGTTTTCCCACCAGCCCAGAACCTTGATCCCTTTGCCATCGAGCATATCGGCCAGTGCAACGCCCAGATCGCCGTCAAGCGCGGCAAAGGCCTGATCGCGCGCGCCCCAAGCATAGGGCATCTCGATGATGCCCATGCGCGGCTCAATCCCCTGGAACGACCCGGAACCGATCAAACCGGCCTGCACCGACCCGAATTGCAGCCCCTCGATCACTTCCTTTTCGCTGCCAAGTTGGCCGGAGGGGAAGACCTTGATCGAAACGCGACCTTCTGTGCGGTTGTTGACCTCTTCGGCGAAACCAGTGGCGGCAACGTGCCAGCTGTGGCTTTCCGGCAGAACGTGGCCCAGACGGATCGACACGTCATCAGCCAGGGCGGCAAGCGGCGCAAAGGCCATAAGGCTGGCCGCCAGCAGGCCGCCTTTGATCAATGTGGTGGGGGATTTCATTTTGGACTCTCCTGTTGTGCATTATTTGGAACAGAAGAAATACGGATCGCCGTTTCTACGCAAATAGGCTGGGCCTATAATTGAAAAAGCTTTCTTGAATGCTCAACGGTCTGACCACAGGGCTGCGCGCCCGCGCGGCGTGAAGGCTTGCCCACATCATGCGCACCCGCTCATGGGTCGCCCTGCAAAGCGCACGACTAGTGGAAATCCCTGCTTGGGAACAAGCGCTTGGCCTGATCGCGGGGGTGCATGGCACGGGGTTGGGTGCGGGATCTTGGTGCGTCGTCGGCTTGGGGTTGCGTGATGCCTACCGCATCATCCATCGGGTGGCCGAGACGGCTGAGATAGTGCGAGACGTCTTCGATGCTATGCGCAATCACATGCACCACGATACCTTCGCGTTGTACATGGCCGGTGATGCGCAGCAAGCGCCCCGTCATCACCGCGCGGCGGAATTGTGCATAGACCTTTTTCCAGACCACCACATTTGACACACCTGTTTCATCCTCAAGCGTCAGGAAAACGACACCCGATGCCGTACCGGGCCGTTGCCGCGTGATCACCAGACCGCAGACAGAAATGGGCCTTTGTGCCATAGGCCCCAAAGGCACCTCGGGCAGCGCGTCATGAGCTGTCAGCCCCGTCATTGCCGGGCGCAACAGTTCCATCGGGTGGGCTTTCAGCGACAGGCGCATGGCCACGTAATCCTCGACCACTTCCTGCCCTAAATGCATGGCGGGCAAGGTGACGGGCTGTTCGGCAATGCCCTCGCCCTCGATCTTATCATTGAACAACGGCAAGGGCGCGTTGCCTTTGATCGCTTTTACCGCCCACAACGCGTCGCGTCGTCCCAAGCCAAGCCCTGCATAGGCGTCGGCTTCGGCCAAACGTTCCAGAACCGCGGGCGAAAGCCCTGCCCTTAACCACAAAGCTTCGGGATCGGGGTAGCCATTGCCACGCGCGGCAACGATCCACCCTGCATCCTCTTCACGAAAGCCTTTGATCTGGCGAAACCCCAATCGCAAAGCCAGTGCCCCATCGCTGCGCTTTTCAAGCGTGTTGTCCCATTCGCTTGTGTTGACGCAGACGGGGCGCACTTCGATGTGATGCTCGCGGGCATCGCGCACGATCTGGGCGGGCGCATAAAACCCCATAGGCTGCGCATTCAGCAACCCGCAGGCAAAGGCTGCCGGATGCTGGCATTTCAGCCAGGCCGATACATAGGCAAGCATTGCAAAAGCAGCGGCATGGCTTTCAGGGAAACCGTATTCGCCAAAGCCCTCGATCTGGGAAAAGCAATTCTCGGCGAAAGCGTTTTCATAGCCCCGCGCCAACATGCCATTGATGAATTTATCGCGAAGTTGGCCAATCGTACCCATCCGCCTGAAGGTCGCCATAGAACGGCGCAGCTGGTCTGCCTCGCTTGGCAGGAACCCGGCTGCGACGACAGCGATCTGCATGGCTTGTTCCTGGAACAATGGCACGCCAAGCGTTTTCCCCAGCACGTCTTCCAGCTCTTTCGAGGGGAAAACCACGGCTTCGTTCCCCTGCCTGCGATTGATATAGGGGTGCACCATGCCGCCCTGAATGGGGCCGGGGCGCACAATCGCCACCTCGATCACCAAATCATATAATTCACGGGGCTTCATCCGCGGCAGAAAGTTCATCTGCGCGCGGCTTTCCACCTGAAACACACCAATGGCGTCCGCAACGCACAGCATGTCATAGGTTTGCGCATCATCTTGGGGTATGCTGGCGATGCTGTATTTTTTGCCCCCATGTTGCGCAATCAGATCAAAGCTTTTGCGGATACAGGTGAGCATCCCAAGCGACAGGATATCGACCTTCAGAATATTCAGAGCGTCGATATCATCCTTGTCCCACTCGATGATCGTGCGGTCATCCATCGCGGCGTTTTCGATAGGGCAAAGCTCATCCAATCGCCCCTTGGTGATGACAAACCCGCCGACATGCTGGCTCAGATGCCGCGGAAACCCGATGATTTCACCAATCAGCTTGATGGTCAGCGCCAGACGCGGGTCCGATAGATCAAGCCCGAGTTGTTTAACGCGCTCGGGGTCCGGCCCGCCATTGCTGGTGCCCCAGATTTGCCCGGAGAGATTGGCCGTGACATCCTTGGACAAGCCCATAACCTTACCCACCTCGGAGATCGCCGCGCGCGAGCGGAAATGGATCACCGTGGCGCAAAGCCCGGCGCGGTGCCGGCCGTATTTGGCGTAGATATGCTGGATGACTTCTTCGCGGCGTTCATGTTCGAAATCGACGTCGATATCCGGCGGCTCTCCGCGATGTTCTGACACAAAGCGTTCCACCACCATGGTAATCGTCTCGGGGCTGACGTCGGTGATGCCCAACAGATAGCACAAGATCGAATTGGCCGCGGACCCCCGCCCTTGGCACAAGATCCCCTTGGAGCGCGCGAATTGAACGATGTCATGCACCGTGAGGAAATAGGCCGGAAAATCGAGCGTCTTGACCAACGCCAGTTCTTTTTCCATTTGCGTAATCGCCCGCGCAGGTGCCCCCTTGGGATAGCGGACCTTCAGACCCTCGGACGCCAACCGCGCCAAACGGTCCTGGGGCGTTTCATTGTCTGCGATCTCGTCCGGGTAATCATAGCTGAGTTCGGACAGGCAAAAGCTGGACCTGGCCGCGATCTGTGTCGTGCGGCGCAAGGCCGCCGGGTGACGGGCGAACAGGCGCTTCATGTCAGCTTCGGGCTTGAGGCGTTTTTCAGCGTTGGGTAAGGCACGCGTGCCGATTTGATCGATCGTAATATTGTGGCGCAGGCAGGTCAGAACATCAGCCAACTGCCGTCGCGCACCGTGGTGCATCAACACATCCCCCACGGCCACCATCGGCGCTGCGGTGCGATGCGCGAGGGTGGCGCAGGCATCAAAATAGCGTTGATCACTGCCATCATAGCGCGGCGCGACCCCGATAAAGACATCCGCAGGAAAGTGCTTTTTCAGCGTCGCAATATCGGGCTGGCTGGTTTTTAGGGACGCTTGCGGCACGGCAATCAAGCTCATGCCCGCACAGCCTTGAACCAGATCGGGCAGGTCCAGATAGCAGGCCCCTTTGGGGGCACGTCGTTTGCCAAGGGTCAGTAACCGCGTCAACCGCGCATAGGCTTCACGGTCGTGGGGCAATGCGACCCAATGGGTATCGCTATCGCGCAAGATCAGCCGCGCCCCGATGACAAGCCTTGGCAAAGGCGCATCAGCCCCCAACTCGCGACGAAGCTCTTTCAGGGCGGAATAGGCCCGAACGACCCCGGCCAGCGAATTATGATCTGTGATGGCCAAGGCGTTCAGCCCCAACTGGGCCGCCCGAGAGACCAATTCCTCTGGGTGGGATGCCCCCCGCAGGAACGTAAAGTTAGACGTGCAACACAGTTCCGCATAGCCGGGATCCAGGGACGGGTTTCGCGCCTTCATGGAAATTCACCCTGCACAAACCAGTTCGGGTTTTGCGGCGTATAAAACAACCACAATCGCCGGCCCTGCGTTGTGTCCACTTTCCAATAATCCCGCACACCTGACCGCCAGTTGTCATCTGGCAACCACCATTCAGGGGCGATACGTTCAGGCCCTGTCGCCCGCCCCGTAGTTAGCGACATCCGGCGCCAGCGAAACTGTGCGGGCGGTCGTGTCCCGCTGGCTGCGATGGGTTCCGGCGGGAACAGGCACAAAGGGCGCGGCCGCAGCGTGGACCATGACCCTGTGGCGGTACTGTAGGCCGCTGGTACGATTTGAAAGCTCCGCTCGGGGATATGGCTGTCTGCCGGTAGAAACCGTTGAATGTTTTCAAGCCCGATCCGGTTACCAAGACGGGTGATCAGATCCTCCAGCCCGTCAGGGCGCGCAGCCGTGGCCGCGGTGATTTGTGCGTCGGCAAGGTTTTCAACCTGCGTCGCTTCAAGCCGTAGCTGGTCGATGCCAAAACCCGCATCCACAGTCCGGATCCCCCGGTCAAATAAGGGCAAAATACGCATTGCATCGCGCATTGGCGCCGCGAGACGCAGTTCGATTTGCTGCGCGCCCTGATCCACCCGCCGCATCGTTAACTGCAATCGCCGTGCCCCCATGGCCTGGCGTTTCAACTTGTCGCAAAGCTGATCCAGCAACCTTTTCGTGCCCGCCATCACATCAGCGCTCAGCCCGATCGGCTCGGGCAATGTCATGCGCACAGCATAGTGCGGTGCCTCGCCAATCGGTGTGATCGTCTCGTCCTGGGTGCCCATTGCCTGATCCAGGCGCAACATGACATTCGGCCCGAAACGACGCGCGATTGTCGTGCGGGGCAAGGCCAATAGGTCCGAGATTTTCCGCAGGCCAAGCCGCTGCAACGCCGTGTCAGTTTTCTCGTCAAGACGCAGCGCAGCAACGGGCAATGCAGTGATATCCGCATCGGGCTTGCGGGCATAATGCGTGCGCGCCCAAGCTGCCCCGCGGGTATCGGCCGCCGCGATACGCCCGTTCAGCCCCGCACGCGCAAGACGGTGACGCATATCATCCAGCATTTCCGCCTCACCGCCAAACAGATGCACTGACCCGGTGATGTTCAGGACCAAACCATCCCTCCCATCCACCCCCACCCAAGGGCAGTATCGTTTGCTCCACCGGGCAAGTGATTGCAAAAACCGCGCGTCCTCTTGGGGATTGGCTGCTGCGCTGGAAAGCTCGGGGCAATAGGCACGGGCATCTGACAACCCCATGCCACGATGCAACCCCTGCGCCTCTGCCGCTTGGTTCAAACAGTAGATGCGGTCGGTATTTTTCGCGTGTTGCACCAGCGCGAAAGGGCGATCGCTATTGGCGGCCTCACGCGTCCGCGCGCGCAGCACCCTATCGCTGGGCAGTCGGGGAAACCACACTGATGCGACGCGTTTGCGCATTCCACTTCACAGTCCAAGCCGCTAATGTTCCTGATTTGTTCTTTATAAGTTTCCAATTTTGCAGAGTCGAGTCCTCGGCTGTGTTGCCTTCATCATAAACAGGGGTGCAGTGCCATCTGGTCTGCGCGGCATTGTTCCCCATTCCTTCAGGCAAAATGCAAAGCCCTGTGGCGTTGCCTTCTTGCGCAGCCAGTTGCAAACGCCGCCCTTCCGTTAACCCAATGGGCTGTGTGAGCTCTGCGATCACCACTGCCACATGCCCCGACCGCAACGCCTCCTCGGTCGAGGCGAGCACATCGATATGACGCGGCGCCTGCGCGATCAGCAGTTGCGATGGATCAAGATAAGCCGCGCCCCCCACCGGATTGATCTGCGTGCCGTGCCATGCCTCACGCACCCAAAGCGCGGCCCCGCCATTCGCGCCACAGACCTGACCGGCCAATGCATATGCAAAAGCATAGGCAGACGCCCCGCAAACCTCATGGGTGCGGGTATTCTTGAGCGGAAAGTGAGATTCGAAGTGGGCCATGGCTCAGATCATACAAGACGGAACAAAAGATGCACATTGAAGACATCTTGACCCGCCACTGAACTTTCATCCAGCCGTGACCAGCGCCCGCTTGGGCGATACGCCGCTTGAGGGCGTTTTTTATATCGTATTTTTTTGTATTTGGTTGCGGGAGTAGGATTTGAACCTACGACCTTCAGGTTATGAGCCTGACGAGCTACCGGGCTGCTCCATCCCGCGGCTGTGGCCAATGTTATTGTATTGGCTTATTTATTGTCATCGTTGAGAGATACGTAGAGGTTTTGCTAGGTTTGGCGGTGACCTACTCTCCCACGTCTTAAGACGCAGTACCATTGGCGCAGTAGCACTTAACTGCCGAGTTCGGGATGGGATCGGGTGTTTTGCTTACGCTATGACCACCAAACCGAGTAAAACCTCTATGTTGTTCCTTTTGCCATTGGCAAAAGAGCAACAAGCGGGAGAGAGCGTATCCGAAGGATGCGCGTTCCCGCCCCCTCACCATTCTGGGTAAGGATTTGTCCAAGTCAGTACGACTGATTGTATGTGTATGCTTTTGTCCGAGTAAGAAGTCTTTCTTCTACTGGATCAAATCAAGCCTATCGAGCAATTAGTACCAGTCAACTGAACGTATTACTACGCTTACATCTCTGGCCTATCGACGAGATGGTCTATCTCGGCTCTCAGGGATACCTTGTTTTGAGGGGGGCTTCCCGCTTAGATGCCTTCAGCGGTTATCCTGTCCGATCATAGCTACCCAGCACTGCTATTGGCATAACAACTGGTCCACCAGTGGATCGTTCACCCCGGTCCTCTCGTACTAGGGGCAACTCCTCTCAAGTATCCTACACCCACGGAAGATAGGGACCGAACTGTCTCACGACGTTCTAAACCCAGCTCACGTACCTCTTTAAACGGCGAACAGCCGTACCCTTGGGACCTGCTCCAGCCCCAGGATGAGATGAGCCGACATCGAGGTGCCAAACACTGCCGTCGATATGGACTCTTGGGCAGTATCAGCCTGTTATCCCCGGCGTACCTTTTATCCGTTGAGCGATGGCCCTCCCACTTGGGACCACCGGATCACTATGGCCGTCTTTCGACTCTGCTCGACTTGTCAGTCTCGCAGTCAGGCTGGCTTCTGCCATTGCACTCAACGAGCGATTTCCGACCGCTCTGAGCCAACCTTCGCGCGCCTCCGTTACGATTTAGGAGGCGACCGCCCCAGTCAAACTACCCACCACACAGGGTCCCGGATCCGGATAACGGACCGCGGTTAGACATCAAGCAGAACAAGGGTGGTATCTCAAGGGAGGCTCCACGCAGACTGGCGTCCACGCTTCAAAGCCCACCACCTATCCTGCACATGTTCGGCCTAATGCCAGTGTGAAGTTGTAGTAAAGGTGCACGGGGTCTTTCCGTCTAACCGCGGGTAACCGGCATCTTGACCGGTAATTCAATTTCGCTGAGTCTATGTTGGAGACAGCGGGGAAGTCGTTACGCCATTCGTGCAGGTCGGAACTTACCCGACAAGGAATTTCGCTACCTTAGGACCGTTATAGTTACGGCCGCCGTTTACCTGGGCTTCAATTCAGAGCTCTCACTCCTCCTTTTAACCTTCAGGCACCGGGCAGGCGTCAGACCCTATACGTCGTCTTACGACTTCGCAGAGCCCTGTGTTTTTAATAAACAGTCGCCACCCCCTGGTTTGTGCCCCCAGCCCCTAGTTGCCTAGGAACCGGGCCTCCTTCTCGCGAACTTACGGAGGTATTTTGCCGAGTTCCTTCAACATAGTTCTCTCAAGCGCCTTGGTATTCTCTACCTATCCACCTGTGTCGGTTTAGGGTACGATCTAGCGATGGAGCTATTTCCAGGGACCTCTAAGCAGCCCATTCAATCCGATAAGGATGAACTACCCTCGAGATCCGTCACTTCCATCTGGCCCAGGAATATTAACCTGGTTCCCATCGACTACGCCTTTCGGCCTCGCCTTAGGGGTCGGCTTACCCTGCTCAGATTAGCTTTAAGCAGGAACCCTTGGATTTTCGGCGAGAGTGTCTCTCACACTCTTTGTCGCTACTCATGTCATCATTCTCACTAGTGATCTCTCCACGGGATCCCTCACAGGCCCGCTTCACAGAAAGTTCCGCGTCTCCAATACCCCGAAGGGCTAAGGAGACATGGAACTATGTCACACTACGCTCTGCTACCATGCAATTAATGCATCCTAAGCTTCGGCTCATGGCTTGAGCCCCGTTACATCTTCGCCGCAAGACAACTTATTTAGACCAGTGAGCTGTTACGCTATCTTTAAAGGATGGCTGCTTCTAAGCCAACCTCCTGGTTGTTTTGGTCGTCTCACCTGCTTTCCCACTTAGCCATGAATTAGGGGCCTTAGCTGTAGGTCAGGGTTGTTTCCCTCTTCACAACGGACGTTAGCATCCGCTGTGTGTCTGCCATCTAGTACTCCTCGGTATTCGGAGTTTGGTTAGGATCAGTAAGCCTGTGGGGCCCCATTACCCATCCAGTGCTCTACCCCCGAGGGTATTCGGATGACGCTCTACCTAAATAGATTTCGCAGAGAACCAGCTATCTCCGAGTTTGATTGGCCTTTCACCCCTAGGCACAGCTCATCCCGATCCTTTTCAACGGATGTGGGTTCGGTCCTCCAATAAGTGTTACCTTATCTTCAACCTGGCCATGCCTAGATCACTCGGTTTCGGGTCTGATCCCACAAACTCAACGCCCTATTAAGACTCGCTTTCGCTACGCCTACACCTAACGGCTTAAGCTTGCTTGTGAGACCAAGTCGATGACCCATTATACAAAAGGTACGCTGTCAGGCCGTAAAGACCCTCCAACTGATTGTAGGCGTTCGGTTTCAGGTACTGTTTCACTCCCCTCGTCGGGGTGCTTTTCACCTTTCCCTCACGGTACTGGTTCACTATCGGTCAGTAAGGAGTACTTAGCCTTCGAAGGTGGTCCTCCGATCTTCAGACAGAATTTCACGTGTTCCGCCCTACTTAATACGTCCAATCATGCTTCTTATACGGGACTATCACCCACTTTGGTTGCGCATTCCAACGCATTCTAACCACATTCATGGCTCGGCTGGTCCCCGTTCGCTCGCCGCTACTAGGGGAGTATCAATTGATTTCCTTTCCTCCGGGTACTTAGATGTTTCAGTTCCCCGGGTTTGCTTTTATAAACCTATGTATTCAGTCTATAAATACCTGGTTCTGCTTACTGATGAACCCACCGTCTGCACCTTGCGAACTTACGTCCTCAAGTAGCAAAGCGGTAGGACAACAATAAACAATCAGGTGGGTTGCCCCATTCAGAAATCCATGGATCAAAGCTTATTCTCAGCTCCCCATGGCTTATCGCAGAGTATCACGTCTTTCATCGCCTCTTACTGCCAAGGCATTCACCAAACGCCCTTTTCGCGCTTGATTTGATCCAGAAAAAGAAAGACTGATTTAATGTCCTACCGCCTATTCGGCTACTTGAGGACAATTTAGACCCTCAAACGGCCGGTAGAGTGCAGGACGTCAGTCCAACGCGGGAGACAGAAGCTGGTAAGAAACTGTCTTCCCTTATTCCAGATCAAAAGCATACTTTTACCCGCCCACTCTCTCAGAGTGGACAGCGAGTAGTGCATCTAGCCTACCTTCCGTGCAGGAAGCAGGCGTCACTACTCTGGTTAGTGTACTTGACTTGGACAACACGTCGCTTTCAGTCGCGATACGTTCAAAAGACCGAGGAAACAGTCAAGTAAACGCCGGCTCCAAAAGGAGCAGCAACCGAGATCATCACCTAACGCGGTGCGATCAGATCGTGTTGTTTGTTACTTCAAGATTACTCTTAAAGTAACTGTATCTCTCTTTACGATGTCAATCAGATGCATTCCAAAGGAATGTCACCCATGCGCTTGCGCGCCGTCCGATTGGACGATTAAGAACTGCGAACAGTGCTTAATGGTCAAATCGTGTGCTTGCCCAACGCGTGCTTTGCTGTGCAAAACCCTGTTTGGGCGACGATCTTTAGCTGGCAAAGATCTTGGTGGGTCGAGGAGGACTTGAACCTCCGACCTCACGCTTATCAGGCGTGCGCTCTAACCACCTGAGCTACCGACCCAGCGTGTTTTGCAAAGCAAAACCGCGACGTCCCGGCAGGGCATTCCGAAGGAATGTCCCGAGAGGGACCAGCCCAAGCGGTTATTCAAGGGCCGTATGCTTGGTGGAGCCTAGGAGGATCGAACTCCTGACCTCCTGAATGCAAATCAGGCGCTCTCCCAGCTGAGCTAAGGCCCCAGCGTAGCCCGAGGGCTGCGTGTTACGTTGGCTGCATGAAGCAACCCTACCCCTTACGGGACACCGCTCCGCGGTACCCTGTCGGGGCGACGCTCATCCGCTGCGCGGATAAGCTTGCTGAAGAGATATGAGGACGGCTCGGTCCGAAAGGTCATCTTGCGATGCCTTGAATATGGTCAGTTTTGTTTACTGACCTGCTAAGTGTTTCACGAGATGAGCAAGCTCATCTGACTAGAAACATCCTTAGAAAGGAGGTGATCCAGCCGCAGGTTCCCCTACGGCTACCTTGTTACGACTTCACCCCAGTCGCTGATCCTACCGTGGCCGCCTGCCCCCCGAAGGTTAGCGCAGCGTCGTCGGGTAGAACCAACTCCCATGGTGTGACGGGCGGTGTGTACAAGGCCCGGGAACGTATTCACCGCGTCATGCTGTTACGCGATTACTAGCGATTCCGACTTCATGGGGTCGAGTTGCAGACCCCAATCCGAACTGAGACAGCTTTTTGGGATTAACCCATTGTCACTGCCATTGTAGCACGTGTGTAGCCCAACCCGTAAGGGCCATGAGGACTTGACGTCATCCACACCTTCCTCCCGCTTATCACGGGCAGTTTCCTTAGAGTGCCCAGCCGAACTGCTGGCAACTAAGGATGTGGGTTGCGCTCGTTGCCGGACTTAACCGAACATCTCACGACACGAGCTGACGACAGCCATGCAGCACCTGTCACTGTGTCACCGAAGTGAACGCCCGATCTCTCGGGTTAGCACAGGATGTCAAGGGTTGGTAAGGTTCTGCGCGTTGCTTCGAATTAAACCACATGCTCCACCGCTTGTGCGGGCCCCCGTCAATTCCTTTGAGTTTTAATCTTGCGACCGTACTCCCCAGGCGGAATGCTTAATCCGTTAGGTGTGTCACCGAACAGTATACTGCCCGACGACTGGCATTCATCGTTTACGGTGTGGACTACCAGGGTATCTAATCCTGTTTGCTCCCCACACTTTCGTACCTCAGCGTCAGTATCGAGCCAGTGAGCCGCCTTCGCCACTGGTGTTCCTCCAAATATCTACGAATTTCACCTCTACACTTGGAATTCCACTCACCTCTCTCGAACTCTAGACTGATAGTTTTGGAGGCAGTTCCAGGGTTGAGCCCTGGGATTTCACCCCCAACTTTCCAATCCGCCTACGTACGCTTTACGCCCAGTAATTCCGAACAACGCTAACCCCCTCCGTATTACCGCGGCTGCTGGCACGGAGTTAGCCGGGGTTTCTTTACCAGGTACTGTCATTATCATCCCTGGCGAAAGTGCTTTACGATCCTAAGACCTTCATCACACACGCGGCATGGCTAGATCAGGCTTGCGCCCATTGTCTAAGATTCCCCACTGCTGCCTCCCGTAGGAGTCTGGGCCGTGTCTCAGTCCCAGTGTTGCTGATCATCCTCTAAAACCAGCTATAGATCGTAGACTTGGTAGGCCATTACCCCACCAACTATCTAATCTAACGCGGGCCAATCCTTTCCCGATAAATCTTTCCCCCGAAGGGCTTATACGGTATTACTCTCAGTTTCCCGAGGCTATTCCGTAGAAAAGGGTATGTTCCCACGCGTTACTAACCCGTCCGCCGCTCACCCGAAGGTGCGCTCGACTTGCATGTGTTAGGCCTGCCGCCAGCGTTCGTTCTGAGCCAGGATCAAACTCTCAAGTTGAAACGCATTACTGCGTATCCTTGACGTCGAACCTCTGCACATCAAACCTGCATCACTTACTGAATGATACAGGCGTTTTCTCCGTTTGAAGTGCTTAAAGTTACCAAAGTAACAACAAGCCGTCCAAACAGTGAAGCTGACACTCCATCATCGGCCGAAGCCTAAGAGCGCGATATACAGACGTTGATCCATCGAATGAACCAAACCGCCCACATATCTCTTCAGATATCTATCAATTTCAAAGAGCGTCGAGACAAAAGAAACCAAGATGCGCCGTAAACTTCTCAGCGCGCCCCGCCTCAATTACCTCAGGATTTTCCCGCTACGTAAGACCCGAACCGTAACCCGTCGTCCCCGTCTAGCGCCCCGTGTCTGCATCTCTGCGTCTCCGGTAAGGGGCGTTCTAAGGTTTGTTCCAAACACCCGCAACCCCTTTTTTCGGATTTTATCCTTTTCGTCAAAAAACCTTCACAAACGCCTGTTTTATTGACTTTCTGAGCGTCGGAAATTTGTAGCACCAAGTCCCCTCAGGGTATCTCTCTCCGCTTATACGGGGCTTTTCGCGCCTCGACCCAACCACAGGTAGGTCATTGCGGTGGAATCGCCGACTCGCGGGCCGGATAATCGCGAATCCATATGGGGCGTTACAGCCGGTGCACGGTCACATCTGTGCCGCAGGCCTCTTGTGCAAGATCGACCACATGCTGGTGGTGGGTGAGATAGATGGCCTGCCCGCGCTTTCCGACCCGTTGCATCAAGCGACAGGCCGCGCGGGTGCGGTCTTCGTCGAAGGTTTCAAACACATCATCACAGAAGAACGGCAGCACGGTTCCGGTCGACGCCATTTGTTCATAGGCCGCCGCGCGCAGGGCAAGGTAAAGCTGGAACCGCGTCCCTTTGGACATTGCGGCGGCTTCCTTAGACACCCCATCCTCTGCCCGCACAGCCATTAACACATCCCCCTGAGCGGCAGGCTGCGTGGTCAGTGTAGTGTATGCCCCTTGGGTCAGATCACTGAATGCCTGTTCGGTCGCGGCCAACATCGTGCTGCGGTGGGTGTCGCGATACCGGCGGATGGCATCCTCGGCCAAAGTATGGCCAAAGCGCCCCGTCAGATAGCGCAGCATCACGGCCTGCATCTGTTCTTCGACCGTGCGCTTTTGCGAGGTGAGCGCCGCGATATCACCATCCCCCCCAACCGCGTCCAGCGCCGCTTGCGCCCGAGCACGCGCAGCAATCGCGCTGTCGAGCTCTGCTTCAAGTCGCGACAGGTCTTCGCAGAGCTCGGCAAGCTCCACTTGCGCCTGTGCGAGGGGCGCGGCGCTGAGGCGTTCCTGCGCCTGCTCCCAGGCATCAACCCCCAGGATCGAGAGCAGACGGGTACGCAAATCCGCACTTTGCTGGCGCAGGGCAATTGCCTGTTGCGCGGTCGCCGTCGCCTGACGCAATGCATCGAGGGTAGAGGTGTCTATCTGGTCATCAAACGCACGGGCCAGAAGTTGGACCTGATCATCAAGCACGGCAATCTCGCGCAGCGCCTCAGCCGCGGCGTCCTCCGCAACGGCAAGGCGGGCGTCCAGATCGCTGCGGCGCGCTTGGGCCTGACGGGCACGCTCCACCGCGGTTTGCAAAGCGGCGTAACGCGCCAAGGGCTGTTCCTGCGCGTCTGCCCCGCCATCCAGTGCATCCAACTGTGCGATGAAACCGGCGCGGTCCTGTTTGATGCCTGCAATCTGGCGCCGGACACCAGCCATGCGGGCGTCGACCTCTCGGATACTGCGCAGGCCCGTCAGCCCGTTCCACATGTCTATGCCAGACTGCAGCGCCGGAAGATGCGTTGCGACGGCACCGCGCCACTGGTCACGCGCCTCGGTCACGGCCGTGCGTGCCTTATCCGCTGCGGCTGCTCGGCGATCCCGCTCTGCCGTGACCTGCCGCACTGTGGCCTGTGCGAGCTTTTGCGCGTTCTGATGCTCGCGCGACGCCGCGATCTGGGTTTTGGCCATGAGCACGACGGTCCGCAAAGGCGCATCCCCTGCACCCAATCGTGCCGCCAGATCGTCGCGCATCTGCTCCGCATCGCGCAATAGCTCTGCGTGGGCCTGTTCAGATGTCTTTAAGGTCTCGGCTGCAGTTTGCGCCGCCTCTGCGTCGCGCACCCATTCGACAAAATCCTCGGCGGAAAGGGTTTCGGGCAGGCCAAGTGCGTCGAGGTGGGACCGCAGTTCACCCGTCACCTTATCAAACGCCGCCTCGGTCTCGGTACGTTTATTCTGCGCCCTGTCATGATCCTGCCGCGCCTCAATCAACTGTCGCTCCGCCTGCCGCATTTCCGCCAGAGATTGGCTTTGCCCGGCGCGTAATGAGGTCTGCGCGTCATCCGCCCGCATGGCGGCCTCGAACGCAGAGGCAGAGGCTATGTCCAACACATCTTTATGCAGCGCCCATAACTCGTCTCGGGTTTGTCGCCCTTTGGCGGCGGCATCATCGCTGATCAAGTCTGGGGCCGACGCGACCATCGCATGTTTTGTCTCGGCACCCGCCAGACGATCGGCTGCCGTGGTTTCCGCCTGCACGGCAGCACGCAGGGCAAGCCGCGCTTCGCCATGGGCCTGCGTCAATTCCTGCGCGCGCCGGCTGCCGAGCGGAAGTGCCGGAACCGCGTCGAACACCACATTATGCCGCGCCAGCCCGCGCAAGGCAGTGGCCACCCCCTGACGATCCGCCGCGAGCCGGCGCACGGCGTCATGAGATCGACTGACCAGATCCTCCGCTTCGGCCTGCATGAACAGGCGTTCGACGTCCGCGTCGACGGCAGTCTCTTCTTCGGTATCGCGCAGGGCCCGTGCCGCGTCATCGTATTTGTCGCGCGCGACCTCTGCCTCCGCCTGAGTGGTTTGCAGATGCTTGCGCGCATCGTCCAGAGTGGCGCGCGCCTGTTCAAGCGCCGTAAGGGCGGGATCGCTTAAGATGAATTGCGCAAGCTCGCCATCGGCGGGCAGCCCCAGAGCATCAAGCCGCGCCCGCATATCAGCGGTATCCTGCATCAACTGTGCTTCGCGTTTGGGCAGGTCGGATTGCCCCGCCTCTACCTGACTTTTCTTGAAGGCAAGCGCATCAACATCAGCCCCTCGCGCCAAATCATCCGCGTTGACGGCGACCTCGTCTCGCGCGGCCCGCAAGGTGTCCACCTCGGCGACGGACCGTTCCCTTTCGGCAACAAGTGCGATCCGTTTCGTCATCATTTTAATCAAGTCTTCGCTGTCGAACTCCAGCGTCATGGGATAATGCGCGATAGGGGTAAGCTGCGCCTCTAACGTTTTCCATTCTGTCGCCAATGGATGCGCATCAAGTATAGCCTCCAGCCGCGTTTTCTGAACGGAAAGCTCGGACTTGGCGGCGCGCAGACGCTGCTCTTCGGTTTGGGCGGCGTCCCGCGCAAGACGCAACTCGCGAAATGCGGCGGCGCTGACGTCATGATCCTTGATCTGCTGGACCAGTTCTGCATGCGCAGCCTTCAGCGCCGCGAACTCTGATTTTGTACCGCCTTTTAGATAAAGGTCACGATTGCCCTGCTCCACCCGCCCCAAGACCTGCGACAGATCGCTGATACCCGCCGCGGCAGAGAACAGCAGCTTCCCGATATCCCCCTCGCTTTTGGTAATCTCTTCGCCGCCGGCCTCGATTGTTTCATCGTCGAGACACAGCAAACTTTGGTATTCCTTTTGCGACACACCGCGCAGCGCCGCAGACAGCAAAGCATCCGGCACAGGTTGGCCCGCCCCGTCCACAAGATTGCCCGAGCGCTTGGGCAATCGGGACAGCTGGTGGATCTGCCCGTCAATATCGACGGTACCGCTGACGCGCAGGTTCGCGCGGGGGTGTTTAAAGGCATAGGGTTCACGCGCTGCAAAACCGTAAAGCAGCCGCAGATACCCCTCCATCAGGGTGGTTTTGCCCGCTTCATTGCGGCCAAAGACGATATGAAAGTCCGATCCGCTTGCGGGGCGCGCGCCGAAATCCAGCACGCGGTCGGTAAAGTGACCAAATCGGTCCAGCGCAAGCTGCTGCAGCCGCATCATTCGCCCGCTCCTCGCATCTGCGCGGCCATGGTCAACACCGCCTCGTCGATCAGCTGCCGCAATAATGCCTCTTGCGTCTCTGCATCAGGTGCGAGGGCGCGGCGCTGATCAGCAGGCAATAGGCCAAGGATCTGGCTCAACTCTTGCTGCAACCTGTCCCGAGTGGCGGGCTCCTTGGCTATGTCAGTCATCAACTGCTGTACCTCGGCCACAGCACCATCCACCGCATCCTCTGATACAGCCGTTACATCCACCGACATCTTCTCGATCCACAGATCACCGATGCTTTCCGCGATTTCGTCGGCTTGGGCGCGCCAAACATCCGCCAACTGGCGTATCTGCCACGCCAGCGCCGTTTGCCCCGTCAACCGCAACCGCAAGATCGCAGCCCCCCGTCCGGCCTGTGCCTGAAACGCCGACCGCAGTTTGCGGCGCAGATCTTCGTCAGCCTCCGCCCCCGTCACATCGCAATCACAGCGGCGGAATTCCACGACCGAGGTCGCCACTTCCGAAACCGAGATCTTGCCATCCTCGATCGTCAGCAGGCTAGCGGACTTTGGCCCCGCCTCCCCGATATCGCGCCCTTGCGGCATGCCCGGCATCACGATCCAGGGGTCTTCGCTGTGCACGGCGCGTTTGTGAACATGCCCCAACGCCCAATAATCAAACCCAGCCCCCGCCAGTTCGCCGACCGACACAGGCGCATAAAGATCATGCCCCTCCGCCCCCGCGAGAGAGGTATGCATCATCGCAATATTAACCGCCCCCGCCTCTGGCACGGTATACTTCGGCAGCAGGCTTTCCGGCGCGTGACGGTCGCGAAAGCTGACGCCGTGAATATAGACGGGGTGGTCCGCCAACTGAACTTTCTCGCCCCGCCCGTCGAACACATGCACGTTCGGCGGTAGGTCGATCTCCCCCGCGATTGGGTTTTCTGCGTCGTGGTTCCCCTTGATATAGAACACCCGCACGTCAGCCTGCGCCAAACGATGCATCTGCGCGGCGAGATACGCGGCGGTTTTCGCGCTACGTTCTTGCCCGTCATAAAGATCGCCCGATATTAGAAAGGCGCTGACTCGCTCGTCGATGCAATATTGCCCCATCGTCTCAAGCGCTTGCCGGCTGGCGCCGCGCACCTGCGCGGCCAGACGGTCATCCTTCATCGCCAAACTACGAAGCGGTGAATCGAGGTGAAGATCGGCAGTGTGCAGAATACGAAGGGTCACGGACGGAGGCCACCTTGTTCACGGAAACGCTGCGGTCTTTGTCACGTAGTTCACATTCCGTTGCAACGGGCCGCAGTTGTGTCTTGCGGCTTTGATCCGCTGATCCCGCGGGCTAAGACTGTCACACCCGCCTGATAGAAAGTCATTCGATGCATCGACACGATATCCCGCTGACCCAAGACCTGGTGCTGATCGGCGGCGGGCATGCCCATGCGTTGGTGCTGCGCAAATGGGGGATGAACCCGCTACCGGGCGCGCGGTTAACCGTCATCAATCCCGGCCCCACGGCCCCATATACAGGTATGCTGCCGGGCTATATCGCAGGCCACTATTCACGTGAAACACTTGAGATTGACCTCGTGCGACTGTGCCGCTTTGCGGGCGCGCGTCTGATCCTGTCCCACGCCACAGGAATCGATCGCACTGCGCGTCTGGTTCATGTCGAAGACCGCGCTCCTATTGCATATGATGTTGCCTCCTTTGATATCGGGATCACCGCTAAAATGGGTATCCCGGGGTTTGATGGTTTTGCTGTCGGTGCAAAGCCACTTGATGTCTACGCCAAACGCTGGCGCGATTTCCTTGCCGCGGTGACGAGCGGGAACATAGAGCCCGAAATCGCCGTGATCGGCGGCGGTGTCGCCGGTTGCGAGCTGTCCCTCGCGATGGCCCATGCCCTACGCAGCGCGGGGATCGAGCCTCGGGTCACTTTGCTACAGTCCGACCCGACGCTTTCGGGCCTTGGCAACCGCGCGCGCCACACGGTCGAGGCCAAGCTTCGCGGCGCCAAGGTCACCCTACGCACCGGCATACGCGTCACGGAAATCGCCGCCGATCATGTCGTTCTTGGCAGCGGCGACAAAATCCGTTCTCAATTGACGGTCGGCGCTGCCGGTGCTTTCCCGCATGAATGGCTGGCGCAAACGGACCTTCCCTTGCGTGATGGGTTCATCGAAACCACGCCCGACCTGTCACTTCCCGGTGACCCAACTGTATTTGCCGTCGGCGACTGCGCAGCAATGCCCTTTGCCCCACGCCCCAAGGCTGGTGTATTTGCCGTTCGTGCTGCCCCCATCCTGTATCACAACCTTCGCGCCGCCCTCACCAATGGGCCCCGCAAGCCCTTCAAACCACAAAAACGTTACCTAAAGCTTATCTCCCTTGGAAAAAAATCGGCTTTGGCGGAAAAATTCGATCTTGCATTCTCGGGGCCCGCGTTATGGCGCTGGAAAGACCGGATCGACCGCGCCTTCATGGATAAACTTGACGACTTGCCGCCGATGCAACCGCCAGCTTTGCCCGATACGCTGGCGCAGGGTGCCCGCGATATACTGGTCGCGAAACCCTTGTGTGGTGGCTGTGGCGCTAAGGTCGGAAACACAGTGCTTCGTGACGGGCTATCGTCGCTTCAAGGTCCGACAGATCCGGCCATTCTTTCTGTTCTCGGCGATGATGCTGCGGTGTTAAAGCAACCCGGTGGCAGCTTTCAGGTCATCAGCGCCGATCACTTGCGCGCTTTGATCCACGACCCCGCCTTGATGACGCGCATCGCAGCAGTGCACGCCTTGGGCGACATTTGGGCCATGGGAGCGCAGCCCCAAGTGGCCCTTTCCAGCATCGTACTACCCCATATGTCTCAGGCACTTCAGTCCCGGACACTGCAAGAAATCACCGACGCAGCCCGTGCGATATTCGACCACGCGGGCGCGACGATTGTCGGGGGGCACACATCGATGGGTGCCGAAATGACCATCGGGTTCACCGTCACCGGCACGCGCGAAACGCCACCAATCACCCTGTCGGGCGCTCAAGCTGGCGACTGCCTTGTGCTGACCCGGCCCATCGGATCAGGAATTATAATGGCTGCGCATATGGAGGGCACAGCACGGGGAGCCGACGTCGCCCAGGCCCTAAACGAGATGGCAGAACCGCAGGACCGTCAAGCCTTCCACCTGCGTCGCGCCAATGCCATGACAGATGTCACCGGCTTTGGCCTTGCGGGTCACATCGCCGCCATCTGCCGCGCATCGCGCCTGAGCGCGGAAATCTCGGCGGACGCCATTCCCGTCTACTCCGGTGCCCGAGACCTATCAGATCGCGGCGTGCACTCGTCGCTGTATCACCCCAACGTAGACAACGCCCCCACGCGAGGACGCAGCGACCCGCTTTTGCACGACCCCCAAACCGCAGGCGGCTTGCTGGCTGCTCTACCCCCAGCCGAGGCAGAGATTGCGATCCGAGACATGGCCGCCGAAGGTAAAAAATCCTGTATTATCGGGCATTTGACCGACGGCGAAGGACCAATCACTGTGCTGTAGCTACACTCGGTGCGTCTGGCGATCCCGGGAGGACTCGAACCCCCAACATCCTGATTAGAAGTCAGGTGCTCTATCCAGTTGAGCTACGGGACCACTCAGGTCATCTCATAGCTAGTTTGCGTGGGATGAGCAAAGCAAAATCTATCCGCAATCCCCATGATATTGTCATCAAGTATCTCCTCTTCCGATAGTGTAAATCACCAATGGCTCCGCACAGGGACCCAATACTTATTGATCTTTGGGGCTTAGCCGTCGGCGATCCCAAGTGATACCGGCACGCACAACACGCGCCGGCGCGCCCACGGCCAAGCTATGTGCGGGGATAACCCCAAGAACCATGGAGCGGCTACCGATCACTGAATGCTGCCCTATCTGCGCGCCTTTCATGATCCTGACACCATGGGCCAACCAGACGTGATCCCCGATTTCGATATCTTGGGGCGGGTTGACCCGTTCCCCCGTTTCTACATCAAGGATCGAATGCATATCACTGACATCCATGGTGATATCCCCGGACAGCATGCAATCCTCGCCAATCGTAATCGCGCCCGCTTCGTGCAGACTGAGATGCGCCATCATGATCGTGGTGCGATCGCCAATGCGAATATGCGTATCACGCGCGCGGCATCGAAATGACCCCGCCAAACGACAGCCCGCGCCAATATAGACGGCGCTCTCGTGATTCCTGAGCTCAACCAAGCCACCGGAGATCACAGTACCCTCGCCGATCACCACGTGGTTATTGCGCCCGTATATATTAATCCGCACCCCTTCGGCGCAGGTAGCTGTTGGCGATATATCTACCTGATTGTTTTGACCATTATCCGTCACCAAAACGCCAAGATGCGTTTTGCTCACCTATGTCACCTCCCGTAAAATCCGAACAGAAATTCTGTTGTAATGCTGAGTGAACTTAACCTCCCCTTAAGAGTGAGCGTGCTGATCTAGAGCTCTATCAACGCAACATAGAATCGAAATGATTGATTTTGTATAAACAGCTCAAAGCTCTCTTTGCCCGCTATATCGCCGCCCACCTAAGGGCCGTGGGGCGTCCAATGCACATCACGGATCCGTCCGGTGCCACGGTGGGTGCCGTTGATGTATTTGCCGTAAATGACGGGAACTTGAGGCTGGCGGGCTGGACGTTCGCAGATGATATCGTGCTGCATATGAACGGCGTCAAAGTAAGCGCTAAAGCTGACTTGATCCGTGACGACGTGACCAAAGCCTATGGTGGCCCGCGACGGGTCGGGTTCGACCTGACCACGCCGCTCGGCCCGACCGGCTTGCAAGAGATCGGGCGGTTTGGGGTCGAATTTCACCGTGTCCGCAATGGCACCTGGACAATTGCGCGAAGTCTAGAACTCCCTCACCTTTGGTGGGTTCAAGCGCGATTGGTAATCAAATTCGTCATCGCGCTGATGCTGCAGTTGCCTGCCTATGGCGGCTGGCGCGTCAAACGGGACCCCGCTTTTCGCACGCGGATCAAACGGGGGCTAGGGCTATGCCCCATCCACCATGCGCGCGAACTTGACCCTGACCTTTTCCGCGCCAATGCGCCTCCCGTCACAACGGCATCGGTGACGATAATACTGCCGGTATTCAACGCGCATGACCTACTGAAAGAGGCGCTGCGGCGCGTCGTCGACAATACCGATCTTCAGTGGCGCATTATTCTGATCGAAGATTGCTCAACCGATAAACGGATTCTACCGTTGCTGCGCGCGTGGTCCTTGGCCCACAATGACCGTGCGACACTGCTTGAGAATGATCAAAACCTTGGGTTTGTAAAAAGCGTAAACAAAGGGTTGCGCTATGCACAACGCTGGCCCGACACAGTTATTCTACTGAATTCTGACGCCTTGGTCCCGGCGAACTGGGCGAGCCGCCTTATCGGCCCCCTCGTTGAATATCCGCGCGCCGCCACTGTAACTCCAATGTCTAACGACGCGGAAATTTTTACCGCCCCCCTCATATGTGCACCCCAAAAACTTACCGCCGGACAGGGGGATCTTATAGATGTGACCGCCGCGCAGCTTAACCCGCAAAGCTATCGCGTGGCCGCGCCGACCGGGGTGGGATTTTGCATGGCGATCACCCCCAGATACCTCAGAGCTGAACCGCAATTGGATGTCAGTTTTGGTCGGGGATACGGCGAAGAGGTCGATTGGTGCCAGCGCATCAGAGCAGCGGGTGGACAGCATTATTGCGCCGTTAACCTTTTCGTAGAGCATCGCGGTGGACAAAGTTTCGGATCGGAAGAGAAGACGCGTCTCATCGCGAAAAATAACGCTCTTATTTCAAAACGTTATCCCGAATACGATAGAGATGTGCAGCAGTTCATTGCCTCTGACCCATTGAAATCGCCCCGCCTCGCTTTGGCATTGGCTTGGCTAGGGGCACAAGACACGTATCCGGTCTCGATATATATCGCCCACAGTATGGGTGGCGGCGCTGAATCGTATCTGCAACATCGGGTGAAATCAAAACATCACGCATTGGGCCGTTCCGCTGTTGTAATCAGGGTCGGCGGTGCCATGCGATGGCAAATCGAATTGCATTGCCATGACGGAATAATCTCCGGCGGGACCAACAACCTCGACTACGTCAAACAACTTCTACACCCCATAAAACGGCGACGATTAATCTATTCCTGCGCGGTTGGGGATCAAGACCCGCTGACTATTCCAAGTGCAGTTCTAGAATTGAGCCAAACCGGCCAACAGGTGATAGAGTTTCTCTTTCATGACTACTTCGCAATCTCGCCAAACTACACTCTTCTGAACGATCACGGAGTGTACGATGGCCTACCCCCACCTCACCTAAATGCCCCAGCAACCACAGGTGCACCGATAAGCATGATTCGGTGGCAAAGCGAGTGGGGAAAACTCCTTACCGCATCCCAAGAGATCGTGGTATTTTCTAAAAATAGCAAAGAAATTGTGCGCGCAGCATTCCCCAACTGCGCCGATAAAATTCAAGTTACACCGCATAGAATTTCAGACGCCGTGCCCCGTATCCCTCGGCCCCTCAGCCCAAAGCGCCCGGTGATCGGTGTATTGGGCGACATTGGTCTTCAGAAAGGCGCACAGATCATCAGCCGAGCCGCTGATGCGATAGATGTGCAAGGTGTCGGTATGGTCATCGTCGGGAACTTCGATCCCGCCATTCCCCTCCCCCCCTCGGTGCCTATCCATGGAAGATATACCATATCAGATCTGGGAAAAATTGCCGCCCGATACGGCGTGACAGATTGGTTAATACCTTCCGTGTGGCCGGAGACATTCTCGTTTACCACGCACGAAGCTCTGACATCCGGTTTGCCCACCCATGCGTTCGCAATTGGTGCTCAGGGCGACGCAGTTACCAAAGCTGAAAACGGTTTCCCTATTCCCTACTCAACCCAACAGGATTTGGCGGATATTCTGCTGTCTCACGTTAAAAATCACATCACCAAAACCTGGGCGGTGGCCTCATGAGCCAGATCTCAGTTCCCCTAAAATTTTTGCGAAACAATGGCATCGAAGTACTGAACCGGGGTGCTACGTCGATCAACCTGCCCAGACATACCGTGCTCGAAGCCCCGGGGAGCCTGAAATGGACACAGTATGAACACTCGTTAGAGATGGGAACATTCTCGTATCAAGTCTCGGGATACTGTTTTGCCGCACGCATCGGCCGATATTGTTCATTCGGCGAATCCGTTCAAATAGGCCGGCAAAACCACCCGTTAGACTGGGTATCCACAAGCCCCGCTTTCTATCTTGGGGACCGGGTATTCGAACTTGGCCACGGTTTTGAGGCAGCCGAACATTACCACAATTATAGGACAGCTCACAGCAAGCCGCCCACCAAGGTAAAAATCACTACAATTGGAAATGATGTATGGATCGGGCACGGGGCGTATATCGCCGCCGGGGTCACCATTGGCGACGGCGCAATAATCGGTGCGCATTCGGTCGTGACCCGTGACGTTGCCCCTTATGCAGTCGTCGCGGGGAATCCGGCCACTCTCAAACGAATGCGCCTACCGCCGAGTTTCATCAGTCTCATGTTAAAGTGCCGCTGGTGGCAGTTTGCGCCGTGGCAGATGGATCACCTTGATCCGTCGGATGTGCTGGAATTTTGTAGAGGGGTAAAGACAATGCTCAAAGATGTCGCGCCTTTCGCACCCCCGACGCTGGATCTGCGATCGGAAAACATTCAGTGAAAAAAGTCGCATTTTTACATATTCCCAAAACCGCGGGCCAATCTGTGCACTCGGAGCTCACTAAAATTTATGGCAACGCTCGAACCTCTCCTGTTCGCGTTCACCACCAAGCTTCTTCAGACGGTCAATTTCCCAACGGGTATGACCTTTACTCGGGTCACCTAGATTGGTGCCGCCTTCGTGAGACCCAGACAGATACCTTTGCGTTCACGGTACTTCGCGATCCATTTGAAAGGATCGCTTCTTTCTATTTTTATTTAAGAAATAAGGCCTCACGCCTCACGGACAGCCTACTCTCGTCGCCTGGGCATATGGGGTTGTACAAAGTAAAAAATTGCTCCCCCGCCGCATATTTCTTTGGCGGAAGTCCCGCTTGGCAACAGTTCATTAAGGATCACTACGACAATTTTTACTGTAGCTATCTCGCCACCGGGAAAGTTCGCGGGGCGGCCGAGGTCTGCCATTTCTCGAAAGATATGCTTGTTGGTCAAGCGATAGGCGGCGCGCGGAAACTAGATAGGGTTTATCGCTTAAGCAGTTTAAATCTTCTTGAAAATGACATTCATAACCTGACGGGGCATCGCCCTTCGATTGTAAAAACGCGCATCAATGTTGGGCCAAAAGGGGTTCAGACAAGCCGTTGGCAAGATCTAATGACTCTGATCAACGATAAACCGGCACAGGAAAGACTGGCTGCGTTTGCTGAGGCTGACATATCCCTGCTTGATCACCTCAAAGACGAGGGTTTGTTAAATTAACACCGCTTCAGAACCGTTTGAGTTGTGCAAGCGCGCGCAGGGCTAGATCGCCCGCCTGTGTTTGCCGGTAGATTCCGAGCGAAGTCAGTGCTGCGCGACCCTTAGTGTGACTTTGGGATCGCCAATCGAGAAACCTCAATAATTGCTCGCGAGCGGTCACCGTCAGAACGGGAGCAATTCGGTACATCGCGGCCGCATTTGCATCGATCCAATTCACCAACGTACCATCCGCCATGTATCGAGCCCTGCGCCGTAAATGACGAACAGGCGCGCCCACAAGATTTGCACCGTGTTGCCTGTATAATACCCCAGGTTTCTGATCATGAAGAATACCAAACCCTGCGCCTGTGATCGCCTGGTACATCCACCAATCATGAAAAGGGGTTTCCGCAACGTCGGTAGTACTTAAAATGCTACGCAGATAGTTGGTGACGATAGGCGGAATCACAATCGTATTTCCGCGCAAAACGTTCTGTACGATTGCATTTCCAAAACGATAAGGGCGGTTCAGCATTGGGGACGTTCCCAACCGCCCCCCCGTTTGGTCCACATAGTAACTTCTACTACTGTAAACACATCTACCACCCAGCCGCCCGACGAGCGCGACAGCACGGGATAGTTTGTAAGGCAGCCAGATATCATCCTGATCGGAAAACGCCACCCACCTCCCGTCTAACTCTTGGTTTTTCAACAATTTATAATAATTGGCGGCAACGCCACTCTGAGGCCCTTTGAGCAAGTGAATATCATGGTGCGGTGTTTCCGCTTTGAAATTTTCAAGCGCCCCCCAGGTGCCATCGGTCGAGCCGTCATCGCTTGCCCAAAGGCTCCAATCCTGATGCGATTGCCCGCGGATTGAGGCCAGCTGATCTGCCAAAAACATGCCACCGTTCTTCGTCCCCATTAAAATGTGAACATGCGGTTCCGTCATCCCAAAGTCCTTCGTAGTTTAGTCGACTTTCTCTGAACTACTTCGCGCGAATTAATAAACTGTGAGGACTATTGAATTAGGCACTGAGATCATGACCCATAATCCTGCCCAATCAACGACCACGCACCATACGCACGCGGCGCGCAAACAACAAAAGCTGCGCGAGCGTAAGGAAGCTTTGCGACGCATCGAAAAAAAACGGCATGATAGGGCGCTTGCCGTTGCGGCGCGGGAAAAGAAACGAGAAACCGCCTCTCAAGCGACTATTCTGACGCTGCCAGTCGCATCGATCGTCCCGCCTGTGCCACAAGCGCGCCTTCACCTACGTCATCGGCTTTCTTTTGTCAGCTTTATCATCATCGTTCTCGGGACCAGCCTGTTCGTGTCATGGTACCTTTGGGAGCGCGCTGCAGATCGCTATACCTCTATCGCAGGATTTGCAGTCCATAGCGAGGATATGAGCTCGCCTGTCGAACTCTTGGGTGGGGTTGCAAGTCTTTCGGGGTCCGGTGCCGCGGACGAAGAAGTTCTGTATCAATTCATTCAAAGTCAGCACTTGGTGGAGATAATCGATAAGTCTCTGAATTTGCGAAAAATATGGTCGCCCCCCGCAACAAACTCTGATCCGATTTTCGGCTACCACGCCCCTGGTACGATCGAGGATCTGACCAAATACTGGGGTCGCATGGTCAATGTGTATAGCGATAGTAGCACCGGTCTGATCGAGGTTAAGGTGCAAGCATTTGCTCCCGAAGACGCGCGGGCCATTGTCCAAGAAATCTATGCTGAAAGCGCACAACTGATACATGAACTTTCCGCGATAGCGCGCGAGGATGCTACCCAACATGCTGAAGAAAACTTGGCGCGCGCAGCGCAGCGCCTCAAGAAAACGCGGCTTACGCTGGCCGAATTCCGCATGAGGAACCAATTGGTGAGCCCCGATACACCGCTTCAAATTCAAACTGGGTTATTGGCATCTTTAGAAGCAGAAATGACGGAAACGTTGATTAGCATCGACATGCTAAAACACACCAGCACGCCAACCGATCCCCGCTTGAAGCAAGCGCAACGAAGGCGCGAAATAATAGCAGCGCGTATCTCGCAGGAGCATCAGAAATCGAATGCCATGCAGGGTGCAATGCACTCCATTGGTTTCGCGGATCTTTTTGGGCAGTTTGAAAGCCTAAAGGTCGATTTGGAATTTGCTGAACAGTCTTATACCGCCAGCCAAGCCGCCTTTGATACCGCGGTTGCAGAGGGGCGAAAAAGATCAAAATACTTGGCGGCGCATATCCCTCCGACACTTGCAGAGACTTCGATTTATCCAAATCGCCCTTTTCTTCTAGGCGTCACATTCGCATCTAGCTTCGCCCTGTGGGCGCTCATTATGCTGGTTTGGCACTCCTTACGAGATCGGCACTAGGATCGCCGATGATTGTCTTTCGAAATTTGACCAAAACCTATCATGTGCGGGGGCGACGGAAGACAGTCGCTTCAAATACTAACGTTATTTTTCCCACTGGTATTTCTGTCGGGCTGCTAGGGCGGAACGGCGCGGGAAAATCTACGCTGCTCAAGATCATTGCGGGGGCAACTGCCCCTACATCAGGCGAGGTCATCTCTGATGGCAGTGTATCCTTCCCAGTTGGCTTTGCTGGGTCGTTCCACCCCGACATGACGGGGGCACAAAACACGCGCTTCGTGGCACGGATTTATGGTGCAGACACGTCTGCACTGGTCGACTACGTCGCCGATTTTTCCGAGCTTGGGGTTCACTTTCATCTTCCATTCCGAACATACTCCGCCGGTATGAAGTCGCGTCTGGCTTTCGGCGTTTCCATGGGGCTGCAGTTTGACACCTATTTGATTGACGAAATCACCGCTGTCGGAGATGCGCGGTTCAAACAGAAAAGTCGTTCCATTTTTATGGACCGCCTGTCCCGATCTGGTGCAATATTTGTAAGCCACTCCAATGGCATGCTACGAGAACTATGCACTGCAGGCGCTGTTCTAGAGTCCGGAAATCTAGAATATTTTGCCGACATTAACGATGCGATAGCACATCACGAATACAACATGGGGAAATGATCAGCTCATCCCAAGGCGTACCGTATGACTCCATCTCTTCTGCCGGAAAACACCAAGCTTGCCTATTGCATCGGGGCTCAGAAAGCCGGCACGACTTGGCTTTATGAAACCTTGCGCACCAGCAGTCAGATTCATTTTTCGCGCAATAAGGAACTTCATTATTTCAATGTGATCGCGGGTAAGTCTGACCAGGTTTTTGACCTACGTATGAACACGGCGAAAACCTTGGCAAGGGAACTGGTGTCAGAACGCGGCCCCAAGAATCGGCGCAATCTTAGGGTCCTCAGCGAATTGGCTGACCTTTTGTCTATCTACACGGATGCGCCTGAACATCACGAGGCTTATCTTTCCTATCTTACTCAGGGATTTAGCGGCCAGCCTGTGATTTGCGACATCACCCCGGCTTATGCGATACTGGACGCAAAGGACTTCTCTGAAATGGGGAGCCTTGGCGAAAGTTGTTTCATCTTTATTTTGAGGGATCCGATTGATCGTATGTGGTCCCAAATCAGAATGGCCGTTAGCGCGGATGCCGCCCAGGTAGCCGACTTTCAAACGGCTTGCGAGGCGCGCGCGCAGCATTTGATCGACAGTAAACGGCTGCCTAAGTTAGAGCGGGCGAACTATCGGCGCACGATGAGCGAGCTGGAAGCGGTGATCCCTCCACATCGAATTAAATATGTATTTTACGAAGACCTTTTTCACGCTCATACCATGCGCGATATCTGCATGTTCTTAGGTATTTCGCCGATTTCACCCAAAGCTGATCTTCGCAGTAATTCTGGTCGCCACGCCATGTTGCCAGAGCACCTAAAACACAGTTTTAGAGAGGCCTTTGCCCTACAGTATGACTTCATTTTAAATCGTTTTGGCGCGGCTACGCCCGCACGATGGCAGGTCAACAGCGCGCAGAGGGTACCAGGATGATAGGTCGGGTCGCACGCGGACGAAATACAATGGTCTTTGCGACGCCACGCATTATCGTCGCGCTGATGCTTCGCGAAATCGGGACCAGCTATGGCCGGTCCCCGGGTGGGTATATTTGGGCATTGGCTGAACCCGTTCTCGGGATCGCGCTGTTGACCGCAATATTCTCGATCGGGTTTCGTATACCCCCGCTCGGAAACAATTTTCCGATCTTTTACGCTACAGGTTTGCTGCCCTTTTTGATGTTCGTCGATCTCAGCAACAAGGTCGCGCAGGCGATCAACTATTCGAAACAGCTACTAGCCTACCCGCGCGTGACTTTCGTCGACGCCATCTTGGGGCGGTTCATCCTCAATTTTCTCACTCAGCTTCTTGTAGGCTTTATCGTACTGAGTGGGATCATTTTTCTGTTTGATACGCGGGCCGCAGTAAATGCATCAGATATCATGTCAGCTTTGACGATGATTGCCGCGCTTTCCCTGGGCGTGGGGATATTCAACTGTTTCATGATGTCGATGTTTCAGGTCTGGCAACGTGTCTACGGGATTTGCACGCGGCCGCTTTTGCTACTGTCCGGCGTCATCTTTTTATACGAAACGATACCCGAACCCTACCGCAGCTATCTTTGGTTCAATCCGCTGATCCACGTGGTCGGCGACGTCAGGTCCGGATTTTATCATAACTACGACGTACCCTATGTCTCCTCAGCCTATGTCTATGCCGTTGCCGCAATACTGGGCCTTTTTGGCCTTGTGTTATTAAGGCGCTATCACCGTGACATTCTGGAACGGTAACGATCCCAGCGTGGCAGTTTAAACTTTAAAAGCTTTCGAAGTCGCCGTTTAGGATAGATAAGTTTTCGACGCCCAACAGGTCCAGTGTTTTGCCGCTGCCAAAATCCAGCACGATATGCCCCTCGGCCCCTTTGCGTGCGAAGGTTTGAAGCTGGCTCATCGATAAACTTCCCCCACCCCAAAGGGCAGAATCCAGCGAGAGAGTGTCAATTTCGTTTTGAAAGCTCAGGATTGTGTCTTGGCCTGCACCATAGATAAACCGATCTGCCCCGATCCCACCGGACAGCACGTCGTTTCCCGCGCCGCCGTCAAGCGTATCGTGACCGGCACTGCCTTTGATCAAATCATCGCCGTCTCCGCCGATCAGCTGGTCGGCACCATTGTCGCCCGACAGCGTATCGTTCCCGGACCCACCGTTAACCGTATCGTTGTTGATCCCCCCGGTAAGACGGTCATTCCCGCTGTCCCCCTGCAAGAAATCTGCCCCCGCATTTCCGAAAAGCTGATCATTCCCGCTGCCGCCAAGCAGTTGATCCGCACCGGCGCTACCCTCCAAACGGTCCTTGCCGGCACCGCCCCACAGGCTATCGGCATTTAGCCCGCCGATCAGATGGTCATCGTCCCCATCCCCATAGAGTCTATCCGCACCGTTATTGCCTATTAACGTGTCGTTCCCGTCGCCACCGCCAAGCGCGTCATACCCGTCGCCGCCCCACAGGGCGTCGTCCCCATCGCCAGCGCGCAAAGTGTCCCAGCCGATACCGCCCCAGATCTGATCCCCCTCGGTACCACCCTCAATCAGATCGCTTCCGCCGTTGCCATAGATCGTATCGGCCCCAGCTTCGCCAAGAATCGTATCATTGCCGCCTGCGCCCATCAGCCTGTCGCCATCCGCGCGCCCGCTGATATGATCATCGGCCGCATCCCCTTCCAGCACATCCGACTGCGGCGTGCCAACCAGAACCAACGGGATCGGTGCGGTGGGAAGGGATGGCGTATCTGGTTCCTCTGGCAGGGTCCAATCCGGCATGAAACGCGACTGCCCAATCAGATCGAGCGCTTGAACATCATCCTCGCTAAGGGACTGTCCGTTCGATGTTTTTATCTCTAGCCGCTCCTCACCAAAAGACAGAACGGCACCGTCTTTGGTCGAAGATATGGTCAACTGAGACCCATGTCTCAGGAACGGCCAGGCCGACAGATCAATGCTGTCCTGCGCGCTGTCGAAATCGGCAATCGTATCGGCCTCCCCATCTGCGGAAAGGACAAAAAGATCGCGGCCGGAGCCGCCGGACAACAGATCACGGCCGCCGCCATCTCGCAAAATATCATCCCCTACGCGCCCAGCGATATGGTCCGCGCCATCCCCACCGGCTAGCAAATCGTCCCCCGTGCCGCCTGTCAGCGTGTCAGCTTGATCACCCCCTGTTGCCGCCGCAACCCGGCCCGAAATATCCACCGTAAAAATGCTCAGCCCCGCTTCGGCACCCGAGGCGACGGCGAGGTGCAGTAAATCTCCTTGTACCGAAAAGTTAAGCGCCGACACCGCGTCAAGCGTGCTCCCTTCCGTGTCTTCGATCGACACCAGATGCATCAACCGGCCATCGTCCATCAATTCGAAGACCGAAACACCGTCATCTCCGCCCGCCGCCGCCACATAGGCGCGGCCGTGATGTGTTGCGGTCTCGATCACATGCACCCCGTCAAAGCGCGTGTCCCGCGTGTCGAGGACGTGATCCGTTAAGGTTAATGCGCCATTTGCCCCCAGCATCGCGACGCTCAAACTCGCGCTTCCCGCCGCGGCCAGTATCGCAAATCCATGCCCCCCAACCTCTACAAAGGCTGTCGCGCTTGGCCTGCCGATCCCCACGCCATCCTCCGCAGCGATACGAGAGACTTCTCGCGGGATACCATTCCCATCCAATTTGAACGAAATAAATGCGTCGTCCCGCGCCGAGGACGCCAGCAGATACGGCGTGCGTCCGACATACCCGACGCTCAGGCCGGTCAGCCCTGCCTCTGACGCGACGCCACTGTCGCCCGATATGCGCGTCAGCGCCCCATTGTCGCCCATGCGCCACGACCCGATGCTATCCGCCCCCCGCACCAGCCCGTATAGATGGCTCTGCCCGCCCAAATCCAACGTCTCGACGGCCAGTAACTGGGCAGGCACGGCACCACCGGTCACGGCAGAAACGTCACCAAAGTGCCCATCATCTGTTAACGCAACGCGGGTGAGCGCGGCGTTATCCGCCCCCGTGAGCAATAGCGCACCGTCTACGACCTCCAGCCTGCTGGTGACCCCGGCCCGCGTGTCCCCGGCGATCGCCCGACTGTCCAGAAACCGAAGCCCCCCTTCCGCATCAATGCGATAGGCCAGCAAGTCACCGCCACCAAAGCGCGAGGTCGTGTACAGCACCGCCCCGCCAGAGGATTGGACAACCGCCATATCCGTCACCCCGGTCAGCGCCATATCCTCCCGCGCGGACAATGTGGTTTTATGCTCAAGCTCCATTGGTTTATTCCCCTACATGTTCCGGGGATAAAGATGGGCCGAATTCCTTAACGGCAGCTTCAGGTTTTAAGGCGGCAATGTGGCCCTTTCATACAATTTTCGGTTTTCGCAGATCAGAGGTATAGGCCACCGCTTTGCGTCGTCCCCGCAATATCACCCGGCAGCACGGTCCCGCCACTTTGCACCACAGCGTTGCTGCTCACGTCAAAACGTTTGCCCGTGGCTGTGCCGGTGAAAACATGCCCGCTGAAATCCGCCTGCCCGGCCATCTCGCAGCTCACAAACGCAGTGGCAAAGTCGGGCGTATTCGCCAGCGTCACCGTCTGCATCCCCCGCGCCAGTACGGCCCCCTGCGACAGACGCAGATGATACGCGGCATCGCCGTCGATAACATACGAACCCGCCCCCTCGACGCGCCCGCCGACAATATCCAGATGTCCCCCCGCCGCGCCAAAGATGACCTCATCAACCTCCAACACCGCTTCCGGCAACACCCGGATCGCCGGGTCGGCACCGGAGGTTTCTATCCTCATACCCCGCAAACTCAGACGCCCCGAAACCAGCTCGATCACCGACCCTGTCGCTGTCATCGTGACCGCGTCGGGGTCGCCGGTATTCCCGACAAGTTCAACCAGACCTCCCCCCAATGCCGCGCTTACCGCGACTGGCATAGGGCCCAGATCATAGCTTCCATCCGCCAACTGAACCGTGACGGCGTGGCCTGCGCTGTCCAAACGGACGACTTCCTCCATCGCACGGCCTAGCGACGCAAAGGCAGCCGCCCCCGTGCCCCGCCCACTTTGCCCGTCGCCACCCTGAAGCGGGTTCACATAGTAAACGCGAGCGGCAGTCAGCCGCTCTCGCCAACCCGAGACTGGGGCGGTCACACGCCCGCTCGCCGCTTCAATGCGCAAAGCTTCCGCCCAAGTCGCGCCGTCTGCGCTGACCTTAATGGCGAAATCATCGCTCCCCGAGGTCCCCATCTCGGCCCGCCCCCCAAAGGCGGTCTGGAACAGCAGGCTGGCCGTGTCCCCTTCCGCCGCCTTGTTGACCTTCACCTGATGCCCCGCCCCGGCATTGTTGAACAGCACCGCATCCGACGCCACAACCAACCGGTTATACGCATCCGGCGTCGCCCCGACACCCAGCCGAGGCACATCTTGCAACCCCGGCACCGCCCAGCGCGCGCCGTCGTAAACCACTTGGGTTTGGCTGGGGGCCACAGATGCCACCCAGCCCGGCATCGGCGCGATAAACTGCCACGCCCCATCCACGAACACTGCCACCGCATGGTCATGCCCCGCCCAATCCCCCACAGCGTTCGAGGCCACCAGATACCGATCCCCCTCGGCCGCAGTCGCGGGCGGCGTACCTTCGGTGAAAGACAGGACCGACAGTTGCACAATCGCATCCAAAAGCCGCAGCGCCTCGTTATGGGTCACATGCTTTTGCGCTTGCGACGGTTGAATATATGGAAGGGCGAGAACGGGGGATGTATCGGTCATATGGTGGCTCCTGTTCGGTAGATGGTGATCAGGGCTCACCCTGCCGCAGACAGGTTAACGCGAGCCTGCACCACCGCACGCCCCTATCGCGTTTGCCACAGCGCCCTTTCAGTGCTTTGCTACCGACATTGATTAGCTCGGGGGAACATCATGGCAGGACCGCTTTCAGGTATACGCATCATTGAATTCGCGGGGCTCGGCCCAGGCCCCTTCGCCTGTATGATGCTCGCGGACCACGGCGCGGAGGTGATCCGCATCGACCGTCCGGGCGGCACCCGTGGGGGCCCCGAAAGCGACCCGAAAACCGATATTCTGCTCCGGTCCCGCAGAACAATCGAGGTCGACCTCAAATCCGCAACGGGCCAAGCCGTACTGCGCGATCTTGTCGCCTCCGCTGACGGGCTGGTCGAAGGGTTCCGCCCCGGCGTTATGGAACGTTTAGGCCTTGGCCCGGAGGATATGCTGACCCTGAACCCCAAGCTCGTCTACGGGCGCATGACCGGATGGGGACAAACCGGCCCCTACGCGCAAATGGCCGGGCATGACATCAACTATATTGCCCTCAGCGGCGCGCTGCATGCCTTTGGTCGCAAGGGGGATAAACCCACGCCCCCCGCCAATATGGTCGGCGATTTCGGGGGCGGTGCCATGATGCTTGCATTTGGCATGGTCTCTGCCCTTTTGGACGTACAGCGCGGTGGTAAAGGCACTGTGATCGACGCTGCAATGACCGATGGATCGGCCCTGTTGATGTCGATGATCTATGCGTTTCACGGTCAAGGCTGGTGGCAGGATGACCGGGGTGTGAACATGCTTGATACAGGGGCGCATTTCTATGATGTCTATAAGACAGCGGATGAAAAATTCGTCTCTATTGGCGCGATAGAGCCGCAATTCTACGTTCAACTCTTGCACCTTTGCGGTCTGTCAGACGAGCCCGAGATGCAGATCCAGAACGACCAACGCCAATGGGACGCCATGCGCGACATGCTTGCCCGCTTGATTGAAACCAAGACCCGCGCCGAATGGGACGAGATCATGATCGGCCACGATGCCTGCTATGCCCCCGTTCTGTCATTGGCAGAGGCACCTTCCCACCCTCACAACACCGCACGCGATACATTCGTCACCGCAGGGAACGTGCTACAGCCTGCGCCAGCGCCGCGATATTCGACCCATAAAACCACGCCGCCACGGATGCCCGACGGTCAAACCGATACCCGCACTATCCTCGCCGAGCTTGGCTATGACACAGATCGCATCGCCACCATCCTTAACGCAGGCGGTATTGCGTAACCGCTCTTATCCTTCATTTCGCAACCAGCGGCTGACAATCCAAAACCGACCCGCTACAAGACCGCCTAGCGCAGAGGGGCCAGCGGGCCGCAAGGAGCGGGGCAGCCGGATATGACATCGCCACAACGCCACCCGAATGGGGCAGCCACATGACCACGATGATCCCCGCCTGGGTCAACGGCAAGCTTACCCCCGTCGAAAAGCTTGAGGTCCACCAGCGCGGTCTGCGCCATAAGGCTATCTCGGTTTTCGTCATGCGCGGACGCGAAACCCTGATCCAGCGACGGGCGCTTGGCAAATATCACACCCCCGGTCTCTGGGCGAACGCCTGCTGTACCCATCCGTTCTGGGAGGAACCCGCACTCACCTGCGCCAAACGGCGACTGGACGAAGAGCTGGGGATCAGCGGCCTACGGCTCGACCATCGCGACCAGGTCGAATACCGCGCCGATGTGGGCGGCGGCCTGACCGAACATGAGCTGGTAGAGATTTACGTCGCCGAAGCAGTCGCGCTCACCGATGTGACCCCGAACCCCGCCGAAGTGATGGACACCGCCTGGGTCGACCTCTCCGACCTCGCCCGCCAGACCCAAACCACGCCAGAGCGTTTTACCCCCTGGCTGCGCATCTATCTGGCCGAACACATGGACAGCATCTTTACCGCTTAATCCTCAGTCTCGTCCTCTGGTTCTGGCGTAAACAGCATGAACAGCGCATTCCCTTCGCGCAGCAAGTGCACCTCGGCATCACCGGCAGTCATATCTGGTCGGGACGGGCAGGTATCAGGCACCTCGTCACAGGCGACCGCCGTCTTTCCGGTCAACTGTTTCAGCCGGAACGGCAGCGCTTTGTAAGATTGTATGCCGGCCTTTAACCCAGCGGCAATTTTCGACGAGTCGCCATAGACATAGACCGGCCCCTCCGTCGCCCGCACCTCCTGCGCCCAGAGTTTGGTATCACTACGCCAATCATTGGACTGCCCATAGGCCAGAAACAGCTGGATGAACCACACACCGATGATCAACAGCAATAGATTGCGCCCTAAACGGCCATATAGACCCTCATCCTCGCTCAATATCTGAACCGCACGCACCGCGGTCAGCGCAAAGAAAACCCAAAAGAAGATAAACGCGCGCGGCGGAACGATCACCCCCAGTTTCAGCGCCTGAACCACTGTCAGCGCAAGCCCGATCGCCATACCAGCCGCAAGATACAAAGCCTCTAGCGGCGCGCGCTTGCGCAGCACATTCAGGGCAAGGATATAGACGAAAGGAATAAGCCCGATCAGCGGCGGATACCCGATGCCGGTCCGGTTGAGGAACAGCGTAAATGTTTCCCCCAGCTTCGGCAGGTTGGCGATTATCCCGCCAATCCCGTCCCCCGCGGTCGGTTCACGCCAATCGGCCACAGGCACGCCAAACACACCGTGAACCTGCCAGTTCAACGTATAGACCGTTAGCACCGCGACAACGAAGCTCGCGCAAAACAGCGCCATCAGCCCCGCCAGATCGCGGATTGACCGGTCCCGCGTACGCGCAATGCAAATCGCCAACAGCAGCAGCGGATAGGTCGTATAGGCCATAAAGCTGACGATCACGAAAATCGGCAACAGCCAGCGCAGCTGCGCACTGGACAGGTAACAGGCCAGCACCGCAAACAGCGCCACAACAGCCAACCCGGGGATGAGCGTATTGAACCAGAGCGAGATCAGCATCTCGGACGGGCAAACCACCAACAGCAGGGCCAGCACGACAGTAAACCAGCGCTGCGCACCGGGCCCCATCGCCGCAACGGCAAACGCAGCGACAAACGCCGCCCATAGGCTCTGATACAGGGCAAAGTTCAGCCAGGCAGGCGTTACCACCTCGCGCAGGTGCCAGATGTAGTTCAGCCACCGCCCCTCGTGCAGGGTCTTGTTCCAAAAGGCGGGCGCATCCGCGAAAAAGGCGGGATAGTCATCATGGCGGATCATCGGATCCAGCAGATTTTGCCCCGTCAGCAAGAACGCCGCCACCAGTGTGATCAGGAAGACCGGTGCCAGCTGCAGCCGTTCAGATTCGGCCCGCATCGCCAACTGCCGCCCGACCGCCGCCGTCATACAACCGCGCGACCCAGGGTTTTGGCACGGCGCGCCCGCAGGGCAAGCACCATCGCCCGCGCTTGCGCAATGGCCGTGACAACGCCGCGTGGCAGGGTCTTGACCACAGCCAAACGCAACCGCCAGCCAAGGCTACCCGCGTTGCGCAGCTTTTGCCCCGCAGGCACTTGGGTCGCGAGGATCTCTTTCGGCAAACCCGCGCGCCCGGCCTCATTCACATAAAGGATCGCGTTGTAACGATACCAGGGCGCGATATCCTTGTTGTCCTTCAATGCAGGGCGCACGCAATCATAGGCGACATAACCCTTGGCCGCGAAAATATCCTGCCAGAAGGACAAGGGCTGTTCGTTCACGTGAAACTCGCCCCCCTGCCCGGTGACCGCAGCGGAAAACAACACACGATCAGACGCCCGTGTGAGACTATCAACCAGAACCTCCGAGGCTTCGGTGGGCAGATGCTCTCCGACCTCAAGGCTCTGCGCCAGATCAAAGCGGCGGCCCGTCTTTACCGGCTGTGTCAGATCGGCGGCCATGAACTGCTCCGGCGCGACTGCCAGTTGCGCCCGGTCTACATAGTCCCCGTCTACCGCCAGCACGTCCTCAGCGCCACCTTTGCGCCATTCATCCATCCAAACACCGCGCCCACTGCCCAGATCGATCACCGTCGCTGGCTTCAGCAAAGGAAACAGCAATGACACAAACGGTTTTGCCGAGGCACGCGCACTTTGGTTGATGTAGTCGAAAAATGTATCACTGTAGATATGGCTCATGACATGTACTCCGTCTTGGGGTGCGGCAAGGCGAACACCCATAGGGTCATCAAAATATAGTTCTGCACCGGCAGATACAGCGCAACGGCCAGCGCCGCCGCCCAGGCCGGCATCCCCAAAGCCTCTGCCAGAGGGCCCGTGACAAGCATCGACATGCCAAAACCGCAGCCAACCATGATGGCGAATTTTGTGATCTGGCTGCGATTGATCAGCCGCCGTTCAAAGGTGAACAGGGCATGACCGATGTATTGCAGCACGATCGCCAGAAAAAACGCCAGCGCATTAGCTGCCGGTTGTGGCACCCCCGCCGCCAGAAACGCCGGATACATCGCCACGTAGGATAATGCCGTCATAATGCCGACAACCCCAAAGCGGGCGCACTTATAGTCAAAAACACGCATCAGGCACGCAACCGTTTCACATCGGGGACCATATCGCGCGTATCATCGCTGACAAAATAGAGCGGGCGATCCTTGGCCTCGACATAAAGGCGACCGATATACTCCCCCAGAATACCCAGCGTCAAAAGCTGCGCCCCCGAGAAGAAGCTAACCGCGAGCACCACCGACGCCCAACCCGGTGCCGTCTGATACACGACCAGCGAATAGATCACATAAACGGCCATCAACGCCGCCATGAACAAGCTGACAAAAGACAGACGCGTCGCAAGTTTCAACGGCTTCGTCGAAAAGGCGGTCATCGCGTCGATGGCAAAGCGCATCATGGCGCGGAAGGGGTATTTGGTTTCGCCCAAGGCGCGTGGTGCGCGGATATATTCAATACCCACCTGTTTAAAGCCTGCCCAAGCGAACATCCCCCGAATAAAACGGGCCTTTTCCGGCATCGCCAGCACCGCATCCAGCGAGCGGCGGTTCACCAAACGGAAATCGCCCGTGTCCTGCGGGATCGGGACATCGGACATGGCATTGAGGAAGCGGTAGAACAGATGCGCCGTGGCCTTCTTGAACATGGTCTCGCCTTGGCGCTCGCTACGACGCCCGTAAACCACGTCAAACCCGCGATCCATCATGAACATCATATCGACCAGCAATTCCGGCGGATCTTGCAAATCGGCATCCAGCATAAAAATGCGTTCGCCCTGTGCCGCCTCAAGCCCGGCGGTCAGCGCGATTTGATGCCCGCGATTGGCCGAAAGCTTGATACCCACCAGTTGCGCACAGCCGGCTTGCGCGGCCTCGATCGCTTTCCACGTGGCATCGGTGGATCCATCATCGACCAGAATAATCTCGGCCCGATCTTTCCACGGCGCGATCGCCTGCGTCAGCCGCGATACCAGCCCCGGGATCGAGGCTTCTTCGTTCATGCAAGGGATCACAACAGAAAGATACATATCACACCGCCTGAATAATTGACCCGTTCAGGGGTAATGAGGCGATGTGGCTGAAATAGGGCACCGATGGGTTCTATTTGCGAAACCTCTGGCCGTTAGACATTCCCTTTGAAACATAAAAGGCCGGACATTTCTGCCCGGCCTTTGGTCATCAATTGCGGTCAGATCAATTGCTGACCGCGTTCCCCACACTCAGGATCTGCGGCAGGATCTGCGAAACAGCGCGGCTCCATTTGGTGACGGGCTGCTGCGCGATAAAGATGATGTCATCGGGGCGCAGCTCGAACCGCGGGGCCAGCGCGAAATTCGCGGCGTTGCGGGCATCCAGATGCCACGCGGTAATGGCGCCCAGTTCGCGCGGGTCAGAGGATGCGCGCAACACATAGACCTGCGATACATCGCCGGTCGACGACGCTACACCACCCGCATCATACAAGGCATCTGCCAGACTTGCCTTACGCTCGTACGGCAAGGCAAAGCGCGACTGAGTTCCAACCTCACCCGCGAGATAGACATAGTCGCGGTCATCGGCACCAAGATCTAGGCGTGCTTTGTAGTTGTCACGGGCTTCGTCCAGATTATCACGGCGCAAGGACACCTCAAGCTGAAGCTCTTGCAATGCCGAGGCGCGTGCCGCCTGACGCGCCTGAACCAAAGTAATCTGCTGCGCGAAATATTCCTGCGCACGCGCCAGTTCGTATTCCGTATCAACAAAGATCGCATCGCCGGGCAGCAGACGGGTCTTGGTCAGGCTCGCGCGGGAATAAAGCTGCGACAGCGGGATCTGATACAGCGTACCATCACGGTACAAACGGATCGAGGCATAGTCCTGATCCTCAACCGTGATCCCGCCGGCAGCGGCCAAGGCTTCTTCCAGATAGAGCGGCGTCAGCGTTACCGGCACAACAGTTGGCTGCGACACGGCCCCCCCGATGGACACACGGCGCGAGTTGAACTCGGAAATCTCGAGGCTGAAAGTCGGGTCAATCTGGTTCTCGACCAGGCGCTGGAACAAGGCCGCTTCGGCGTCTTCAATGGTCAAACCGGCAATACGCACACGGCCCACATCGGGAATGTTGATCGATCCGTCATCCTGCACCGTATAGCCTTGGCGCGCGTTTTGTGCGGCCAGCAGCCCGGTCAACTGTTCAACCGATCCGGCAGCACGCGGTGTGGCCAGCAGCACCACATCACCGATACCAATCTCGTAGGGACCGGGATCAACCGGGGGCGGCAGGCGCAGCTCAAGCGCATTGGGGCGGGTCTGAACGTCGAGTGTGGGCGATGGCAGCGCCCCGGTTCCACGCAGCCCCGAGCCAGAGCCTGCGGTGCGCGAAAACACATCGGGCAGGCTCCGCGGCGCATAGGCGGATCTATTCGCCTGAATGACGGATTCAGCAGTGAGGTTCATTACCCGTACATTGGTGCCGCCAGCGACGCCCTCTACAACTTCAGGTGTTCGGTAAACCGTACCACAGCTTGCAAGGGTCAGGCCCAAAACAGCTACCAATAGGTATCGCACTTTAATACTCCCATTCATCATGTGACACCTCGCCCCCAGACAGGTTCGGCCCCTGTTAACCTTAACGGGCGGCGGCCTTGGTCATCAAATACCCGACCTCATCGCCCGCCCATTGCCGCGCCTGTACAATGGCACCGCTCTTTACACTGACCCAATACGTATTCCGAAACGACTGGTCCAGACTTTTACAATCCTCGGTTACAACCCGCGTCGGCACGGTGCCGATCTCAAGCGCGAGCGTCGCGCTGCCTTGCGGCTCCACCAGACAGCGATACGCGCGGGTAGAAATCTCATCCAGTCCCGTCAGATTGCTGTGCAACCGGTCTGAATAACCGCGCCGCCCGGACAGGATCAGCGCCTTGGGCTCCGACACATCAGCGGCGAAAAGTTTAGACCCAAGGCCGCGTGTCCCTTGCAGCATCCCGTCTTCCAACATCAGCGCCGTTAAATCTGAACTCAGCCATGTATCGACACCGTTCACACGCGCCTCGCGCAGCATGCGGCCGGTTTGTGCACGGTTCTCGACGGTCAGCAGTAAGGCGGGGGTGGCGGTATCCTGCACCAGCGCGGCAAAACGCGGCGGAAACCCTTGCGAGGTTTTGGGCACGATTGAATCGTCATCCACAGCAACGGCAACACCACGCGCCAGAAGGTTCTGACTGGCGCTACAGGCTGTGAGGCCCGCCAGACACAGACCAAGGGTCAACGCACGTAAGATCATCGCAGGTATCTCCCCCAGCTGTCCCGCAGCTCTTTGCCGCGATAGTCGCGCACGACCCCGTGCAAACGGTTGGCGACAGCAAGACGCGCCCCGCCGTCGCGTGTAATCGGCTTGATTGTTTGCTGGACTTTCGTCCGCGACGGGCGTCCGGTCAGCCACGAAAGCGGCACTTCGAACCGCAGGCCCTTGTCGAAAGACCCTTCCCCAAAATCATCAAAGGACACATCGGTGAGCGTGAAATACCCGCCAACCTTGAACCCGTTGTTGAATTCACGATCCAAAGAGAACGTCGCGCCATAGTCACCCGCGAGGTAGCGACCAACGTCTAGCTGCCCCAAGAACCCATTGCCCAGATCATAATAGGCAGAGGCATGGCCCGTCACGACGTCATAGTCCTGAAACCCGAACAGCATGTCGAAATCACGTTGTTTGACATAGTTCAGCTCTGCCCCAAGTGCGAGCCGGCTGTCCATCGGATACCAAAGCACCTCGGTCGACACGCCGCCAAACATCCCTTCCAGATACCCTGCAGAAACACGACCGAACAGGTTTTTCCCCGGGCGGAACAAATACTCGGCCGTGAGGCTGTTCACCTCAAGCTCAGATTCCTTCGCGTAGCGCACAGCATTAGAGCGCACCGGCTCGATCACGGAATTCGACACGCGGAACGATTTGTCGATATTGCCCACCAGCGGATAGCGGAAACGACCCGCAAAGGTCAGCCCCGGACGTGGCCGGTAATCCATCTTGAGCTGGACGCCGAAATCGGCCCTAATCGGGCTGTTAGGGTCGAAAAAGGACGTGGCGAGATATGGGCCGATCGACGTGTCAAAGACCGGATAGACATCCGCCAACTCGCCTTCGCGGCCCTGATCGTGCCCGTCTTCCAGACGCGCCCGTGCCAGACTGCGCCAGGCACCATCGTAATCAAACTGCAGCTCTTCCAGATCGGATCTTTGCGTCACGATCTGGTTCAGCGGCACGCCGCGCTCCAGAAACACGACCGTGAACTCTTCGATCGCGGGGGGTAGCGTCACCGCCATGGCCCGCGCCGTGCGCCCTGCCGCTTGGGCCTCGTTGTCGAAACGGGTGTTTTCCACGCGCACGGTCGCGCGGTTGCCCGACATGGTGAAGCCTTGCAACTCCAGCCCATCTTCCGCCAGCACGCGCTGCAACACGGCCTCGACCGCATCACGCCCACCCCCGGCAGCAGAGTTGTTCCACTCAGCAATCGCCAGCCGGTTGCGCGCGCCGATTGTGCGCGGGGCCTGCTCCAACCCGCCGGGTACAGACGGTTTCTTGGGGTTGATGACATAGCTCAGCTGCGCGCCGACCTCATGCCCACCGACGACAAACCCCTTGAGGTGCACACCGTTCTTGAAACGATACTCCAACCCCACGTTGAGGGGCGAAGACACATCGATGCCCGTGTTCACCGATTCCCGCGTATACTCATCGGGGGAGTATTCGGCGAATAGCGTCATCTGGTCCGACACGTTCCACTGCACGCCCGCGAAGACCGACGTCGGCCCGCGGAACCAATCGCCGGTTTCAAGCTGGCCACCTGTACCGCTGAACCCTGAGGAACGTGTGTCAAACCGGTCAGACAAAATACTGAACGGATTCGAGAATGAGTTCCGCCCCGCAAGCCGCCCCCAGCCCAGACCGCCGGTGACCTCCAGCTTCGACCCGAAGCTTTTGGTGGCCACAAAATATTCGCTGCTCAGGATACCGGTGCCCAGAAAGTCACGCATCCCCACGGCGAAAGCAGGGCGTAGGTCGGTTTCATCCCAAATCTGGTAATGCACATCAAAGCTGCGGTCGAAGGTATCGCCATCAAGGAACGCATTGGTAGTGATATTCTTAATCTGCGAATACCGGAATGTCCCATAGAGACGCGGCAAGACCTGGAACGTCGCTGAATACCGGTAGTTGGGGCCAAACGCGCTTGCCGTGAAGGCCAGATCGCCGTCCTTCAACACGCGGGCCGTCGGCATTTCAACCAACCCGGGTGTGCCGTAGGTCGATAAAGATTGCGCTGAACCTTCGGCAAGACTAGTGACGCAAAACGCCCCGGCTAGCATCGAACAAGCTAGTTTCCTCGAGCGCCCTTGCATCTGCTAACCTACCTATTAATTAATTGTTGCGAATACCGGGACCGTAGAGAAGTTTAGGAAGGACTACACTTTGTGTGCCGTCCAATCAACGGATTTACCATTTCGTTGCGCCAGTTTTGCAACACAGAGGATACGCCAAGACCTATGCTGAACCGTTGGTTTAAACGCCGTCAACCTGACCCCGAGCCCGAACCTCATTTCGATCCGATCACACCGGATGTACCCGTGATTGCGATCGGAGATATTCACGGGCGTTTTGATCTGCTTGAAAGACTGCCCGAACCTCCGGCCGGCACACAGGTGATCTGCGTCGGAGACCTTGTCGACCGCGGCGAACAAAGCGCGCAGGTACTGCAGGCGCTGCACGAACAGCCCGATATCATCACGCTGATGGGCAACCACGAACAGATGATGCTAAAGTTTATCGACAATCCGAAAGAGAATGGTCCGCGCTGGCTCCGGTACGGCGGGCTCCAGACTTTGTCGAGCTTTGGCGTCTCGGGCGTGTCGCAAACATCCTCTGGTGACGATCTTGAACGCGCCCGCGACGCCCTGCAAGGCGCTATGGGCGAGGCCTTGCTTGACTGGGTGATCAACCTTCCGACCTCTTGGGTGTCGGGCAATGTCGCCTTTGTCCACGCCGCTGCTAACCCATTGATCCCTATCAAGGATCAGGAAAGCCGCACGTTGCTTTGGGGGCATGAGGATTTCGGGCGCAAACGCCGCCGTGACGGCATCTGGGTCGTACACGGGCACACAATAGTCGACACGCCGATGATAAAAGGCGGCGTGGTGTCGATCGACACCGGTGCCTACGCGACGGACAAGCTCACCGCCGCGACGATCAACAATGGCGAGGTCGAATTTAACTACCTCTGATCTGACGGCATCCCGATTTTAACGACACCTTAGGATACCTCTGCTTTAGCTGACACATCGGCACATGCGCCGGTGTTTGGTTGCTATGGGTAAGAGGTGACGATGGCGTTTATCGATATCGGGATACGGCAGGGCAGTGATGTCCATGCACGTCGGGCACCACTTTACGAACGTGGCGGGAAACGGGTGTTCGACCTTGCCGTCAGCCTCGCGTTGCTGCCGCTGATCCTGCCGGTGATTATCGTTTTATACTGTCTGGTGGCATCCACGGGTCAGGGCGGTCTTTATGCCCACCCAAGGATTGGGCGCGCCGGCAAGGTCTTCCGCTGTTGGAAAATCAGAACGATGGTCCCTGATGCACAGGCCGCGCTGCCGACGATTCTATTGGCGCGACCTGATCGCGCGCTGGAATGGGCGTTGTACCAAAAGCTGACCAAAGATCCGCGCGTGATCCCCGGCGGCCATTTCCTGCGTCGCACCGGTCTGGATGAACTGCCCCAGATCTGGAACGTACTGCGCGGCGATATGTCTTTGGTCGGGCCGCGCCCCGTCACCCGGGCGGAGCTGCACAGCTACGGTGATGCCCGCCACGCTTACCAACGGGTGCGCCCGGGGGTCACAGGGCTTTGGCAGGTGTCGGGGCGCGGCATCTTGCTGTTTGCCGAACGCGCCTCGCTGGATGAACGCTACGCCCGCCAGCCAAGCTTCATGGGCGATCTCAAGATCATCGCGCGCACTCTGCCCGTCCTTTTGCGCCCCACCGGATACTGACGGGGCGCAACAACAGTTTACGCGGTGACAAGGCGCTAGACCAACCCTTTGATCCCTGTCGCGGTGGTGCCGCTGTCGCGCACTTTTGAGATGCGAAACGGATAGACGACCCCCGCCATCAAACCAAGCAGAGTGACTGCATCCCCGCTTTTCAGCGTCACCGCGACATCACCGGCCCCACCGACCATAAAGCCACGGGTGATCTGCGGCAGGTCGGCGGTATCGTCGGGCACAATATCAAAGGCCCCGCAAATAGGGCCGGTCAATCCTGCGGTATAGTCGTTGAAATTGTCGGTAATTGGCATGTCGCTCTCCGTTTGGTGAAAAGCGCAGCTTGGTCTACCGATCCTACCTAAATCTTACCCCACCGTGCGGAGCACCCCCAAGGCCAGCAACCAGCCTTGGGGAAGATCATTCACGCAAGCTTGCCGTGGCAATGCTTGAACTTTTTGCCCGACCCGCAGGGGCATTCATCATTGCGCGCAGGGGTGCCCCACGTGCTTGGATCATTCTCGTCGAACCCCGCCACAGCGGTCGAACCGGACGCGGCTGCGGCGGTCGAAGCCGGCGCTTCGCTGTTCTCTTCCGCCGCCTGCGCGGCGTTAACCTGCGCCGCGGCCTGACGTTCCTGCATTTGCGACAGGATTTGCTGCTGCTCTTCCTCTGTCATCGGACGGATTTGACCCAGCTTCTGGGTCACTTCGGTCCGCAGGCTGTCCAGCATGCTTTCAAACAGTTGGAAGGATTCGTTCTTGTATTCGTTCAACGGATCACGTTGCGCATAGCCGCGGAAACCGACGACCGACCGCAGATGTTCCAGCGTCAGAAGGTGATCACGCCACTTGCCGTCAATCGCCTGCAACAACACCTGCTTTTCGATGTTGCGCATATTCTCGGGGCCGAACTGTTCAGCCTTCTGGGCCATCATGTTTTCGCTGGCTTCGACAAGACGTTCGCGGATGACCTCATCGTCGACGCCTTCTTCCTCACACCATGCTGCAACGGGCACATCCAGGTTCAGCTGATCCGCAACCGCGGCTTGGAAACCTTGTGTATCCCACTGATCTGCATAGGTTTTCGGCGGCATGAACTGGTCGATCAAATCGTCGATCACCTGCTCGCGCATGTCGGCGGTGATCTCTTGCAGGTCGGCAGCTTCCATGATGTCGCGGCGCTGGCCAAAGATGACCTTCCGCTGATCGTTCATCACATCGTCGAACTTCAACAGCTGTTTACGAATGTCAAAGTTGCGCCCTTCGACCTTGGCCTGCGCGCGCTCCAACGACTTGTTGACCCAAGGGTGTACAATCGCTTCGCCCTCTTTCAGGCCAAGCGTCGTCAACACTTTCTCAAGCCGTTCAGAGCCGAAAATACGCATCAGATCGTCTTCGAGAGACAGGTAGAAGGACGACCGGCCGGGGTCACCCTGACGGCCCGAACGGCCGCGCAGCTGGTTATCGATCCGGCGGCTTTCGTGACGCTCGGACGCCAGAACATACAGCCCCCCTGCGTCGAGCACTTTTTTCTTCTCGTCAGCGTGTTCCGCTTCGATCTTTTCACGGATCGCTACGGGATCGGCATCAGGATCAGCGTCCAGCGCTTCAATCACCTTCAGCTCGACGTTGCCGCCCAGCTGAATGTCGGTGCCGCGACCGGCCATGTTTGTCGCGATGGTGACCGCACCGAACTTGCCCGCATCCGCCACGATCTGCGCTTCCTGCTCGTGCTGGCGCGCGTTCAGAACGTTATGCTTGATGCCCGCTTCGGTCAGCATCTGGCTCAGCATTTCGGATTTCTCGATAGAGGTTGTACCCACCAGAACCGGCTGGCCTATCGCATTGGCTTCTTTGACCTTTTCGATCATCGCTTGATATTTTTCGAGCGCCGAACGATAGACCTGATCGTCTTCGTCCACACGCGCAACCGGCACGTTGGTCGGGACAACGACAACACCCAGCCCGTAAATCTCGGCGAATTCTTCGGCTTCGGTTTCGGCAGTACCCGTCATGCCCGCCAGCTTGTCATAAAGGCGGAAGTAGTTCTGGAAGGTGACCGAGGCCAGTGTCACGTTCTCGGGCTGGATCTGGCAGCCTTCCTTCGCTTCGATCGCCTGATGCAACCCGTCGGACAGACGACGACCGGACATCATACGCCCGGTGAATTCATCGATCAGCATCACCTCGCCGTCGCGCACGATGTAATCCTTGTCGCGCTGGAACAGCTTATGCGCCCGCAAACCCTGGTTCACGTGGTGCACGATGGTGGTGCTTTCGGGGTCATACATCGTTAACCCTTCTTCCAGCAGACCGCGGCTGTGCAGCTCTTGCTCGAGGAACTCGTTCCCTTCGTCGGTAAAGGTCACGTTGCGGGTTTTCTCGTCCAGCTCGTAGTGGCTTTCCTGCAGCAGCGGGATCACATCGTCGACGATTTTATACATCTCGGAGCGGTCTTGCGACGGGCCAGAGATAATCAGCGGCGTCCGCGCCTCGTCGATCAGAATACTATCGACTTCATCCACGATGGCAAAGTTGTGCTGTTTCTGGAAAATCTGGCTCAGCTCAGACTTCATGTTATCGCGCAGATAATCAAAGCCCAGCTCGTTGTTCGTGGCGTAGGTTACGTCGCAATCATAGGCGGCGCGTTTGTCTTCCTCGGTCATGCCGGACACCGCAGCGCCCGTGGTCAGCCCAAGCGAGGCAAAGACCTTGCCCATCCAGTCGGCGTCCCGTTTCACGAGGTATTCGTTCACCGTGACCACATGCACGCCCTTGCCGGTCAGCGCATTGAGGTAAGCGGCCAGCGTCGCGGTCAGGGTTTTACCCTCGCCGGTTTTCTGCTCGGATATATTGCCCTGATGCAGGAAAATCGCCGACATCAACTGCGTGTCAAAGGCGCGCAGACCCAAGGTCCGGCGTGCGCCTTCACGGCAGTTCGCAAAAGCTTCCGGCAGCAGATCATCAAGGCTTTCGCCATCAATCGCCCGCTTGCGCAGCTCTTCCGTTTTTTGCTTCAGACCGTCGTCGGTCAAAGCCAAGAATTCTTCTTCCAGCGCGTTGATCTTTTCAACCAGCGGGCGGGTCGCCTTGATTTTACGGTCGTTTGGGGTCCCAAAGACTTTTTTGGCGAGTGTTCCGATGCCCAGCATGCAATCTCCTGCCGAAGTTATGTTCCAAGGCGTCCATCTGCTTGCCGAGCCGCCGGACAGCCCCTAGATACAAGACTGAACGTGCGCCAAGGCCGCGCCCATAGGGCGATGTAAGGGCCGCACTAAACCGTGTCAATGTAGCAGCCCCTTGTGGCTGCCAAACCAAGGACAGATACATGCAAAAACCTCTCACTTTTCTGGCACCATTCGTGGTGGCAGCTTCGCTCGCCCTGCCCGCTGTTGCGCAGGACGACACTGCCGAAAACACGGATGCGCAGACAGACGTCACCGCTGAAACCGTGGTTGCCACGGTCAATGGCACCGACATCACGATTGGCAGCATGATCATTGCCCGCGCCACCCTGCCCGAACAATATCAACAGCTTCCCCCCGAAGTCCTGTTCAAAGGCATTCTGGATCAGCTTGTGCAGCAAACCGCCTTGTCGCAAGACTTTGACGGCGAAGTGCCAAAGCGGATCGAGATGGCGCTTGAAAACGAACGTCGCCAGCTGATCGCGGGCGAAGTGATCGAGAGAGCAATGGCCCAGGACGTCACCGAGGAAGAGCTGCAAGCCGCCTATGACGAAGCCTACGCCGATGCAGAACCGACCGAGGAGTTCAGCGCGTCGCATATTCTGGTAGAAACAGAAGAAGAAGCCCAAGCTGTCAAGAAAGAGCTGGATGAAGGCGCGGATTTTGCCGAGCTGGCGAAAGAAAAGTCCACCGGTCCATCCGGTCCTGCGGGCGGTACTTTGGGTTGGTTCGGGCCCGGCATGATGGTGCCCGCGTTTGAAACCGCCGTTGCCGAGCTTGAAGTCGGCGCTGTGTCTGAACCCGTTGAAACCCAGTTCGGCTGGCACGTGATCAAACTGGACGACAAGCGCCAGAAAGAAGCGCCCAAGCTCGAAGATGTGAAGGACGAGCTGGAAACCCAGGTCCGTCAGGTCAAGGCACAGACCCTGATCGAAAAGACCACCGAAGCCGCAGATGTTGACCGCTCGGCGGCTGACACAATCGACCCTTCGGTTCTGACCAACCTCGGCCTGCTGGAGTAACAAATGGGCAAAATCACCGCTGTATCCCCGCTGGCACCCGATCACTTCCCTGATCTTCCTGTCATCGATGGTGTGCGTTTCGCCACCATCGCGGCGGGGGTACGGTATCAAGGCCGCACCGATGTGATGCTGGCCGAATTGGCGCCGGGCTCTACGGTGGCGGGGGCGTTTACACGCTCTGCCACCCGCGCCGCGCCGGTTCTGGACTGTCAGGCCAAGATCGGCGCGACATCAGACACCGGTGCCGCAATCCTGGTCAATTCGGGCAACGCCAATGCCTTCACCGGTAAGGGCGGCGTCACCGCGGTCGAAGCAATTACCGCTGCGGTTGCTGATGTCTGCAATATTCCCCAATCGCGTGTTTTCACCTCATCGACCGGTGTGATCGGCGAACCGCTGCCCCACGACCGTATTACGGCTGTTCTGGCGGACCTTAAGGGCGCGTTGTCCGATAAGGGCATTTCCGATGCGGCCAAGGCGATCATGACCACGGACACCTTCCCCAAAGGGGCTCGTGCCGAGGTCGAGATTGACGGTAAAACAGTCTCTATCGCGGGGATTGCGAAGGGATCGGGCATGATCGCGCCAGATATGGCGACGATGCTGGTCTATATCTTCACCGATGCGGTTGTCAGCCAACCGGCGCTGCAAAAAATGCTGTCGACCCATACCGATAGCACCTTTAACTGCATCACCGTGGATAGCGACACATCGACCTCCGACAGTTTGATCTTGGCCGCAACTGGCGCGTCGGGCGTGGATGCCAGCGAAAGCGATGCGTTCTCGGAAGCGCTGCACGGCGTCATGCTGAACCTCGCGCATCAGGTTGTGCAAGACGGCGAAGGGGCGACCAAATTCGTCGAGATCGCCGTGACCGGTGCCGCTACGGATGACGACGCCAAGATCCACGGCATGGCCATCGCGAATTCCCCCCTCATCAAGACCGCCATCGCGGGCGAGGACCCGAACTGGGGCCGCGTGGTAATGGCCGTCGGTAAATCAGGTGCCGCTGCTGATCGGGATCGTCTGTCGATCCGCTTTGGCGATATCGAGGTGGCCAAAGACGGCTGGCGCAGCCCCGACTACTCGGAAGAGGCAGCGGCGGCGCATATGAAGGGCCAGAACATCACCATCGGCGTTGATCTGGGCCTTGGCGACGGCAAAGCAACGGTTTGGACCTGCGACCTGACCCACGGCTATATCGAGATCAACGCGGACTATCGTTCGTGAAGGTTATCCTTGTCTCGGCGGTAGCCCTGATCGACGTGGACGGGCGCGTGCTTTTGGCACAGCGCCCGCCCGGCAAATCCATGGCCGGTTTGTGGGAGTTTCCGGGCGGCAAGGTCGAAGCCGGCGAAACCCCCGAAGCCGCGCTGATCCGCGAGCTGCAAGAGGAACTGGGCATCGACACATGGGCCTCCTGCCTTGCCCCGTTGACCTTTGCCAGCCATGCCTACGATGATTTCCACCTGTTGATGCCGCTGTTTGCCTGCCGCAAATGGAACGGCACACCGCAGGCGCGTGAGGGGCAGACCCTGAAATGGGTCCGTGCCAATGCGTTGAAAGATTATCCGATGCCCCCTGCGGACATTCCCCTGATTCCGATCCTGCGCGACTGGCTTTAGGGCCAGCGCGACCTCGCTGCTGTTTCTTTACGCGCGTGAATACTGCTTCCTTGACTTTTTTGTTGCTAGACTTAGGCAAATTGTCGCTTATAAAGATGCAACTTCAGGTTCTTCTGGGAGGAAGCAATGCTTCGCACAATCACCATCGGTTCCACCGTATCCGTCCAGGGTATTTTCGTCCGCGACATGCCCGACGGCCGCGTATCGGTTAAGGTTGATGACGCGATCTATACCGGCAAGCCAATCCAGCGCCGGAACTGATCAGGCACACGCAAAACATCTGAACCATCCCCCTGCCCCAAGCGTTTGCTTAGGTCATCAAGGATGGATCAATCATGAAGCCTCAACGTGTTATCGTTATTCTGAACAAGGGTTCCGGCCGCCAAGACGGGACAGAGCGTAAGTCCCGGATTTCAGACAGGTTTCAACACCACAACATTCCCGTCAGCTTCGTTGAATTCTCGCCCAATGGCGCGGATTTGGGACAGGTGGCGCAATCGACTGCCGAGGCGAACCCCGACGCCACCATCGTCGCGTCAGGCGGCGACGGAACGATCAGCGGCGTCGCCTCGGGCTTGGCGCATGTGCCCAACCAGATGGGGATTATCCCCGCAGGCACCTTTAACTATTTCGCCCGTTCGCTGAACCTGCCCGAAACCGTTGACGAAGCCGTGGATGTCATCGCCAAGGGCGTTCTGCGCCCCACGGACATCGCCAAGATCAATGGCAACGCGTTTCTGAACAACGCCAGCATCGGGGCCTATGCCGCCATCCTGAAAACCCGCGAAGGCATCTATGACCGCTGGGGCCGCAGCCGTGTCGCGGCCTATTGGTCGGTGGTCAAAGCGCTGGCAACACTCCGCGCGCCGCTCAGGCTGACGGTGACGATTGATGGCAAATCCTTTAAACATAGGACACCGCTGGTCTTTGCGATCAGCAACGCCTTTCAGCTGAACCAAATGGGGCTGAGCGGCGAAGACTGTATCGCCAAGGGCGGCATGGTGCTGCTGGTTGCCCCCGATACGAACCGCTGGGGGTTGTTCAAACACGCCGCCGCGCTGGCCCTTGGGGTCGCGAAACGTGAAACCGACTATCAAATGCACTGCGGGAACGAGATCACGCTTGAGATGCCGCATAAATCACGCCCCGTCGCCCGCGACGGAGAGTTAAGCCGCATGAAAGGCCCGTTCAAACTGCACATGCAGCGCGAGGCCCTGCAGCTGATCGTTCCTGCCGAATTTAACGAGGCCGTCAGATGAGCACATTGGTGCATCTCTCAGATTTACACTTTGGCAAGGATCGCCCCGACCTGCTGGAACCGCTGCTCTCTTGTGTGAACGAACTGAACCCCGATATCGTCGCCATATCCGGCGATTTCACGCAGCGTGCGCGGCGGAGCCAGTTCGAGGAAGCGCATAATTTTATCCAGCGGATCAACGCGCCTGTCTTGGGTGTGCCGGGGAACCACGATGTCCTGCTTGACCGCCCGTTCCAGCGGTTTTTCATGCCATGGCGCAGGTATCGCAAATGGATCAACGCCGATCTGACGCCTCGGTATGAAGATGACGATATGGTCGTCATCGGCATCAACTCGGTCGATCGCTTTTCGTGGCAGACGGGGAAGCTGACGGCAGGGCGTATCGCACATGCCTGCAAAGCGATGGACGACACCGCCGCGCGCAAAGCCCGCGTGTTAGTGGTGCATCACCCGCTAGAGCATCCCAATCACACCAAGAAAAAGCCTATACCCGGTGCCGAGATCGCGCTGGAAAAGCTGCTGTCTTGCGGGGCGAACCTGATCCTGTCGGGGCACCTTCACACGTGGCACGCAGAGAATTTTACCGTCGAATCCGGCGGTACCACGGCGATCCAGTTGCATGCGGGGACCAGCCTATCGTCGCGCGTGCGCGGAGAGCCGAATGATTTCAACCTGGTGAAGATCTCGGACGATCAGGTCTGTGTCGACCGGCTGAGCTTTAACGAAGATAAACGGGTCTTTGAAACGACAGAAGCCCGGACATTTAACCGGGCTTCTGATCATCAGATTTCGGACGAAGTGTAACTTAATCCAGCGTGCGCACGACTTCTTCACGTGTGAAGATTTCGATAACGTCGCCCGGACGGATGTCTTCGTAGTTCTCGAACGCCATACCACATTCCTGGCCTGACGGTACTTCGGCAACTTCGTCCTTGAAGCGCTTGAGCGTTTTCAGCGTGCCTTCGTGGATCACGACATCGTCGCGCAGCAGACGCACACCAGCGGCGCGGCTTGCTTTGCCTTCGGTCACCAGACAGCCCGCAACCTTGCCAACGCCAGTCACTTTGAACACCTCTTTGATCGACGCATAGCCGATGAAGTGTTCGCGGATCTCGTTGCTCAGCAGGCCACTTGCGGCAGCTTTCACATCATCAACCATGTCATAGATGACAGAGTAATACCGGATCTCGACACCCTTCTGGTTGGCCGAGGCACGGGCCGAGGCGTTTGCACGCACGTTGAAACCGATGATCGGCGCGTTGGAGGCTTCGGCAAGACCAACATCGGTGTCGGTGATCGCACCCACGCCCGAGTGAAGGACGCGCACGCGGACTTCGTCGTTGCCGATTTTCTCCATCGCTTGAACGATCGCTTCGGCAGAACCCTGAACGTCTGCTTTAATCAACAAAGGCAGCTCGCTAATGGTTTCATTCACCTTGGCGTTCGCCATCAGCTGTTCCAGCGTCGTCGCAGCACCAGCCGCAGCGCGTTTGTCTTTGGCGGCTTTTTCACGGTATTCCGCAATCTCGCGCGCCTGCGCTTCGGTGTCGGTGACGTTCAGAACGTCGCCCGCACCCGGTGTCCCATTAAGGCCAAGTACCTCTACCGGCACGGATGGGCCTGCTTCTTTCACGCGCTCGCCCTGATCGTTGATCAGCGCACGGACCTTACCGTACTGCTCGCCCACAACAAAGATGTCGCCCTGACGCAGCGTACCGTTCTGAACAAGAACAGTCGCAACGGGGCCGCGGCCCACGTCAAGCTGCGCTTCGATCACGGCACCGACCGCGGCGCGGTTCGGGTTCGCTTTCAGTTCCAGCAGTTCCGCTTGCAGCGCGATGGCTTCCAGCAGTTCGTCCAGACCTTGACCCGTGGTTGCCGATACTTCGACGTCCTGTGTTTCACCGGACATCTTTTCAACGATGACCTCGTGCTGCAGCAGGTCCGTACGGACTTTGTCAGGGTTGGCTTCGTATTTGTCGATCTTGTTGATCGCCACGATCATCGGCACCTTGGCCGCTTTCGCGTGGTTAATCGCTTCGATCGTCTGAGGCATCACTGCATCATCCGCCGCGACCACCAGAACGACGATGTCGGTGACCTGCGCACCGCGCGACCGCATCGAGGTAAAGGCCGCGTGGCCCGGTGTATCGAGGAAGCTCAGAACCTGACCGTTGTCGGTTGTGACCTGATAGGCACCGATGTGCTGCGTGATACCGCCCGCTTCGCCGGACTGAACCTTGGCTTTGCGGATCGCGTCAAGCAGCGATGTCTTACCGTGGTCAACGTGGCCCATGATCGTGATGACCGGAGGACGCGAGACCAGATCTTTCGGATCGTCTTCGGCTTCCTTGATCACGTCTTCAACGTCAGCGTCGGAAACACGCACCACTTTGTGGCCGAATTCCTCGATGATCAGCTCGGCTGTGTCAGCGTCGATGGTTTCGTTCTGCGTGACCATCATGCCGTTTGTCATCAATGCTTTGACAACGGCACCAACGCGTTCGGCCATCCGGTTCGCCAGTTCGGAAACCACGATCGCCGGAGGCAGGTTAACGTTGCGCACGACCTTTTCACGCTCAACCGAACCGCCCATTGCCTTCTGGCGCTGGCGTTCCTGCTTGCGTTTCATCTGCGCCATGGACCGTTGACGGCCACCTTCGCCACCGGACAAAGCCTGGTTCAGCGTCAGTTTGCCGGAACGACGGCTATCGTCGCCACCCTTGTTGCGCTTGTTGGTTTCCTCGCGGTCGCCTTCTTTCTTGCGGGCCGCAGGGGTCGGTGCGCCGGATTTGATGTTCGGCGAACGCGGCGCGGCAGGGGCCGCTGCGGGGGCTGCGGCAGCGGCTGCTGCGGCTTCCGCTTCTTTCTTGCGGCGCTCGTCCTCTTCGGCTTTCGCCTTCAGGCTTTCCTCGCGCTCGCGCTCTTCGGCTTCTTTCGCCTCGATCTCGGCACGACGACGCTCGCGGTCTTCCGCGCGGGCCTTTTCCTCGGCTGCGCGTGCTTCGGCTTCTTCCGCCTCGCGGGCGCGGGCAGCCTGAACCGCCTTCAGCCGGCGTTCCATTTCGGAATCGGTGATCCCTGCCGGACGCTTGGAGGGATCCCCGAGCGATGGATTGCTACCGCCGCCGGCTTTTGCGCCAGCAGGTTTGGGCACCACAACGCGCTTGCGCTTGGTCTCGACCACGACGTTTTTCGTCCGCCCGTGGCTAAAGCTTTGCTTTACGTTGCCGGGACGCGAAGACGCTCCCCGCAGGCCCAATGTCTTTTTGCCGTCACTATCGCTCATGAAGCTCGTCTATCCTTTCGGGTGACCGTTGCCACCCTCGTTTATGCGCACGCCTTTTAACCGCTGAGCCTCCTCTACAACACGAGAGGTAAGACCACCAGAGGCGAGCGCCCCATGTATCACAGTTTGACGTCCGAAAGCCAAACCCAATTCGTCTGCCGTCAGCCAGCCAATGTAATGGCCGTAATGCGGCGTGCTTAGTTTCGATTTGCCGCGGCCCGATCCATCTACTGCCTGGATCAACACTTCGGCTTCTTCCATTTGCAGCCAACCTTTGACTTTTTCGTAGCCCGCAACGGCCTTGCCCGCCTTGCGTTGCAACGAAATCAGGTCAACCACACGGCGGACAAGTTGCTTTTCAACTTCATCCACCAAATCATCCGCAACCTTGACAGGTTGCTTGGCCGAGCGGGCGAACAGACCCTTCTTGGCCGCTTTTTCCAACGCGGCCCGATCCGCTGACACATACATCCCCCGACCGGGCAGTTTTCCCATGATATCCGGGAAAACATGCATGTCGGGGCCAATGACAAAGCGGATCAGCCCGTTTTTGGGCTGCGCCTCGCCAGTGGCGATACACTTTCGTTCGGGACCGTCTTGCCGGTCTTTAGAAACGCCACCACGTGTCATATCGTTCCCCAAGGCCCCGCGATCAGGCCTCGGCCTCCTCGTCCGTGTCGATGTCGGCATCGAATTCTTCGTCGACATCATCCGCTTCAAGCTCGGCAGGATCGACCCAACCCAGCAGGACGCGTGCGGTCATGATCAGCTTTTGCGCATCTTCCAGCGACAGATCGAAAGGTTCAAGTGTCCCTTCATCCTTGGTGCGTTCGCCATTCACGGTAGTCCAGCCGCCGGCCAGCTCCCAATCCGCGCAAGTCGCGAAATCTTCGAGCGTTTTAACGTCGTCTTTGGCCAGTGCCTCAATCATTTGGGGTGTCAGACCGTCGAATTCAATAAGCGTGTCGTCCACACCCAAGGCGCGCGCCGCATCAAGCGCCGCTTTGTTCTGCGCTTCGATCACGTCACGGGCGCGGGCTTGCAGTTCGCTTGCGGTGTCTTCGTCAACACCGTCGATGACCAGCAGCTCGTCCACCTCGACATAGGCGACTTCTTCGAGGTTGGTGAACCCTTCGGAGACCAGAAGCTGGGCAAAGAATTCGTCCAGATCCAGATTGTCCATGAACAGCTTGGTGCGCAGTTCGAACTCTGCCTGACGGCGCTGGCTCTCTTGCTCTTCGGTCATGATGTCGATGTCCAGACCGGTCAGCTGCGATGCCAGACGCACGTTCTGACCACGACGGCCAATCGCCAACGACAGTTGTTCTTCGGGAACGACGACTTCGATTTTGCCCGCTTCCTCGTCCAGAACAACCTTGGAGACTTCAGCAGGCTGAAGCGCGTTCACAAGGAACGTCGGCTGGTCTTCGTTCCACGGGATAATGTCGATCTTCTCGCCCTGAAGCTCGTTCACGACGGCCTGAACGCGGCTGCCGCGCATACCAACGCAGGCCCCCACAGGGTCGATGGAGCCATCATAAGAGATGACAGCGATTTTCGCGCGCGAACCGGGGTCACGGGCAACGGCCTTGATCTCGATGATGCCGTCATAGATTTCAGGCACTTCCATCTTGAACAGCTCGGCCATGAATTCGGGCGCGGTGCGGCTCAGGAAGATCTGCGGGCCACGCTGTTCGCGACGCACGTCTTTGATGTAGACGCGGATACGGTCGTTCGGGCGATAGCTTTCGCGGCCGATTTTCTCGTTGCGACGCAGGATCGCTTCGCCAGCGCCCACATCGACGATAACGTTGCCATATTCCTCGCGCTTGACCAGACCGTTGATGATCGTGCCGGCGCGGTCCTTGAATTCTTCGTACTGGCGGTCACGCTCGGCTTCGCGGACCTTCTGCAAGATCACCTGCTTGGCGGATTGTGCGGCGATACGGCCCATTTCAACCGGTGGGACTTCTTCGCTGAATTCCTGACCGACTTCGGGGTTCGCCATATACTGCTTGGCCTGCTCTACCGTGAACTCCGCCTGATAGTTCTCAAGCTCGTCATCGGCCACAACCGTACGCACACGGGTAAAGGTCGCGCGACCGGTCTTGCGGTCGATGGAAACGCGAATGTCCATCTCTGCGCCGTAGCGCGACTTCGCCGCCCGAGCGAGCGATTCTTCCATCGCTTCAACCACGAGATTGGGGTCGATCATCTTTTCGCGGGCCACAGCCTCGGCGGTTTGCAGCAGTTCCAGCTGGTTGGCAGATGTAATGGCCATTTAGTCGTCTCCCTCGGTGGACCCTTCGGTCTCGATGTCATCGAATTTGGTTTCGTCAATCGCACCGGACGCTTTGCGTTGGCGCAGCATTTCTTTGATCAGATCGTCGGTCAGAACCAGTTTGGCGTCGGTCAGCCAATCGAACTTGAGCCCGATGGTGCCTTCCTCGACGTTGATCAGCACCTCGTCATCCTCGACGCCTGCCAGCTCGCCCTTAAAGCGGCGGCGGCCGTCGATCAGTTCGCCGGTTTCGATCTTGGCTTCATAGCCCTCGAACATCTCGAAATCCTTGAGCCGCGTCAGCGGGCGGTCGATGCCGGGGCTCGACACTTCAAGGGTGTATTCATCAAGGATCGGATCCTCGACATCCATGACAGCGCTGATGGATTGGCTGATCAGGGCCAGCTCGTCCACCTCGATACCGCCATCGGGACGGTCTGCCATCACCTGCAACGTCGTCGACTTGCCCGACATCAGGCGAACGCGCACCAGTTCAAACCCCATATCCTCGATCACCGGTGTGATGATCTCGGCCATGCGGCGATCAATGGCTGCTTTTGCAATCAGGTCGTTGTTCATAATCTCACTATCATCCTGCGGTTTCGAGCAGGCACAAAAAAACGGGCGCGCGGCCCGTGTTCAAGATCGGTGGAGCCTCAGGTGTGGACCCCGATGCGCCGCTGTTGAGACGTCATATACGCCCGTATATGTGAAACTGCAAGCCCCGTGTGCCTGCCCTGCTTAAGCCAGCCACCAGCGTTCGGCGGCGCGCAGGTTGTCCAGCGGGCGATGCTGGCCGGTGCGCAGGGGCATGGCGATGCTGCGTGACACCGCATGGGTCACCCCGCGTGCATGGGGCAGCAAGGCAATATCATCATAGGATTGAAGGGCTTCGCCATCATTCAGGTCTGCCGCTTCGACCAGATATTCAGCCATCGCCTGCGCACGGACCTGCTGCGCGGGAATGGACACCAATTCAACCGTATCGAACCAGCCGGCGCTGCGCCCTTTGTAGTGATCCGCCACACGTTCGGCCAAAACCTGCTGACCCGGCGTAAATCTTCGCAGACGGTACAGGCCGGTGCCGATGCCGTCGTCCATCGCGTGGGCGGCGCGGATCACATGACGCGGGTCCGCCAGCGTAAAGGGCAAGTCCATCGCGGGCGCATCCATCGTGATGCGCAGCTGATGGGGGCCCGTCGCCTCTACCACACCGTCCAGCGCGAGGGACGCGACAACATCGCGGGCGGTCATGGGATGTTGATCGTGAAACAGCACATCCTTGCGCAGATCGACCAGCCAGACGCGTCCGTCGGCGCTGCCCTGCCAGGCTGTTGCCAGCTCTCCGCGCAGGGTGCCGTCAGCGGCGATTTCAGTCAGCGTATCAAAGATCAGCCCCTGCCGCGCGACCTGCATGAACAGGCCATCGCCCTGCCCCCAGGTATCGCTGCGCGCCGCCCCCGACAGCGCCATACGCAACCGCCCGCCCGCTTTGGGCATGGACGCCGCCGACACCCCTGTCGCCGCCAGCAAGGCCGCCGCAGCACCCGAGGCAAATAAAGCACGGCGATCCATCAAAGAGCGGGTCATTGCGCGGCAATCCTGTCCATCGTGCGCACCAGTTCGGCGCTGATGCCGGGTTCGGACAGCGCATGACCGGCGTTGCGCACCATCTTCAGCTCGGCATTGGGCCAAGCCTGCGCCAGGTCATATGCGCTGGAGGGGGGGCAAATCATATCGTAGCGGCCTTGCACAATCACGCCGGGGATATGGGCAATGCGGTGCACATGCGCAAGGATCTGGCCATCAAACTCAAGAAATCCGGCGTTGGTGAAATAGTGATTCTCAAGCCGGGCGAAGGTGCGCGAATATTCCCCCGGGCCCTCATACGACCCGCCCGACGCATGGATCGAGGCCAGCGCGTTTTCCCACGCGGCCCAGGCCTTGCCGTATTTTACCTCGGTCATGCGGTCGCCACAGAACAGCCGGCGGTGGTAGGCCGCGATCAGATCGCCGTGCTCGGCTTCGGGGATCAGGCCGGTAAACCGCGCCCAAAGATCAGGCCAGAACTTGCCCGCGCCGCCGCCATAGAACCAGTCAAGCTCCGCCTGCGTCATCATGAAAACGCCGCGCAGGATGATATTGCGCACCCTCTCGGGGTGGGTTTCGGCATAGATCAACGCCAGCGTCGCGCCCCAGCTGCCGCCAAAAGCGATCCATTTCTCGATGCCAAGCGCTTTGCGGATGCGTTCGATATCCGCGACCAGATCCCATGTGGTGTTATTGATGACCGACGCAAAAGGCTTGGACCGCCCGCACCCGCGCTGGTCAAACAGGATCACGTGATACTTTGCCGGATCGAAATAGCGCCGCATCGACGGGCTGCACCCGCCACCGGGGCCGCCATGCAGGACCACCACGGGGATGCCATCGGGGTTGCCGCATTGTTCGACATAGATCGAATGACCATCGCCCACATCCATCATCCGCTGATCGAACGGGTCGATCGGCGGGTGAAGATATTGCACTGCGCGCTTTTGGTCCGGGATTTTGTCCATTACAGCCCTATATAGTCATTGGACCCAAAAGAGCACAGAGAGATCAGAATGCAAGCGCCTCAAAGCACTGTTGACCCCGCCGAGATCGAAAAGTTTCAGGCCATGGCCGCCGAATGGTGGGACGAGAACGGCAAGTTCAAGCCGCTGCATATGCTCAACCCCTGCCGGCTCGATTACATCACCTCCCAAATCGCCGGAGAGTTCGACCGTGACCTGAAATCGCCCGAACCGTTTCGCGGGCTGCGGATTCTGGACATCGGCTGCGGCGGCGGGCTGCTGTCGGAACCGATGGCGCGGTTGGGTGCGACCGTGGTCGGTGCCGATGCCGCGGCGGGCAACATCCCCGTCGCGCAGGTCCATGCGCAACAATCGGGGCTCGACATCGACTATCGCCACACCACCGCCGAGGCGCTGGCCGAAGCGGGGGAACAATTCGACGTGGTGCTGAACATGGAAGTGGTCGAACATGTCGCCTCTCCTATCGATTATCTGATCGCCTGCCGCACCCTGCTGAAACCCGGCGGGCTGCACATCTGTTCGACACTGAACCGCAACCCCAAGTCTTTCATGATGGCGATTGTCGGGGCAGAGCACGTGATGCGCTGGCTGCCCAAGGGCACCCATGAATGGTCGAAGTTCATCACGCCGGATGAACTCTTTGACCTGCTGCACAAGGCGGGCCTGACGGCAGTGGATCGCAAAGGGTTCGTGTTCAACCCGATCACATGGTCGTGGCGTCTGTCGGACCGTGACCTGAGCGTGAACTACGTCACCGCCAGCCTGAAGCCAGAGTGACCTAAACCGGCGTCAGCCTTCCAGCTGGCGCCGCAGGGCGCGCAGGGTATCAAGCGTGGCACGCACCTGCGCCTCGCCCAGATCATCGGCCACGTCATTGATCAACGGCGAGATTTGCCGGATCGCATGATCCCGCGCGTTGCGCCCTGCGGGGCTGATCGCCACCATCTTGCGCCGCGCATCGTCCCAATCGGGGCGGATATGCACATAGCCCGCCCAGACCAGTTTATTCAGCGTATTTGTCATCGCGCCACGGGTGACATTGAACGTCTCGGCCAGCTGCGCGGGGGTCTTTTCACCGTCATGCCAGGCCAGATTGTTCAGCACCGAAAAATGCGAAATCTCCATGCCTTTGGGCAGCGCCCGGGTCAGCCGGTTGCGCATCCGTTGATCAGCCGACAGCAATTCGCTGATCAACGTGATCGCAAGTGAGTTTCGATTTTCCGTCATAAGCCGTTACTAAGGTGCCTTGAAATCCCGCCGGTTGGCAAGACTGGGTACGCGGGTACGTGCCTCTTGTACACGCGCCATGTCCAGCGTGAACGGATAAATGCCCGGCGCGGTGCCCGCATCCAGCAGCACCTCGCCCCACGGGGCAACAACCAGCGAATGGCCGTAGGTGTCGCGGGTCTTGTGGCTGTCGCTGGCATGGGTGCCGGTCTGCGCGGGGGCCAACACGAAACACCCTGTCTCGATCGCACGGGCCCGCAGCAGCATGTGCCAATGCGCGGCACCGGTCACGGGCGAAAACGCGGCGGGCATGGTCAGGATCGTGGCCCCCGCATCCGCCAGCGCCTGATAGAGCTTGGGGAAGCGCATGTCATAGCAGATGCTCATCCCGATTTTGGCGAAAGGCGTCTGCGCCACAACGGCCTGATCGCCGGGGCGGTAGCCCGCCGATTCGCGGTAGCTTTCGCCCGCGTCGATATCCACGTCGAACATATGGATCTTGTCGTAGCGGGCTTTGATCTGCCCCTGCGGATCAATCAGGAACGACCGGTTGGCAAAGCGCCCGTCCGCATCCCGCGTTTTCAGCCCAAGCGACCCGATCAGCAGCCAGATGCCCGCCTCTCGCGCCACATCCCGCAAGGCGGCGAGGGTGATGTCATCGTCTTCGTGCTGCAACACGCTGCGCTGGTGGTCGCGGCTGGTCGAGACGCAGTTCGTGACCTCGGGCGTGAGGATAAACGCCGCCCCCTGCGCCGCGGCATCGCGCACCATCTCTACCGTGCCCGCCAGATTGCGGGCCGGTGTATCGCTGACGTTCAGCTGGATCAGCGCCGCCTGCATCAGGAGGCCAACAAGGCGTCCAGCTTGCCCGCACGCTCAAGCGCGTAAAGGTCATCACAGCCGCCGACATGGGTGTCGCCGATAAAGATCTGCGGCACGGTGCGCCCGCCGTTGGCACGTTCGATCATCTCGGATTTACGCTCTGGCTGGGCAAGCACGTCGACCTCGGCAAAGCTCACGCCTTTTTCATTCAGCAAACGTTTGGCGGCATGGCAAAAGCCGCACAGCGGGGAGGTATAGATCTCAACAGGTTGCATGTTGATGTCCTTTCAACAAATGGGTTGGATCAAGACTTAAGTATCTTTTGCCACTCTTGCCAGTGTCACAACGCAGATTGGCCCTGCGCGTGCCTCCAGACAGGCCCGCGCCGATGCCTGTAATGTCGCCCCCGATGTCATCACGTCATCCACCAGCAGCACCGGACGGCCACGCAGCAGGTCGGCGCGGCGGGGATGGGCGGTGATCGCGCCATCCAGATGGGCAATGCGTTCGCGACGTCCCTTCCCCTCTAGCGCGGCGGTGCGTCGGACGCGGCGCAGCGCGTCGGGGCACCACCCAAGCTTGTGTTCACGGGCAAGTGCACGGGCCAGCAGGGCCGATTGGTTGAACCGCCGCTTCCACAGCCGCGCGTAATGCAGCGGCACAGGCACCACCAAAGTGTCAGGCGTGACGAAGGGCGCGATCACCCGCGCCATCCAGTGTCCTGCGGGTTTGGCGATGTCCTGACGGTCGCTGTGTTTCAGGGCCAGCACCAGCCGGCGGCCGGTATCTCGGTACAGAAGGGCTGCGCGCCCGTGGTCCCACGGCGGCGGCGCGGCAAGACACGCGTCGCAGCGCACGTCTGTCTCGGACAGATCGCCCAGCAAGGGAATACCGCAGGTTTCGCAGACCACACCTTCGATGAACCCCGTGTCGCGCCAGCACGGACCGCACAGCCCCCCATGTGCAGCCACCCACGCCCCGCACGCCAGACAGGACGGCGGGTAAATCAGCGCAACAGCGGTTTGTAACTGGTCTCGCATGATCTTATTATCCTTTCATGAACGCTTCACACACCCTGACCGATCGCGCGGCGCTGACCCGCAACCGCCGCCGCGCCACCGATGACGCCCTGTTCCTGCACCGCGCCGCGCTTGAAGAGGTCGATGATCGGCTGTCGCTGGTTAACAGAACCTTTACGTCAGCAGCGATTGTCACCGGCTTCCCGCAGGTCTGGGGCGCGCTGCACCCGAACGCGACGCTGGTGGAGGACACGGATACGCTTGCGCTGACCCAAGGCGCGCATGATCTGGTGGTCCATGCGATGGGGATGCATTGGGCGAATGATCCGGTGGGTCAGATCATCCAGTCGCGCCGTGCCCTGCAACCCGACGGGCTGTTTTTAAGCGTCGGTTTCGGCGGGCAGACCCTGCACGAACTGCGCGCCTGTCTGGGTCAGGCCGAGGCGTCGATCACCGGCGGGCTGTCGCCGCGGATCGCCCCTATGGCCGAGTTGCGTGATATCGGCGGGCTGCTGCAACGGGCGGGGCTTGCGCTGCCGGTGGCGGATTCCGTGACGCTGACGACAGAATACAGCGATATCTGGCACCTGATGCGCGACCTGCGCGCCATGGGAGAAGCCAACGCCCTGACCAGCCGCCTGCGCCGCCCCAGTGGCCGCGCGATCTTTGACGCGGCGGGGCAGCTTTACCGCGACCACTACGCCACGCCAGAGGGACGCATCAAAGCAAGCTTTGAGCTGGTCTTTCTGGCGGGCTGGGCACCGGCGGACAGCCAGCCCAAACCCCTGCAGCCCGGCTCTGCGCAGCAGCGCTTGGCCGATGCGCTGGCCACGGCAGAAACGCCGCTGCGCGATTGACGCGCGACCATAACCGTTTATCTCAGCGCTAAACGCAGAAAAGGAATGCCAGATGACGCAGCAGCGCCCAGCCCATGCACAACCTGACCACCCCACCGTGCCCGCCCCCAAGGTGGGTATCCTGCTGGCGAACCTCGGCACGCCGGACAACTATGATTACTGGTCAATGCGCCGTTATCTATCGGAATTTCTGTCGGATCGCCGCGTCATCGACTACAGCCCGTGGAAATGGCAACCGCTGCTTCAGCTGGTGATCCTGTCGAAACGCCCCTTCACCAGCGGTGCCGCGTATAAGTCGATCTGGAACCACGAGGCCGGGGAAAGCCCGCTGATGACCATCACCAAACAGCAAACGGCGAAGATAAAAGACGCGATGCAGGCGCGGTATGGTGACGCAGTCATGGTCGATTACTGCATGCGCTACGGCAACCCGTCTACCCAATCCAAGGTGGCGGCGATGACCGCTGCGGGCTGCCAGAAGATCCTGTTCTTCCCGCTGTACCCGCAATACGCCGGTGCCACCTCTGCCACCGCGAATGACGCGTTTTTCGCCGCGCTCGCCAAAGAGAAATGGCAGCCCGCCGCCCGCACGGTTGAACCCTATTTCGACCGCCCCGATTATATCGAAGCGCTCGCCACCTCGATCGAGAAGGCCTACGCCAAGATGGAGACAAAGCCCGACAAGCTGCTGTGCTCGTATCACGGTGTCCCGCTGCGCTATTTGATGGAGGGCGATCCCTACCACTGCCAATGCCAGAAAACGACGCGCCTGCTAAAGGAACGGCTGGGCTGGGACGACACCCAGATCATGACGACCTTCCAGTCGAAATTCGGCCCCGAAGAATGGTTGCAGCCCTATACCGTGGAAGAGGTCGCGCGGCAGGCCGAAGCCGGCAACAAAAAGATCGCGGTCTGCGCCCCTGCCTTTTCAGCCGATTGCATCGAAACGCTGGAAGAGATCAACGAAGAGATCAAGGAAAGCTTTGAACACGCGGGCGGGGAGGAGTTTCACTATATCCCCTGCCTCAATGACGACGACTTGCACATCAAGGCGCTGTCCAATGTGATCGAGGAAAACCTGCAAGGCTGGATCGACTAATCCCCCGCGCGGGTTGGACCTGAAAACAAAGAAAGCGCCTGTGGCTACAGGCGCTTTTCTTTTGTCCGCTTGTCATCTGATGCCAAACGGCAGACATAAAAAAAGGCGGTGTAGAACACCGCCTTTTTCTAACTGAAACTTCGACCGAATTAGTCGGAAGCAACTGCAGCAGCAACAACGGCCAGCAGCAGCAGAGGAATCAGGATGCCCGAGGAAGAAGAGGTGGACTCTTCAACGATGACGGGTGCTTCGATGATTGGCTCTGCCAGCGAACCAGCAAATGCATTCGATGCAGCAGCTGTCAGAGCAGCGGCGAGAACGAGTTTCTTCATAACATAACCTCCAGAAAAGGCGTACTTCACAGTGTGATAGCACGCGCCCAAGACTTACCTCGTAAAACTTTCTAAACAGCATCAGCGGGTAATTGCAAACCCGGATTCAGCTTTTGAGCACCACAATCGCTAAAAAGTTGTCAAATAAGCAACACTTGGGTGCCGACGTTCGCCATGCCAAAAAGTTCAGCAATATGTTCATTGTACAGGCCAATGCAGCCATTCGACGAACGACGCCCGATCTTGCGTGTGTCATGCGTGCCATGGATACGGTAGTACGTCCAGCTCAGGTACAGCGCGTGGGTGCCCAAGGGGTTGTCAGGGCCCGGCCCGATCACCGCTGGCCACTCTGGATTGCGTTCCAGCATCGACGGGGTCGGACGCCATGTGGGACCGACGACCTTCTGGATCACGCTGGTACGCCCACGGCGGGTCAGTTCCTCGGTCAGCGGCACGCTTGAGGGGTATAGTTTGTAGATCGACTGATCCTCGGACCAGTAATGCACCGCGCGGCTGTCGATATCGACAAGAATGGCCCCGTTTTTGGTGTCGCTGAAGTAAGGCTGCCAATCCAGCGTGCGGAAGCTGGAGGTGTTGCGACGCACGGTCTCGGTCAGATCACGCTCCGTCTCCGTCGTCGCTTCGCTGTTGACGCTGCTTTGCGCCAGAGCGGGCGTTGCCAGCATGGCGGCGCTGCCAGCAAGGAAAGCACGGCGCGACGAAAGGGTAAATTTCTTATCAGACATCAGATGTCTCCTGAAGGTAGTTACAACCTAGTATAATACTGTCGTATATGGCTCGAAAGTCGCAGTTTCAAATCAAACAAGCGTTAACAGGCGCGCTCACGCTCATGTGCGTTTGATCTGCAACGCATCAAGCTGTATGGCACGACAAACCCAATTGCGTGGAGCTGCGCCATGATCCGTCTGTTTTCAATCCTTATTTCCCTGACCGTGGCGCTGGCGGCCTGTACCCCTGCACCGACCCCGCTTGCATCCGACGGTCGCCCCGGCCCTACCGTCTATAAGATCGGGCGCAATGATACCGGCAAGCTGCAATTCCGCATGCTCGATTCCGTGAACGCGCTGCGCGGTGCCTCCGGTCTGGCACCGGTTCAACTAGACGCACAGCTGAACGCCGCCGCCGCGACCCATTCGCGGGATATGGCGGTGCAGAACCGCCCCTGGCACTTCGGGTCTGACGGGTCGTCCCCTGTCGATCGCATCCAACGTGTAGGGTATACTGGCGCGCTGGTCGGCGAAGTCATCTCGGAAACCTACGAGACCGAGCTCGAAACACTTGCCGCGTGGATGGAGAAACCGGACACCCGCCGCATCATCATGTCGAAGGACGCTTTGAACATGGGCTTTTCCTGGCATCAGGAAAACAACGGCAAGATCTGGTGGACCATGGTGATGGGGAAGTGACCGCCAAGGTCACCCCCGCCTTTAGCTAGATATCAGGGATTCAGTGCGATGGGGGTGTTATCCCCGACCATCGCATAGATCTCCTCCATCTCGTCGTTCGAGACAGAGATACACCCCCACGTCCAATCGGTGCGATTCTTGTCCTTGGCGGTCTTTTGACCGTGGATAAAGATATCGCCACCGGGGCTTTTGCCCAAAGCTTCCGCGCGGGCGCGGTCCATTTCATTGGGGTAGTTGATGCCGATCGACAGGTGGAAGCGGCTGTTCGGATTGCGCCGGTCGATCATATAGATCCCTTCGGGCGTGCGTCCGTCACCTTCGTACACCTTGTGGCCCACAGGCGCGAACCCCAGTTTGATATCGTATGATTCCAGCACCTTGTCGTGGTGCATCAGATACATCCGGCGGTCGCCCTTGTTGACGATCACATAGGTGACCTGCGGCCCGTTGTACCGTTTGAATTTACTGCTGCTGCAGGCCCCAAGCGCGACCAGCGCGGTGCCACCCAGAATCAGGTTTCTGCGTTTCATGTTCACTATGCCTCGTTCCCGCGACCTTTTCGGCCTTATGTGGATGCCCTATCATGTAGCAAATATCGATGCGGTCAAAAAGCCGTTACTGTCGGCTATGCTCTGCCAGCTTCTTTTCGATCGCTTCCAGCTTTTCCATCACCTCAAGCCGGTAGGCATCGGTGCGCACGGTCTCTTCCTCGTTATGCGCGTCCTGCATCGAGTTCACGATCAGACCCACCAGCAAGTTCACCACGGCGAAGGTCGTGACCAGAATAAACGGCACGAAGAAGACCCAGGCATAGGGATAAACCTCCATCACCGGGCGGACGATCCCCATCGACCAGCTTTCCAGCGTCATGATCTGAAACAGGCTATAGGCGCTGGCGGGCAATGACCCGAACCATTCGGGGAACTGGTCGCTGAACAATTTGGTCGCGATCACGGACCCGATGTAAAAGATGATCGTCATCAGCAGGAACACCGACCCCATACCGGGCAACGCGGTGATAAACCCTTCGACAACGCGGCGCAGACGCGGGGCGACGGACAGCACCCGCAAAACCCGTAGGATACGCAGCGCCCGCAAGACAGACAGCCCCTGCACCGCGGGCACCAGCGCGATGGCAACGACCGTAAAGTCAAAGACATTCCACCCGTTGCGGAAGAATCCGACCCCGCGCGCAATGATCTTGAGCGTGATCTCGGCGATGAAAATGAACAGGCAGACGCGATCCAGAAACAGGATCAGCGTGCCGTATTTCTCCATCAGGGCGGGGGCTGTCTCCATCCCCAGCAGGCCGGCGTTGAACACGATCACACCGATGATGAAATTGCTGACGGCCCGCCCTTCGACCCATCTTCCCAGACGTTCCCGCATATTTACCGTGCCCACCATAGATCTGCGTTATTTACGTTTGCGTTGTACTTCCGGCGCAGTGAACTGCGCTGCCAGCTCCACATGGGAGGACCAGCGGAATTGATCAACGACTTGCACCCAATTCAATGTATAACCGGCGGCAATCAGCACGGCGGCGTCCCGCGCGAAGGTGACGGGGTTACACGACACATAGGCCAGCACCGGCGGCATCGCTTTGACGATCTCGGCGATCTGGGCCTCGGCCCCCGCGCGCGGCGGGTCGATGACCACGGCGTCGGTCTTGGCCAGCTCGTCCGGCAGCAAGGGTCGGCGGAACAGGTCGCGCGCCTCTGTCGTGACGGGTTTGAGCCCCGTCGACATGCGCCACCCGTGATCCAGCGCGGCGGTCATGGCGGCGTCACCTTCGACGGCGTGTACCTCTGCCTGATCGGCCAGGGGCAGGCTGAACGTGCCGCAGCCCGCAAACAGGTCAATCACATGGCGCGCCTCACCGACAGCCTCGCGCACGGCGGTGACCAGCGCCGCCTCTCCGTGCGGGGTGGCTTGCAGGAAGGCACCGGGCGGGGGTGTCACCTTGGCCGCACCGAAACGCTGTACGGGCGGCGTGCGCATCGCGATCACCTCGCCGTCCCAGGTCAGCCGCGCCAGCCCCAGACTGTCGCACAGATGCGCCAGTTCTTGCCGCAAGGGGCCATCCAGCTCTTTCCCGTTCTGGACCGAGATATCGAGCCCCCCGCGCGATGCGGTCACCGTCACAGCCAGTGCGGCCTTGCGGCTTGTACCGATCACGGCAAGCTTTTCGGCAATCGGCAGCGCGCCCATCACCGCAGGGTCCAGCAACTTACAGCCGGGAATTTCGATCACCACATCAGACCCGCGCCCGTGGAAACCGGCCATCGCGCCCTTTTTGGTGCGTTTGGCGGCAAAGGTTGCCCGACGGCGCGATTGCGCAGGCGAGGTTTGCAGCGGCTTGAAAACAGTCTCTATCCCGTGGGCATCCAGCGGCGCCTTGACCACGCCCAGCTTGAAATCCGCGACATAGTCATCCGACGCATGCTGTAACTGGCAGCCGCCACAGGCCTTGAAGTGGCGACACGGCGCCGACACCCGGTTCTCCGACGGGGTGACGATACGGATGTCGGTAAGGGTCGGACCGTCAGGCGTGCCTGTCACCACCTCGCCCGGCAGGGTCATCGGGGCAAATAAAGGGCCGAGCGCAATGCCGTCGCCCAGGTGGCCAAGTCGCTGGATTGTATATTCTGTCATGCGCAGGGCTTAGCGCGAAGCCGAGCGCAGCAAAAGCCTTATTCTGCGGCCTTCATATCCAAAAACCCGCCCGACTGCCGCCGCCAGTAGCGGGCATAAAGCCCGTCTTTGGCAAGCAGCGCCTCATGGGTGCCGATCTCTACGATGCGGCCCGCGTCCATCACGGCGATGCGGTCCATCTCGGTCAGGGTCGACAGACGGTGGGCGATGGCCATCACGGTCTTGCCCTCCATCACGCGGGTCAGCGCGCTTTGGATCGCGGCTTCGACCTCGCTATCCAGCGCGCTTGTCGCCTCGTCCAATATCAGGATCGGCGCGTCCTTGAGGATCGCGCGGGCCAGCGCGATACGCTGACGTTGCCCGCCCGACAGCTTGACCCCCCGTTCCCCCAGATGCGCGTCATAGCCGCTGCGACCCGTGTGGTCCTGCATCTTCTCGATGAACTCATGCGCCTCGGCCTTGCGCGCGGCGGCGATGACCTCTGCCTCTGTCGCGTCGGGCTTGCCATAGCGGATGTTGTCGAACGCCGACCGGTTGAACATCGCGGTCTCCTGCGTGACCATCCCGATCTGACGCCGCAAGCTTTGCTTGGTGACACTCGAGACATCCTGCCCATCAATCGAAATGTGACCCTGTTCCGCGGTATAGAGCCGCAGCAAAAGCGACACCAACGTCGATTTCCCCGCCCCCGAAGCGCCGACGATGCCCAGCTTCTCTCCCGGTTTGATCGATAGGCTGAGCTCTTCGATACCGCCCGTATCGCGGCCATAGGTAAAGCGCAGCCCGTCAAATCGGATCGCCCCTTCGCGCACTACCAGCTCTGCTGCGCCGTCTATATCGCGCAGCTGCTGCGGCGCGGCCAGCGTGCGCATCCCGTCTTCAACCTCGCCCACATTCGCATAAAGCGCCATCAGCGTGAAACTGACCCAGCCCGTCATCTGCGCCAGCCGAAGCGACACCGCCCCCGTCGCCGCAATATCACCCGCCGTCACCAGACCCAGCGACCAGTACCAAAGCGCACCCCCCACCAGCAGCACCGGCAGAAACCCCGCAATCGTCATCAGCCAGAACCGGAAAGAGACACTCACCCGCCCGAAATCGAGGCTCGTATCCAGAAACTTGCGCATCGCTCCCAAGGCGGCGCGGTCCTCGTGATCGGCATGGGCGAAGAGCTTGACGGTTTTGATGTTGGTGATCGTATCGACCACCTGCCCCGTCACCATCGCGCGCGCCCCTGCCCGCGCTTTGGAATGTTTGCGGACCCGTGGCATGAAATGGCGGATCAGGAAGACATAGCCGACCATCCAAAGCACCAGCCCCGCAGCGATGCGCCAATCCACCGTGCCAAGCAGCATCACCGCGCCGACAAAAGATGCGGCGGCGAAGAGCACCGTATGCAGCACCTCGGTCACGACATCGGTCAGCGCGCGGCTGGTCTGCATTTCCTTCTGCGAGATCCGGCCCGCGAAATCATTGTCGAAAAACGTGACCGCCTGCCCCAGCGTGTAGCGATGCAAGCGCGAGAGCACGAGGTTGAACACATTCGGCGCGACCACGATCGACTGCATATACGAACTGACGCCGAACAGCGCCGGACGCAGCAGCAAAAAGAACGCCAGTCCCGCCAAGAGCAGCCCCGTATGATCCGAGAATACGGCCCCCGCCTCGGCGGCAAGCGCCGCATCCACGACCCACCCAAGAACCAAGGCAGCCATCACCTCTATCACGCCGGCGAAAATCGACAGCACCCCGGCGACGCCAAGCGCAGGGCCGCTGCCCTTCAACGCCCAACGAAAAAAGGCCGCCAGACGGCGCGGCGGCTCTGTCTTGGCGGGGGAAAACGGGTCGATCCATGTCAAAGGCATTACGATGTCGGCTCTTCTGTGCGAAGGAACCCGCCGGATTGCCGGTTCCAGAAATCTGCATATAGCCCGCCTTGTGCTAAAAGCACCTCATGCGTGCCCTCTTCGACGATACGGCCCCCGTCCATGACCAGAATACGGTCCATTTCGGCGATGGTGGACAGGCGGTGCGCAATGGCGATGACGGTCTTGCCCTCCATCATGCCGTACAGGGTTTGCTGGATCGCGGCTTCTACCTCGCTATCAAGCGCGCTCGTCGCTTCGTCCAGCAAAAGGATCGGCGCGTTCTTGAGGATGACCCGTGCCAGCGCGATGCGTTGTCGCTGCCCGCCTGACAGCTTCACCCCCCGCTCGCCAACCTGCGCGTCATAGCCAGACCGCCCGCCCTGATCGTTCAACTCCTGAATAAAATCATGTGCTTGGGCCTGTTTCGCTGCGGCAATCACCTCTGCCTCCGTCGCGGTGGGACGACCGTAAAGGATATTTTCGCGGATCGACCGATGCAGCAAGGCATTGTCCTGCTGCACCATCCCGATCGCCTGCCGCAGGCTGTCCTGCCGGACGGTGGTGATATCCTGCCCGTCAATCAGAATACGCCCGCCTTCGGGGTCGTAAAACCGCAGCAACAGCTTGACCAAGGTCGATTTGCCCGCGCCCGACCGCCCGATCAGGCCGATCTTTTCCCCCGGCTGCACGGTGATATCCACCTGATCCAACCCGCCCGAACCACGGCCATAATGATGGGTCAGCCCGCGCATCTCCACCCGCCCGTCGGTCAGGGCCAGCGGCTTGGCATCGCTGTCGTCAACCAAGGTGATTGGCTGCGCAATCGTTTCAAGCCCCTCGGCCACGACGCCAAGCTGCTGGAAGAACGTCGAAAGCGCCCACATGATCCAGGCGGTCATGGAGTTCAACCGCAGCGTCAGCGCCGTCGCAGCCGTCACCACGCCCACCGTCGCGTTGCCGGTTGACCACAGATAGAACGCCCAGCCTACGACCCCGACGATTAACAAACCGTTCAAGCTGACCAGACAGATATCCATGATGGTGAATATCCGCATTTCCTTTTGAAAAGTGACGCGCGCATTCTCGATGGCGCCCTTGGCATATTCAATCTCGCGGTCATGGTGGGCAAACATCTTGACCGAATGAATGTTGCTGTAACTGTCGACCACGCGGCCCGTCACCTCTGAGCGGGCATCCGACGCCGCCTGCGACGCGACCGCCACACGCTTGATCGTCCATTGGGTTAGCACAGCATAAAGCGCGAACCACGCGACCAAGGGGATCAGCAGTTGCCAGTCCGACGTGGTTAACAAAATCGCTGCGCCGATGAGATAGGCCAGTGCATATGAAATCGCGTCAAAGACCTGAAACACGACCTCCCCCGCAGCGGGGGGCGTTTGCATGATGCGGTTGGCGATTCGCCCGGCAAAGTCATCCTCGAACCAGCCGACCGACTGCCGCAGTACCTGCCGGTGTCCGCGCCAACGGAAAAGTGTGCCGTAATTTGGCAACACAGCGTTGTTCAGGAGTAACACATGAACCGCCTGCACAGCAGGCCGCGCGATCAGGATAAGCAGCGCGACGACGATAAACTCCGTCCCATAGCTACGCCATACCTCGGCCGGGCTGCCGTCCATCAGATCGACAAGACGGCCCATATAGTAGATCAAGCCGATCTCGATCGCCGCGACGACAACGGAAAGCACACCCGTGACCCAGAACACCGTTTTGAACGGCGCGCTGTAGTTGCGGAAAAAGGGCCACAGCCGCGTGGGCGGCGTGTCTTGCTCGGCGTAGTCCGCATAGGGATCGACAAGATTTTCGAAAAATCGAAACATAATTCACCTGTAGGGCGCGTGTTCGCCGCCACTATAGAAAGAGCCGCGCCGAAAAGACCACAGGTTGCGTCAGCTTTCTGGCGTGTTCAACAAACTGTCGCGCGTCGCCGCAAACCCCGAAGCGATCCAGAGCGCCCTAAGCGCGGCCAGCCGCCTGCCCAAAGCAGGTCCGGTGTATTCCGGCATCAAATCAGCAGCTTGCACGGGAAATACGGCAGCTTCGGCCTGCGCGATACGATCAAGCACAGCCGTATCGGGTGGCGTTTCAGACAGGCAGGCGCGCAGCACAACAACCGCGCGCGCCATATCGCCGCCGTCGGTATGGGCAATCGCGGCCACCGTCTCTGCGCCATATGCCGCCTCTTTCAACCGATGCAGGTATTTCACGTCTGCCTTGCTCAGCCTAAGGCGCTGGTCAATATCCTCACCGCCAAGCGCTGCCAGCCGCGTGCGCCAGTCCACAGACATCTGCAACAGCTGTTCGAAATGCACGACCATCCCGAGCCAGCGGTCATCGCTCCCCGGCAGAATGGTCCCCAAAACGCCGGTTTGGCGCATCGCCGCGACCGCTGGCGCAGGGTCCGGCGCGGTTAACAGCTTCGTAAGCTCTGCTCCGATCCGCTCCGCCGACAGGCTTTCCAACCCGTCGGTATGCGCTGCAATCGCGGCCAAAGCCTCCGGATCGAAGCCCTCGACCGGGTCCGCATACCACGCGCAAAACCGGAAATAGCGCAAGGTGCGCAGGTAGTCTTCGCGGATACGTTGGGCGGCATCCTCGATAAACCTCACCCGCCGCGCGCGCAAATCAACAAGACCTTCAAGCGGGTCGATCACCCGCCCCTGCGCATCCGCGTAAAGCGCATTCATCGTAAAATCTCGGCGCAACGCATCGTCGAGGATACTGTCCGAAAAAGCGACAACCGCGCGTCGCCCGTCCGTTTCCACATCCCGGCGGAAGGTCGTCACCTCGAACCCCTTACCGCCGCTGACCACGGTGACAGTTCCATGTTCCACGCCCGTCGGTACGGCTTTCAGCCCAGCGCGCGCGGCAAGAGCCATGACACGCTCGGGCAATGCATTGGTCGACATGTCGACATCGCTATCCGCCACGCCCAAAAGCGCGTTCCGCACACAGCCCCCGACAAAATAGATCGCATGCCCGCCGTCCGTCACCGCATCGCATACGGCTTGGGCATCGGGGTCGGAAAGCCAGCGCGTGCTGGCAGGAAGGGTCACATCATACGTTCTGTCCATGCCCGCAACATACGCGCGGTTGCCCCCCAAATGTAATAGGGACCATAAGGAACCGTGTAATAATACCGTCGCTGCCCCTGCCACCGGCGCGACTGGACCACGTAATTTTCGGCGTTGAGCACATGATCAAGTGGAACGGTAAAGACTTCCTCAACTTCGCCGGGCTCGGGGATAATTTCGAAGTCTTTTTTCACGAAGGCAATAACGGGCGTCACCAGAAAGTTCGTAACTGTCTCATGTGCGGGCAGCGTACCCAAGACGTCGACCAGATCCGAGGGCAGGCCGATTTCCTCCCGTGCCTCGCGTAGGGCTGCGGCAACAACATCTGCATCACCGCCATCCTGCTTGCCGCCCGGGAAGGAGATTTGCCCCGGATGGTGCTTTAGCGCGGACGACCGTTTGGTCAGGATAAGTTCCAACCGCCCGCCCCGTTCAACGATCGGGGCCAAAACGCCAGCTGGCCGCAATGTCCGGTTCGCCGGTGGCGTAGACCCTTTGTTAAGGTCAAAATCGGAAGACGTGACACCAGTTTGCGCCAGCGCCTTCCGAAAATGGGCGAGCTGATCAGCTGCCACTGTTGTCTTCTGCCTCGAACCCGACTGTTTTCGGATCCAGATCATAATGCGCACCACAGAACTGGCAGTCGGCCGTGACGCGGCCGTCGTCTGTCGTCATCGTTTCGATATCCCCCGCCGAATAGATCGACAGGCTTTGCCGCACACGATCTTCGGAGCAGGTGCAGCCAAAGCGGACCGCCTGCGCGTCGAATACTCGGGGCATCTCCTCGTGAAACAGACGTTTCAAAAGATCTGTCGGCGGCAGGCTCGGCCCAATCAGTTCAAGCTCGTCTACCGTATCCAGCAAGACGTTGACGCGGCGCCAGTTATCCCCCTCTTCACCGTCGACCAGATCAGTGGCTTGCAGCACCTCGCCGCTGCCTTCCCCTTGCGCGGCAAAGGGCGAGGCTTTGGGCATATGTTGCAGCATAACACCGCCCGCGCGCCAATGCTCATCCTCCCCCGGGGAGGTGGATTTGCCAAAGCTCAGCTCAAACCGTGTGGGCAGTTGTTCGGACTGCGCGAAATACGCCTCTGCACATTCGGACAGCGATTTACCGGTAAGCGGCGTAATCCCCTGATAGGGGGTCATCCCGTTGCCCTGATCGATCATAATGGCAAAATACCCCTCGCCCACCTGATCAAAGGCCGGCCCATCGGTGATCCGGTCGGCATCATAGCTGGCGTAAGCGCGGATGCGTGCGGGTTCACCATCATCCGTCGGGCCATAGTAGTCTGTCGCAATCATACGCACCGGCCCCTTGGATTGGACCTGCAGTTGCAATTTCCAACGCAGTTTAATGGTTTGCCCGATCAGCGCCGTAAGCAAGGCCATTTCGGCGACCAACGCCTCTACCTTTTCGGGATAGTCATGCTGACGCAAAATCCCTTCCAGCACGCCATCCAGACGCGCGACGCGCCCCCGAATATCAGAGGCATCGAGTTGAAAGGGTAGAACGGTGTCGTCCCACGCGATTTTGTTTCCTTGGGTCATTTGACTTTCCTTACCGGCAGACGGTTGGCATACCGCGTCTATATAAGGGCAACAAGCCGTGCGAAAAGGGGGAGTCATATGATGCGACGCGTTGGGGAACCGCCCATTCCGGGAAAAACATACACATCGCGCCCCGGAGCCTATGCGATTTTGCCCCTCAAGGGCCGCTTTTTGATGACCGCCCAGCTTAGGCCACATGTTGATATTCAGTTGCCAGGCGGTGGCATTGACCCCGGTGAATCGCCTCTCCAAACGCTCCACCGCGAGGTAATGGAAGAGATTGGCTGGACCATTGCGCGCCCTCGGCGGTTGGGCGCATTCCGGCGATACGTCTATATGCCGGAGTATGACATCTGGGCCGAGAAAATTTGCCATGTCTATGTCGCCCATCCCGTCCGTCATATTGCCCCCCCGATAGAGCCTGACCACGCAACAGTTGTTCTGTCGGGGGAAGAGGCCGTTTCGGTGCTAGGCAACGATGGGGATCGGCACTTTCTTGAACGGTTTCTGGCGGCAAGGTCCTGAAATTCGAAGCAGATGCCGGAAACATCATCAGGAAAGTCAGCCGTCCCCGCATGATCTTCTAGCCGCGACGTGAGCGCGTCAAAGAAAAGCGGCCCCCTGATGGGGTGCAGATCATGTAGAACCTGATTTAAACCATTATCGTCCAGCATTTGCCCAATCGGGTCAGGACATTCGGTCACCCCGTCGGAAAGCACGATCAGACGGTCGCCAGGGTAAAGCTGGCTCGCGACTGTTTCATATTGCGCATCGGCAATCAGCCCTACGGGCAGCCCGCCTCTCCCAAAGTTTTCCAACCTGCTGTTGCGTCTCTGAATGAAAGGGTGCGGGTGGCCGGCCTGAGTTGCCCTGATCCTGCCGGTATCAAGTTCAATTTCCGCCAAGAAAAGTGTGAAATACTGCTCCGATTCCATGTCAGAGAGCACTAGGCTGTTCAGCTCGGCGATTACTTGGTCGGGCGGGCGCATTTTATACGTCCCGTCAGATTGTCGTGCCAATGCCAGGTTTTGCTCAGGTGCGACGGCGGAAAATATACCGGCCAATCGGGCGGCCATCAGAGCCGAGCTCACCCCGTGACCGGACACATCTAGCCCGTAGATCCCGATGCTATTTCCCGCTGTGAAATATCCCACCAGATCGCCCCCTACATGCCCGCTGGACCTGAGCATCAAAGACACGGCACCCGCATCAAAGGCGCAGTAGGGTTCCTGCAAAAGGGATTTCTGAAACTTTCGCGCTTCGTCTAGGTCCCGATCCAATGCGTCATGTACGTTTTGCAACGCGTCCAGGGCTTCAGTAATGACACGGTTTTTCGACGATAATTCACGCTGCATCGTCAAAATGCGTTCGCCCGCCATGATTCGCGCGCGTAGCTCGTCAACGTTGACTGGCTTGCTGACAAAATCGTCCGCACCGCTGTCCAACCCTTTAACCACCTCGGACTTATCAGATTTTGCCGTCAGTAAAATGAAGTACCCGTAGCTGCCCTTCGAAAGTTTGCGAAACGCCTCGCAAAATTGCAGCCCCGACATACCCGGCATAATCCAATCGCTGATGATCAGATCCGGTAGCGTTTGTTCGCAGACCGCCAATGCCTCTTCAGCAGAGGCCGCTTCCTGCACATCGAATCCCCATCGCGACAACGTCGCCATCAAGATTCGCCGTTGCAGCGCGCTATCGTCGACAACCATAGCTGTTTTGATCGCGCGAAACCGCTGCGGCGTGTTTGGTCGGGCTATTTTTTCAATCTTGTTCTGCAACATTCAAAAGCTTTCGACAACTTCACCCCGAGCCTAGCCAACGACAGATTAAGATTCGGTGAAGCCCAAAAGTTTTTAAGTGATGATCGCCTTGCACGCTTTGTTAAGAATTTTGCCCCACATTGGCCGGAGAAAGAGGGCGAATCAGTGATTGACTGGGAACAGGTCGCGACCTTGCAAACCGCTGTTGGGCGCGACGACTTTAGCACAATTATGTGCGTGTTTTTTAAGGAGGTGGAAGAAGCCAATGCTCAGCTAACGATGGGCGTAACGACCGATCAGTTTCGCGACATACTTCACTTTGTGAAGGGCAGCGCATTAAGCGTGGGGTTTGTCGAATTGTCAGAAAAATGCGCGCAGGTCGAAAGCAATTTTGCCGGCAGCCATCAAATCACATCTATTTGGAAGGAGATCCTTACCAGCTATGAAAAATCGAAAGAACATTTCCTATCAAACGCGGAGACCTGCAGTGCGCTTATAGAACAAATTGAGCCAAGGTTTCGTCATTCGTGATGTCCGTATAGGTAAATCCTGCGTCTTTAAGTTGCGCCAAGAACGGCCCAAAACTGTCAGGGCTGCGTGTTTCAATTCCGATCAGGACAGAGCCGAAGTTTCGCGCAGACTTCTTCAGGTATTCAAACCGACAGATGTCATCGTCCGGGCCGAGAATGCTCAAGAATTCTTTCAGCGCACCAGGGCGCTGCGGCATCCGCAGAATAAAATATTTCTTGACGCCGGAGTACCGCTGCGCCCGCTCTTTCACCTCTGGCAGACGCTCAAAATCGAAGTTTCCGCCGGATGCTACGCATACAACGGTCTTGCCCTTGATCTGGTCAGCTACTTCGCCCAGCGCCTCAATAGAAAGGGCACCAGCAGGTTCTAACACGATGCCTTCAACATTCAGCATTTCGATGATCGTGACGCAGATGCGGTCTTCGGCCAGATGTATCACATCACTCTCTGCGACACGATCCAACCGTGCAAAGTTACGTTGGCCAATTTTTGCGACCGCGGCCCCATCGACGAAACTATTGATAGGAGACACATCCACCGGTGCACCCGCGACCAAAGCTTTGGCCAAACTAGGGGCCCCTTCAGGTTCAACAAAGCTATACCGGCACGCATTTTGAAAATAGCTGTAAACGCCGGACGAAAGACCGCCGCCACCAACGGGAAGCAGAATGTGGTCGGGCACGCGCCCTAACTGCTCCTCTATTTCAACCGCAACGGAGGCTTGCCCCTCTATGACATCTTCATCATCGAAAGGAGACAGAAAATGCGCGCCCTCTTCCACGCAATACTGCTGCGCCGCGGCGAGCGTTTTGTCAAAGTAGTCGCCGATCAAGCGAACCTCGACCTGAAGCCCACCGAACATCTTGGTTTTCTGAATTTTCTGTTGAGGCGTCGTAACGGGCATGAAAATCACACCTTTCACACCGAAATGACTGCACATAAATGCAACACCTTGGGCGTGGTTGCCCGCGCTTGCACAAACGAAAACAGACTTCTCGGGGATCACTTTGCGCATCGCGTTGAACGCTCCACGCAACTTATATGATCTAACGGGGCTTAGGTCTTCGCGTTTCAACCATATGTCAGCGTCGTATTTTTCTGACAGATGTTCGTTGCGCATCAAGGGGGTGGCGGGAAACACCTCTCGCATCTGTTGCGCTGCGCTGCGTGCTGCAGATTTAAACATATCTGTCATCTCATCGACCTTCCCGTTGAATACTTGTCGATACGATTCCCAGGTGACGCGGTCAACGCAGCCTTCAATCTTGCTCACGCCTTGAAAAACAGGTACTTCGCGGTGCAAACCGAAAAGGAAACATCATGTCCGCGCCCAAAAAAGTTGTGCTCGCCTATTCTGGTGGGCTTGATACCTCGATCATCCTGAAATGGCTGCAAACCGAATATGGTTGCGAGGTGGTTACCTTTACCGCTGACCTCGGCCAAGGCGAAGAGCTTGAGCCCGCCCGCGCCAAAGCTGAAATGATGGGCGCATCCGAGATTTACGTGGAAGACGTGCGTGAAGAATTCGTGCGCGATTTCGTCTTCCCCATGTTCCGCGCCAATGCGGTCTACGAAGGCCTATACCTGTTGGGCACCTCCATCGCGCGCCCTCTGATTTCCAAGCGCCTTGTTGAAATCGCCGCCGAAACCGGTGCCGACGCCGTTGCGCACGGCGCGACAGGCAAGGGCAACGATCAGGTTCGCTTCGAATTGGCGGCCTATGCGTTGAACCCCGACATCAAGGTGATCGCGCCATGGCGGGAATGGGACCTGTCCAGTCGGACTAAATTGATCGAATTTGCCGAAAAACATCAGATCCCCGTGGCGAAGGACAAACGTGGCGAAGCGCCGTTTAGCGTGGATGCGAACCTGCTGCACACCTCTTCGGAAGGCAAAGTGCTGGAGGATCCGGCCGTGGACGCGCCCGACTATGTGTACCAGCGCACCGTCTCGCCAGAGCAAGCACCAGATACGCCCGAGTATGTGGAGATCGGGTTTGAACGTGGCGATGCCGTAAGCATCAACGGCGAAGCCATGTCGCCCGCGACACTTCTGGCTAAATTGAACGAACTTGGCGGCAAACATGGCTGCGGGCGCCTTGACCTTGTCGAGGGTCGTTTTGTCGGGATGAAATCCCGCGGTATTTACGAAACGCCGGGCGGCACCTTGCTGCTTGAAGCACACCGCGGGATCGAATCGATCACCCTCGACCGTGGGGCGATGCACCTGAAGGACGAGCTGATGCCGCGCTATGCGGAGCTGATCTATAACGGTTTCTGGTACAGCCCCGAGCGCACCATGCTGCAAGCGGCGATTGATGCCTCGCAAACCCATGTAACCGGTACAGTTCGACTAAAATTGTACAAAGGCCACGTGCGTACCGTCGGGCGCTGGTCGGATCATTCGCTGTATTCCGAAGCCCACGTGACATTTGAAGATGACGCTGGTGCCTATGATCAAAAAGACGCGGCGGGCTTCATTCAGCTGAACGCGCTGCGTCTCAAGCTCTTGGCCGCACGCGATAAGCGCCTCAAAGGGTAAACAAAAAAGGCCCGGACAGGGGGATATTCTGTCCGGGCCTTCTTTTGGGTTAGAACGGTTTACTCTGCAGTAATAACCGTCATCACCAATTTACCATCTGGCTTGATCGGACCGTCTTCTTTGGCACCCAATGTGTATTCAAAGCCGCCAGTTTTCATGCCGCCCTCTTCGGAGTGGACCATGAGCATCAACATATCGCCGGATTTCACTTCTTCTTGCAGAATGGCGGCAACGTCGACGTTTTCACCGGCACGCAGAGGCGCGTAGCCGACAACGGGGCCGGGTTTCATCTCGGCATCTGTGCGGTGAACAACCATCCAGCCGTTTTCAGTTGCCATCACCTTATCGGCGCTGACCACACCGTTGGATACATCTTGATCCATCGCTTCGACCATCGCGTTGCTGTGTGCGGCGGCGAAGGCTGTACCCGTGGCGAGCGTGAGAGCCAGAGCGGTTGCTGTAAACATCTTCATGTTAAATCTCCTTGTTGCGTGGTTCTTCCTGATAATTCACGCAACATGAGATGATTTAGTTTCGATAAATCGAAGATTTTTACCCAAAATCACCTAAGCCGTTGACTATAAATCTTTTGATAATGTGGGAGTGCTTTGGCACACAGCGCTTCTGCGGCAGGTTCAAGCCTGGGCAACGGCCCCTCTGCCCCTGCGAAACCGGTGCTTTTGTGCACGGCACCATACCAATGTGAGGCCCAGATGCCATCTTCGGCACGTGGGCCCGCCGCCCAGGAAAGCATTGCCGGATCGAAGGGCAGGTTGATGGTATCACACAGCTTGCGCAACATGCCTTCGGGGTCGGCGCGAATATCAGCGGAATCGATGACCAGCCCACCGATTTGATCGTACAGCGCGGTCTGTTGACCATAGCCGATATCATTAAAACTCGGCGCTTCCCGTTTCGCGGTATAGCTGGCGATCACGCGGGCGGGGTGGCGTATCAGGTGGACATGCACGCAGCCCTCTGCCCAATCCATCGGAAACCCGTCAATCATATGATGGGGCATGTGTTTCATGTAGCGATGCGGCGTGCCCGGCTCGGCGCAACGCGCTGCGACGCTCAAAGGGTCGCATTCATGGCCCGCGATAATTTCATCTTTCATGGGATGATCGGCGCCGGTGGCCTTAAGATACGGCGCATAGAACGGTTCATCCATCGCGGTGAAATCGGCCCGGTTGCCGAAGCTATACATCATCGCCGTGCTCAGATTGCGCGGGCCGGACCACATTGCGATACGCATCAGGCACATTCCTTTGCAATCAGGTCTTTGTATAAACCGCGCAGCTTTTTTGTTACCGGCCCCATGTCGCCGGTGCCAATCTGACGGCCATCGATCATCGCGACAGGTGTTTGCGCCCCGAATGTGCCGGTCAAGAAGGCCTCGTCAGCACCATAGGTGTCGACCAATGAATAATTCCTTTCGAAACACGGGATATCATTGGCGCGGCACAGGTCGATGACCTTCTGACGGGTGATTCCATTCATGCAGTAATCGCCGGTGCTGGTCCAAACCTCCCCTTTGCGGACGATGAAAAAGTTACAGGCGTTTGTTGTATTCACGAAACCGTTAATATCCAGCATCAGCCCTTCGTCGGCACCCGCTTTTTCCGCGGCAATACACGCGAGAATACAGTTCAATTTGGAATGACTATTCAGCTTTGGGTCCTGCGTCATCGGCAGCCCGCGCAGATGCGGTACTGTCGCCAGCCGGATCGGGCGCGGCATATTCGGGCGCGAGTGTTCCATAATGATCGTGATGGTGGGGCCCGATTGCGACAGCGACGGGTGCTGGAAGGGCCGCGTTTTTGGCCCCCGTGTGATCATCAGACGCGCGTGGGCATCAGTGGTCATACCATTGGCTTTTTGCGTCTCTAACAAGGCTGAAATCAGGGCGTCGCGCGTCATCCCGATGTCAAGGTCAATGGCTTTGGACGCCTCGAACAGGCGGTCAAAGTGATCGTTCAGAAAAGCCCATGTACCATCATACAGCCGCAGCCCTTCCCAGATGCCATCGCCCAGCATGAAACCGCTGTCATAGACGCTGACCACGGCCTGTGCCTTGGGGACAATCTGACCGTTTAAATAGATCAAAATGTCTTCATTGCGGGCATCTTCTTCGGCTTGGTGCGTGGTGACGTGGGTTTGCATCAAATTGCTCCTTCTTTGGGGCTGACGCTAAGAACTTCGCGCCGCGGGGCCAAGGGTGAAACCGACATCACTTGGCTGTGACATCACGGGCACCTGAGTTGCGTCGCGCAAGCATTGCGGTCACCGTCAGGCAAAACAAAGGAGAGTATTCCATGGAATTTGCCACAAATATGCGCATGATCGCGTTAAGCGCTGCCATTGGTCTGGGCCTTGCAGCACAGGCGACAACCGCAAAAGCCGCCGGAACAGAGACGCTTTTGGTCGCGGGCGGCTGCTTTTGGTGCGTTGAAGCGGACTTTGAAAGCGTTAAGGGTGTGAAAGAGGTCGTATCGGGTTTTGCGGGCGGAAGCGTGAAAGACCCCACCTATAAACAGGTCGTCGCCGGCGGCACCGGGCACTATGAAGCGGCGCAGATTCAGTATGATCCGGCGGTGGTGTCTGCGGACCAGTTGCTGTCGATGTTCTTCCGGTCGGTTGATCCAACGGACGCGGGCGGGCAATTCTGCGACCGCGGCGATAGCTACCGCACCGCGATTTTTGCCGACGGTAACGGGCAGAAGGCCGCTGCAGAAAAGGCCAAGGCCGATGCGCAGGCCGCTTTGGGCAAGAACGTCGTAACCCCGATCTTGGGCAAAGCCGCGTTCTACCCCGCCGATGCCTACCATCAGGATTACTACAAAAGCGATGAACGTCTGGCCTTTACCAGCGTCGGCTTGGGCGTGAAGAAATCCGTCGCCTACAAGCGCTATCGCAACGGCTGCGGGCGCGATCAGCGCGTGAAACAACTTTGGGGCAGCGCTGCGCCTTTCGCGAAATAACGTTAACCCCGCGTTAATCGCGAGCGTCAATCTTCGTCAAAACCGTGATCCTGGATGTCTTTGAGGTCCGGGATCACATCCGCCGTCCCTTGCCGCGTGACCATCAAGGCGCCAGCTTGCATTGCCAGCGCAATTGCATCCGGCATCGACAGTTTGCGGTCCAAGGCAGCGATCAGATAGCCGGTAAACGTGTCCCCCGCGCCCGTGGTATCAATGGATTTGACCGGATAGGCCGGAAAGCTTTGCACCGTTTTCACCTTATTAGAGACCCATTTGCACCCTTCAGCACCCAAGGTCACGATAATATCGTCGATCGGCAGCGCGTCGATGCGGGCACCTGTGGTTTTTTCAAGCGCCTCTGCCTCGACCTCGTTCAACACCAGCAGATCAATGTCGGGCAGAACCTGCGCCACGATTTCAGCATCAAAGGGCGCGGCGGCATAAGCGACGCGCAGGCCCAGAGTATGCGCGGTCTGCGCGGCAAAGCGTTGGCCCAGGGTTTCGTTCTGCATCAGCAGAAAATCACCGGGCGATGCCTCTGCCAGGGCGGCCCCGATCATCTGGGTGGTGATCTGGTGATTGGCCCCTGAAAACAACACGATAGAGTTTTCGCCATCCTCGGCCACACAGATATTCGCGTGACCGGTGGCCGTGTCGATCATGCTGATATGCTGCGTTTCGACGCCGTATTCCAGCAAGCGGTCCACGGTCCATTTACCGTCCGGCCCCACAGCACCGATATGCATAACGCGCGTTCCGGCGCGGGCGGCGGCGACCGACATATTGGCGCCCTTCCCGCCCAACCCTTGCCGGAAATCATGCGCGGCAATCGTTTCCCCCGGCGCCGGCAGATGCCGCAGATAGTAGAAATTATCCGCGTTGATAGAGCCGAGGTTCCAGATCATTCGCCAACCTTGCAGGCCGCCAGAATAGCCATGTTCAGGATGTCATTCGCGGTGGATGTGGTCGAACAGATCTGGATCGACTTGTCCAACCCCGTCAGGATCGGGCCGATTACTGTGGCCCCCGCCATTTCCTGCATCAATTTGACCGAGATACTGGCCGAATGCCGCGCCGGCACGACGAGGATATTCGCAGGCCCTGTCAGCCGCGAGAACGAATAGTTCTTTTGGCTTTCGGCATTCAGCGCCACATCCACGGTCATTTCGCCTTCGTATTCGAAATCGACCCCGCGTGCGTCCAGCACATCGGGGGCACGTTGCATCTTTTCTGCGCGCTCGGAAACCGGATAGCCAAAGGTAGAGAAGCTAACGAAGGCAACCCGCGGCTCAAGCCCCATGTGGCGGGCGACCTTGGCCCCTTTTTCAGCAATATTCGCAAGGTCTTCTTCGTTCGGCCATTCATGCACCAGCGTATCGCCGATGAACACGATCCGCCCCTTGTGCAGCAGCGCAGTGATCCCGACGGCGCCGTGCTTTGCATTGGCATCGAACACGTGGTTCAGCCGTTCAAGCACATGGGCGGACTTGCGGGTTGCACCGGTCACCAGACCATCGCCATGCCCGTGCGCCAACATCAGCGCGGCAAAGACGTGGCGGTCACGGGCGGCCAGACGGTGGATATCCTTGCTATCCGACCCTTTGCGCTGCAAGCGGTTGTAAAGGAAGGACTTATACGTCTCGAGGTGCTGGGTATTGGCCGCATTCACGACCTCAAGCTCGCGGTAGGCATCCTCCATCCCTGCCGCCGTCAGCTTGGCCTTTACGTCGTCAGCACGTCCGACCACCAGCGCCTTGCCCAGACCGGAGCGTTGATACATCACCGCAGCCCGCAGAACCTTGGGGTCATCCCCTTCGGCAAAGATCATCCGCGCCTGATTGGCCCGCGCACGGGCGTTGATCCCGCGCAGGATATTCGCCGTCGGGTCCATCCGCGACTTCAGGCTCAGCTCGTAGGCGTCCATATCGATGATCGGGCGCCGCGCGGCGCCGGTGTCCATACCTGCACGTGCAACAGCAGGCGGAATACGATGGATCAGACGCGGATCGAACGGCGTCGGGATGATGTAATCCCGACCAAAGCTCAGGTTCTTGCCATAGGCCAGCGCCACTTCGTCCGGCACATCCTCGCGTGCCAGATCGGCCAAAGCGTGGGCGCAGGCGATCTTCATCTCGTCGTTGATGGCGCGGGCGTGGATATCCAGCGCCCCGCGGAACAGGTAGGGAAAGCCCAATACGTTGTTTACCTGATTGGGGTAATCGCTGCGGCCCGTGGCGACAATCGCATCGGGGCGCACCTCGTGCGCTTCCTCCGGCGTGATTTCAGGATCGGGGTTCGCCATCGCGAAGATCACCGGATTATCCGCCATGCTGGCGACCATCGCAGGCGTCACCGCCCCTTTGACCGACACACCCAGGAACACATCCGCGTTCTTCATCGCCTCTTCCAGCGTGCGCAGCTCGGTCTGCGCGGCATGGGCCGACTTCCACTGGTTCATACCCTCGGTACGGCCCTGATAAATCACACCTTTTGTATCGCACATGATACAGTTGTTGTGCTTGGCCCCCATCGCCTTGAGCAGTTCAAGACAGGCGATCCCCGCCGCCCCCGCTCCGTTCAACACGATCTGCACATCTTCGATCTTCTTGCCCGAAATGCGCAAAGCGTTCAGCAGACCGGCGGCACAGATCACCGCGGTGCCGTGCTGGTCGTCGTGAAAGACGGGAATATCCATCTCTTCTTTCAGACGCTGTTCGATGATGAAACATTCCGGCGCCTTGATATCCTCAAGGTTGATCCCGCCGAACGTCGGCCCCATCAGCTTGACCGCGTTGATGAATGCCTCGGGGTCTTCGGTGTCCAGCTCGACGTCGATCGAATTCACGTCGGCGAACCGTTTGAACAGCACCGACTTGCCCTCCATCACCGGTTTCGACGCCAGCGCACCAAGGTTGCCCAAACCCAAAACGGCAGTGCCGTTAGAAATCACCGCAACCATATTGCCCTTGTTGGTATAGTCATATGCCAGCTCGGGATTTTCGGCGATCGCTTCACAGGGAACGGCAACACCGGGGGAATAGGCGAGGCTCAGATCCCGCTGGGTCGTCATCGGGACGGTTGCGGTGATTTCGAACTTGCCCGGCGTGGGTTCAAGGTGAAAGGCGAGCGCCTCTTCGGACGTGATGCGGTTTTTGGTCACTAGAACGGCTTTCCTCATGGTTTCCCGCTTGATATCGCCGATCGGCCCCTCACACAATCATGATGGCGCTCACGGTTTGCACGACGTCGCGGCGACGCCGCGCGTGCAACGCCGGTCCGCCCTTTCGTCCGGGGGCGCGGTTTTGTACACAACGTTAACTCGAACCGGGGGCGCAGGGTGACCGAAGAAAAAATCACGCCAATGATGGCGCAATATCTAGAGCTTAAATCCCAGTACGCCGAAGCGCTGCTGTTCTACCGCATGGGCGATTTCTACGAGATGTTCTTTGACGATGCCGTCGCCGCGGCTGAAGCACTGGATATCGCGCTGACCAAACGCGGCAAACACGGGGGCGAAGACATCCCCATGTGCGGCGTTCCGGTGCATGCCGCCGAAGGGTATTTGCTGACGCTGATCCGCAAGGGCTTCCGCGTGGCGGTCTGCGAACAGATGGAAAGCCCGACGGAGGCGAAGAAACGCGGTTATAAATCCGTGGTCAAACGCGATGTCGTGCGGCTGGTCACGCCCGGCACATTGACCGAGGAATCCCTGCTCGAAGCGCGGCGCCACAACTATCTGGCCGCATTTGCAGAGGTCCGCGATGGTCATGCGCTGGCCTGGGTCGATATTTCGACCGGTGCGTTTCACGTGATGCCCCTGACCCTGTCGCGGCTTGGCCCCGAACTGGCCCGTCTGTCCCCGTCAGAGCTGATCGTGTCAGAAGCGAAAGAGGCTGATTTGCGAGAATTAGTCTCTGATTTCGACATCGCGCTGACCCCTATTGCGCGCTCTGCCTTTGACAGCAGCAGCGCCGAAAAACGGGTCTGCGATCTGTTCGGCATCGGGTCGCTCGACGCCTTCGGCAGCTTTGAACGGGCCGATATCTCGGCCATGGGCGCGATCATCGACTATCTCGAGATTACACAGAAGGGCAAACTCCCCCTCCTGCGCCCGCCGCAGAAAGAGGCCGAGGCCCGCAGCGTGCAGATCGACGCTGCCACACGTCGCAATCTTGAACTGACACATGCGCTGACCGGTGGTCGCGCCGGCACGCTGTTGTCCGTTATGGACAAGACAGTGACTGCCGGCGGTGCCCGGCTGCTGGAACGGCGCATTTCGTCACCTTCCCGGGTGTTAGAGACGATTCAATCCCGTCTGGACGCGATCAGCTTTGCCTATGACACACCGTCGATCCGAAATGACATCCGCCAGCATCTGCGCAACGTCCCTGATCTGGACCGCGCCCTGTCGCGCCTGTCGCTGGACCGCGGCGGCCCCCGTGACCTTGCCGCCATCCGCAACGGCCTGACCGAAGCCAGCCATCTCGCCGACAAGATGCAAGCCGCCGCCCTGCCCGATCTGCTGGCGCAGGCCGCCAAAGGGCTTACCGGCCATGACAGCCTGATTGATCTGCTCGACGATGCGCTGATCGCCGAGCCCCCCCTGCTGGCCCGCGACGGCGGCTTTATCGCGCCGGGGTATGACGCCGAGCTGGACGAGGTGCGCACCCTGCGGGACGAAGGCCGCAGCGTCATTGCCCAGATGCAGCAGGATTTCATCTCGCTCACCGGTATCTCGACGTTGAAGATCAAACACAACAACGTGCTTGGGTATTTCGCCGAAGTCACAGCGACCCACGCCGAGAAAATGCTGTCGGCGCCGCTGTCCGATACCTTTATCCACCGTCAGACCACCGCCAATCAGGTCCGTTTCACAACCGTGGAACTGTCAGAGATGGAGACAAAGATCCTCAACGCGGGCAACCACGCACTGGAGATTGAAAAGCGGCTCTATGAAACGTTGAAACGCGCGATTCTGGATCACTCCGGCCCGATCGGTGTCGCCTCTGCTGGATTGGCCGAGATTGATCTGGCCACCGGTCTGGCCGATCTGGCGCAGTCCGAGAACTGGGTGAAACCCCGCGTCGATAATTCACGTGCCTTCGACATTCAGGGGGGCCGCCATCCGGTCGTGGAACGCGCCTTGGCCCAGCAATCCGGCAGCCCCTTTATCGCCAACGATTGCACCCTGTCGGCCGATGGCGACAACGCGAATATCTGGCTGCTGACCGGCCCTAACATGGCGGGTAAATCGACCTTCCTGCGGCAGAACGCGATCATCGCCCTGATGGCGCAAATGGGCAGCTACGTGCCTGCCGCCACCGCGCACATCGGCCTGATCAGCCAGATTTTCAGCCGTGTCGGCGCCTCTGACGATCTGGCACGAGGCCGTTCCACGTTTATGGTCGAAATGGTCGAAACCGCCGCAATCCTCAATCAGGCGGACGATCGCGCGCTTGTGATCCTGGATGAAATCGGGCGCGGCACGGCGACCTATGATGGCTTGTCCATCGCCTGGGCCACGCTGGAACACCTGCATGATATCAACCGCTCTCGCGCTTTGTTCGCGACGCACTACCATGAAATGACCGCGCTTTCGAACAAGCTGGGCGGGGTCGATAACGCCACCGTCGCGGTCAAGGAATGGGACGGAGAGGTGATCTTCCTGCACGAGGTTCGCAAAGGCGCCGCCGATCGGTCCTACGGTGTGCAGGTCGCGCAATTGGCCGGCTTGCCGCCTTCCGTCATCGCGCGCGCACGCGTCGTGCTTGAAGCGTTGGAAAAGGGCGAACGCGAAGGCGGCGCGACGCAGAAAACCCTGATCGACGACCTGCCCCTGTTTGCCGTGGCACCGGCACCTGCGCCCCAACCAAAACAAAGCTCCAAGCTCGAAGAAACGCTGGCCGAAATTATCCCCGACGAGCTCTCTCCACGTGAAGCGCTCGACCTGCTCTATAAATTGAAAGAGGCGGCCAAAACCTGACCGCCTCCCTCGCTTCCAAATGGTGTTAAATCCTCCCCGAAGGGCCGCTCTATCCCGGGCGTTTACCCTGCGGGGGTAGAGGAAACGCCGACCTGCGCCGGACGCAGCAGACGGTCGTGCAACATGAAACCTTCGGCGGCGACCTGGATGATATCGCCTGCTTTGGTGTCTGGCACGGGCGCCTCGAACATCGCCTGATGATGCTGCGGATCGAACTTGTCACCCACTGCGGGCGAGATAACTTCAATGCCGTGCTTCTTGAACACGCTCAGCAACTCGCGCATCGTCAGCTCGATCCCTTCCAGCAAGGGGCCGGAGATGGTGCGCTGCTCTTCTGTAGCGGCTTCCAGTGCGCGCTTCATATTGTCGTAGACCGGCAGCATGTCGCGTGCCAGTTTCGACCCGCCATAGTTTTCCGCCTCGCGACGGTCCTTGTCAGACCGTTTGCGCGCATTCTCTGCGTCGGCCAGGGCCCGCATGAAACGGTCTTTCAGCTGGTCACGCTCGGCACGCAATTCGTCCAGTTCCAGCGCTTCGTCGTCAATTTCGGACATCTCGTCGGCATAGGCTTCGGCCTCTGCGTCATCGATATCATCCAGAAATTCGTTCTCTTTCGGCTCTGCCATAATTCACCTCTAGCTGCGGTTCGAAATCAGCTTTCCAACCAGCTGCGCCGTGTAATTCACAATCGGCACGATACGTCCATAATTAAGGCGCGTGGGGCCGATCACACCGACCGCCCCGATCACCTTACGATCAGCGTTCATATAAGGGGAAACGACCAGAGAGGAACCCGAAAGTGAAAAAAGTTTATTCTCAGAACCAATAAAAATGCGCACACCGTCGCCCGCGTCGGCCAATTCAAGGAATTCCGCGATATCGCGCTTGCGTTCAAGGTCGTCAAACAGCTGGCGGATCAATTCGACGTTCTCGGCCTCGCCTTCGGTGTTGATCAGATTCGACCGTCCGCGCACGATCAACCGCTCGGGGGATTCCCCTTCGCCCTGCCATAGCGCCAGACCGCTTTCTACAAGCTGCTGCGCCAAAACATCGATCTGCTGACGCCGCTGGCTGATCTCATGCGCGATGGTGCGCTGCAATTCCGAGATGGTTTTCCCCTCGACCAGCGCATTCAGGAAATTTGCGGCTTCACGCATGCTGCTGGGGGTCTGGCCCGGCGGCGGTGTGAACAACCGGTTCTCCACGTGACCGTCGGAAAAGACCAGAACGACCAGCGCCCTATCGTGAGACAGTGAAACAAATTCGATATGCTTGATCGGCGCCTCGTGCTTGGGCGTCAGCACAAGCGAGGCGCCCTGGGTCACGCCGGACAGCGCCGACCCCACCCGATCAAGAATGCCGCTGACATCGGCGTTGTTGCTGCCAACGGTCGCATCGATCTTTTCACGGTCCGTCTCGGTTGGATCGCCGATCTCGATCATGCCGTCGACGAACATGCGCAGCCCCATCTGCGTCGGGATACGACCGGCGCTGACATGGGGGCTGCCCAGCAGTCCCATATATTCAAGATCCTGCATCACATTACGGATCGTCGCCGCGCTGACTTTTTCGCTGAAATCCCGGGTCAGCGTGCGCGACCCTACGGGATCGCCATTCGCCAGATAGCCTTCGACCACGCGGCGGAACACCTCGCGCGAGCGGTCGTTCATCTTGTCTAAAACTGTAGGTGTTTTGTCCATAGTGGGAGAAGTATGTGCGACAGGGGGCAAACGTCAATCGGGGTTGCATCGCGCCGCAACGCAGAGTTATCCCCAATGGCAAATGGAAAAGGAAATACCTATGCGCCCCTCTGGTCGGAAACTTGACGAACTGCGTGCCGTATCGATTGAAACGGGATTCACCAAACACGCCGAAGGATCGGCCCTGATCAAGATGGGCGACACCCATGTGCTGTGTACCGCCACGATCGAGGACCGCGTGCCGCCCTTTATCAAAGGCTCCGGTCTGGGCTGGGTCACGGCGGAATACGGCATGCTGCCCCGGGCTACCAACACCCGTATGCGCCGCGAGGCGGCAATGGGCAAACAAGGGGGCCGCACCGTTGAAATTCAACGCCTTATCGGTCGCGCCCTGCGCGCCGGCGTGGATCGCAGTGCCTTGGGCGAACGTCAGATCACCATCGACTGTGACGTACTGCAGGCCGACGGCGGCACGCGTTGTGCCTCTATCACGGGCGGCTGGGTCGCGTTGAAACTGGCGGTGAACAAGCTGATGAAGGCGGGCGACGTGGTCAGCGACCCGCTGGTCGATCCGGTCGCCGCGATCAGCTGCGGCATCTATGCGGGCCAGCCCGTGCTTGACCTTGACTACCCCGAGGATTCCGAAGCAGGCGTCGACGGTAACTTTATTATGACCGGCAGCGGCAAACTGATCGAGATCCAGATGAGCGCCGAAGGCTCCACCTATTCGCGCGACCAGATGAACCAGCTGATGGACCTCGCCGAAAAGGGCGTGGCAGAGCTGGTCGAGAAGCAAAAGGCAGCCACCGCATGACCCGTAAATTCACCGGCGACCAGATCCTGGTCGCCACCCACAACGCTGGCAAGCTGCAGGAAATGACCGAGCTTTTCGCCCCCTTCGGCGTCACCGTCAAAGGTGCCGCCGAGATGAACCTAGGCGAGCCGGAGGAAACCGAAAACACTTTCATCGGCAACGCCCGCATCAAAGCACGTGCGGCGGTCGCGGCAACGGGCCTTCCCGCGCTTGCAGATGACTCCGGGATCGAGGTCGAAGCGCTGGACAATGCCCCCGGCGTCTATACCGCCGATTGGTCCGAAACGCCCAACGGCCGCGATTTCGTCATGGCAATGACCAAGACCCATAGGTTGCTGGAAGAGGCAAACGCCCCCCACCCGCGCCGCGCGCGGTTCTGCGCGACACTGGTATTGGTCTGGCCCGACGGACATGAAGAGGTTTTCGAAGGCCGCGTGAACGGCACGCTTGTCTGGCCGATCCGCGGCGACGTCGGTCACGGCTATGACCCGATGTTCCAACCCGACGGCCACGAGCAGACCTTTGGCGAAATGTCCGCCGACGCCAAGAACGCAATCAGCCACCGTGCGGACGCCTTCGCCAAACTGATCTCTGCCTGCTTTGACTGAGGATTGGCGCCAGGGGGGCTTTGGTCTTTATATCCATTGGCCGTTTTGCGAGGCGAAGTGCCCCTATTGTGACTTTAACAGCCATGTTAGTCGCACAATCGACCAACGGGCCTGGCGCGATGCCTATCTGGCAGAGCTTGAACGCGGCGCCGCCGAGACCCAAGGGCGCGTCTTGAACGCCGTCTTTTTCGGCGGTGGCACCCCCAGTCTGATGGACCCGGATGTCGTCGCTGATGTCATCGCCGCGATCCGTCGACTGTGGCCCACGGCGAATGATCTGGAAATCACGCTCGAGGCGAACCCCGGTTCGGTTGAGGCCGACCGTTTTGCCGCCTTCCGTCAGGCAGGCGTCAACCGCATTTCAATGGGGATACAGGCCCTGAATGACGCGGACCTGAAACGTCTGGGCCGTATCCATACCGTTGACGAAGGCCTCGCCGCTTTTGACATCGCCCGCAACACCTTTGAACGCGTTAGTTTTGATCTGATCTATGGACGTCAGAACCAGAGCTTGCCCGACTGGCAAACCGAGCTGAAACAGGCCCTATCCCTGGCGATAGACCATATGTCGCTGTATCAACTGACCATCGAACAAGGCACCGCCTTTGGCGATCGCTATGCGGTGGGAAAACTACGCGGATTGCCCAGCGATGATCTGGGTGCCGATATGTATGCGGCCACTCAGGATATTTGCGGCGAGATGGGCATGCCCTCTTACGAGGTATCGAACCACGCCCGCGACGGGGCGCAATCGCGGCACAATCTGATATATTGGCGCTACGGCGATTATCTTGGCATCGGTCCGGGGGCCCACGGGCGCCTGACCCAAAACGGCAATCGCTTTGCGACCGAATGTTTTAGCAACCCCAAACGCTGGCTTGACGCTGTTGCCAGCGGTGCCACCGAAAAGCCCCGCGAGCTTCTAACGACCGAAGATCAAGGTAGCGAGTTTCTGATGATGGGGCTTCGTCTAAAGGAAGGCGTGGACCTGCGCCGGTACGAGGCGCTTTCCGGCGCACCGCTATCAACAAAAAAAATCACCCAGATGCAGGACATCGGGATGATTTCTAGGGATAAAGACCAGCTTTATGTAACGGATCAGGGCTTTATGGTACTAAACGCAATCCTGGCCGAACTCTTGTCGGATTAGGAAGCCGACAGACGTTGGCAAAGCTCGTCCAGCTCGTCCATCGTCGTGTAGTGCAGCACCATCTGCCCCGCCTCCTGCCCCGGCTTGTGGTTCAGGGTTACCTTCAAACCAAGGTTCGCTGACAGATCCCCTTCAAGCGCGCGGGTATCCGCGTCTTTTTCGTTCGAGGATTTCGCCGCCCGCTTGTTTGGTCCTTCATTCTCGGCTTGCTGCTCTTTCTTGATCAGCGCCTCGGCCGCGCGCACCGACAAGCCGCCGGCGATAATCTGTTTGGCCAGCTTTTCAGGGTTCTTCGACGGCACCAAGGTCCGGGCGTGGCCCGCTGTCAGATCGCCCTGACGCACCATTTCCAGAACATTTTCGGGCAAATTTAGCAAGCGCAGCAAGTTCGCGATATGACTGCGGCTTTTTCCCAAGGCTTCCGCCATCTTCTCTTGCGTGTGGCCAAAACGGTCCATCAGCTGACGATAGCCCGCCGCTTCTTCGATCGAATTGAGGTCCGCCCGCTGGATGTTCTCGATAATCGCAACTTCGAGAACTTCGACATCGGTGAATTCGCGGACAATGATCGGAAGTTCATGCAGCTGCGCCATCTGCGACGCGCGCCATCGGCGTTCACCCGCGACAATTTCGAACGTCCCATCATCACGGCGGCGTACGATCAGCGGCTGGATAACCCCTTTTTCGCGAATAGAGTTTGCAAGATCATCCAGATCCTGCGGATCAAACCGCTTGCGCGGCTGCTCCGGATTGGGAGAAATCTTTTCAATAGGAACATACTGTTCCGCCGCGCCTTCTGATGCCACCGTTTGTGTCTCCGCTACGTCCGCCATCAAAGCTGACAATCCTCGACCCAAACCGCGCCGTTTGTCTTTATCTGCCATTGCCTGACCCCTTATTTATACGGCACTATTTGCCAGTACTTCTTTCGCCAGATCGCGGTACGCTTTGGCACCTTTCGACCCGCTATCGTAACTTAGAACCGGCATCGCGTAACTGGGTGCCTCACTGACCCGTACGTTGCGCGGAATAACGGTTCTATATACCAGTTCGCCCAAATTGCTTCGAGCGTCTTGCTCAACCTGTTGCGACAGGTTGTTCCGCTGATCGTACATCGTCAGCAAAATCCCTTCGATCCGCAGATCCTTGTTCCCGCTCTGGCGCACTTCCCGGATGGTGAGCATCAGCTGTGACAGTCCTTCAAGCGCGAAAAATTCACTTTGCAGCGGGACAAGCACCGAATGCGCCGCGATCATCGCGTTCACTGTCAGCAAGTTCAGCGATGGCGGGCAATCAATCAGGATATAGTCGAAGGCGTAGCTGTCCATCTGCGTCTGCCGTAGGGCGTCATGCAGAAGAAAACTACGCTTTTCATTAGCGATCAATTCCATATCTGCGGAACTGAGATCGACAGTGGCGGCAACGATATGCAGGCCCTCTGTCTCGGTCGTCATAATCACTTGATCAAGGTCGATATCCTCAAGCAAAAGCTCGTAGGTTGTAAATTCCCGATCATCCAATTCAATGCCCAGACCCGTTGACGCGTTGCCCTGCGGATCAAGGTCAATCACCAAAACGCGCTGCTTCTGCTCTACCAACGCCGCCGCGAGGTTGATCGTCGTCGTGGTTTTGCCCACCCCACCCTTCTGGTTCGCAATCGCAATAATTTTGGGCCCCGAAGGTCGAGACAGATCAGACATGTTTGATTTCCTTGATCTTAAGAATTGCGGCGGGTGGGTTCGTCTGGCTTTGGATCGCGTCGCAGGTATATGCCCAGGTCTTTCTCGCTGCGGCATCCTCTGCGCGCCAGTTCTCCCCCTTCGGGAAAAGCGCAGTGCCAGAAGGTAAAAGATGGCGATCTGCAAAGCCGAGCAAAGCGGTCAAGTCGGACAGGGCCCGCGCGCTTAGAACGTCTGCTTCCAAGGGTTCGATCGCTTCTATCCGCGCGTTCGCCACCTTTGCGTTCAGCTCAAGCTCCCGAATGGCTGTTCTCAGAAACGCGCATTTACGCTGGTCACTTTCGACCAAGGTAAATTTCGTAGCACGCTCGTCTTGCTGCGACATCAGCGCCACGACAATTGCCGGAAAACCGCCACCGCTTCCAAGATCTACCCAATGGCCCGCATTGGGCGCGTGGGAATAGATTTGTAGCGAATCCAGAATGTGACGCTCCCACATCTCGGGGACGCTCGGCTTGGAAATCAGATTAATCTTCGCCGTCCACTTCTCGACCAATTGCGAGAAATGCTGAAGCTTCTCCAATGTTTCACGTGAAACATCGTCCTCAAAAGCGCCCATCATGCAGACTTCTTCTGGCTGCCGCGCTTGAGGTGAGACAGCAGCAGCGTCAAAGCTGAGGGCGTCATTCCGTCAATGCGGGCCGCCTGTGCGAGGTTGGTCGGGCGTGTCAGCGACAGCTTCGAGGTAAGCTCATTTGACAGTCCGTCGATGGCTTCATAATCAAAATTCGCAGGAATAACATGCGCCTCGTCCTTCTGGAGGAGGTCGATATCCCGTTGCTGACGCGCGATATAGTTTGCATATAGCGCATCCCGCTCGACCTGGCGGCGAATTTCGGGTTCTACCGTTTCAAGCTCTGGATTAATCAAAACGATCTGCTCGAATGTCACATCCGGAAACGCCAACAGTTGGAAACCGGTCCGCTTCGTTCCGTCTTGGCTAACCTTGATCCCTGCCGCCTCGATCGCCTTTGATGCATAGGGCGTTTTAGTGAGCTCTGCCATCGCTGCGTCGATCTTGGCCATTTTGGCGTTAAAGTGCGCAACCCGCTCTTGCGATACGCAGCCCAAGGCGATCGCCAAAGGGGTCAGGCGCTGGTCAGCGTTATCTGCCCGGAGCGACAAACGGAATTCGGCGCGAGAGGTAAACATGCGATAGGGCTCTGTCACACCTCGGGTGGTCAGGTCATCAATCATCACGCCAATATAGCTATCGGCGCGGCTGAACGTCACCGGCTCTTTGCCCTGTGCTGAAAGCGCCGCGTTCAATCCGGCAACCAAACCTTGTGCTGCAGCTTCTTCATAACCGGTTGTCCCGTTGATCTGACCAGCGAGATATAGGCCAGGCACAGTCCTCACGGAAAGGGCCAGATCTAGGGCGCGGGGGTCAACATAGTCATATTCAATCGCATAACCGGGCTGGATGATTTCTACATTTTCCAACCCAACCATCGACCGCACATAGGCAAGCTGAACATCCTCAGGCAGCGAGGTCGAAATACCATTGGGGTAGATGGTGTGGTCATCGGCGCCCTCAGGCTCCAGGAAAACTTGGTGCGAGGTTTTGTCAACGAAGCGGACAACTTTATCTTCAATCGACGGGCAGTATCGGGGCCCTACCCCGTCGATATGCCCCCCGTACATCGCGGAGCGCGACAGGTTATCGCGAATAATTTGATGCGTTTTTTCATTGGTATGCGTAATACCGCAGGAGATTTGCGGGGCCGACGTCGCCTCTGACAAGAAAGAGAACAAGACAGGCTCATCATCTCCGGGTTGCGATTCCAACTTTTCCCAGTCAATCGTCCGCCCGTCCAAACGCGGTGGCGTCCCGGTCTTCAAGCGTCCGAGTGGTAAGTTGAACGAGTCAATCCGGTTTGCCAGGTCGACGGAGGCTTTATCGCCCATCCGACCGCCGGAGCGCGACACATCCCCAATATGGATGACCCCGCGCAAGAAAGTCCCAGTCGTCAAAACAACCGCAGCCGCAGCGATCTGTTCACCATCGGCAAGAACGGCACCAGAAACCTTACCATTATCGAGAATGAAGTCGGTCACCTCACCCTCTACGATGGTCAGATTCTCTTGGCGCTCGGTCTCGGCCAGCATTTCTTTCCGATAGATAGCACGGTCAGCTTGCGCCCGCGGGCCTTGAACAGCTGGCCCCTTGCGGCGATTCAAAAGACGGAACTGGATGCCGGCTTTATCCGCGACACGCCCCATAACGCCGTCCAGCGCGTCAATCTCGCGCACCAAATGCCCCTTACCCAGACCACCGATAGCCGGATTGCAGGACATCACCCCGATCCCGTCGCGCGACATCGTGACCAAAGCAGTATTCGCGCCCATACGCGCGGATGCGTGGGCCGCTTCGGCTCCGGCATGGCCGCCACCGATAACTATCACGTCAAAATGTTTCACGTGAAACACTCCATCTATTTTCCCAAGCAAAAGCTCGAAAAGATTACATCCAGCAGGTTCTCAACGTCAATTCGGCCTACCAGCGCCTCAAGTGCGCGAATCGAATGGCGCAGTTCTTCTGATGCTATATCATATTGATCGGGGCCGTGATCCAGAACCAACATCGCAGCGGCTAATCCCTCGGCTGATTTCTGCAATGCAACGCGGTGACGTTCGTGCGTCGCAAGGCCTGCATTCAGGCTTCGCGCGCCAAGAATGGCCTGTATTCTTTCTATAAGCTGCGGTACGCCCTGCCCGGTCACACCAGATATAGCTTTGTCAGCGCTATCGCGTAAGTCAGCCTTTGGTCGCAGGACGATATCATCCGCAACTGCGGCAACGGGCAGTTCCTCACCCTCTTCAACCAAAAACACGCGCAGGTCAGCTTGCTCGCCGCGGGTCTTCGCGCGGTCGATCCCGATGGCTTCGACTTCGTCTGCCCCCTCACGCAAGCCCGCCGTATCCAGCAAGGTCACCGGCAGGCCACCAAGGTCCATCCGGACCTCGATCACGTCGCGCGTTGTACCCGCCACGGCAGAGGTGATCGCCGCATCGCGCCCCGCCAATGCGTTCAACAAAGTCGATTTCCCGGCATTGGGCCGGCCGATGATCGCGACCTCAAAACCCGTTCGGATACGTTCCGCCGTATGCGTACCAGCGATTTCAGCCAGAATATCGGCGTTCACCGCATTCAGAAGTTCCGTAACCTCGGGCGAGACGTCGACGGGAACGTCTTCATCCGCGAAATCGATGGTCACCTCAAGCAGAGCGGCCGCTCGGATCAGTTTCTCGCGCCAGATATCGACCTTTTGCCCCAAGTGACCGGACAAAACGCGCAAGGCTTGTTTTCGCTGGGCTTCGGTCTCTGCCTCGATGAGGTCACCCAAACCCTCAACCTGTGTGAGGTCCAGCTTGCCATTCTCCATCGCTCGGCGGGTAAATTCGCCCGGCTCGGCAAGGCGCGTGCCGTCAAAACCAGAGAGCAGCGCCAGTACCGCACGCACCACGGCGATGCTCCCATGCAAGTGAAGCTCGACCGTGTCTTCGCCTGTAAAGCTGTTCGGACCTTCGAAGGTCAGGACAAGCGCACGATCAATGACCTGTCCATCGGCGTCACTAACTGCCCGCACGGCGGCCACCCGCGGGGCGGGCAACGGCTGCGCGATGGATTCAGCGATGAAAAACGCTTGCGGGCCCGAGATACGAATGACGCAAACACCGGCCCGCCCCTGCGCTGTGGCTTGGGCGAATATCGTATCCATATCATTTAACACACTGATTTAAGTGAATATTTAGCTATTCATTGAGTCGAAGAAATCGGAGTTCGTCTTGGTTTGCTTCAACTTCCCGATCAGGAATTCAATCGCATCCGTCGTGCCCATCGGGTTCAGAATGCGACGCAACACAAAGGTCTTTTGCAGATCGTTTTTGTCGACCAGAAGATCCTCTTTCCGCGTACCGGACTTGAGAATATCAATCGCAGGGAAGACGCGCTTGTCCGCAATTTTGCGATCCAGCACGATTTCAGAGTTACCGGTCCCTTTGAATTCTTCAAAGATCACCTCGTCCATGCGGCTGCCAGTGTCGATCAGAGCGGTGGCGATAATGGTCAGCGACCCACCCTCTTCGATGTTCCGCGCGGCGCCGAAGAAACGTTTGGGGCGCTGCAGCGCGTTGGCATCAACACCACCGGTCAGAACCTTACCCGACGACGGCACAACAGTGTTGAACGCGCGGCCCAGACGGGTGATCGAATCCAGCAAGATCACAACGTCGCGCTTATGCTCGACCAGACGTTTCGCCTTTTCGATGACCATTTCCGACACGGCCACGTGGCGCGTTGCAGGCTCGTCGAAAGTGGAAGAAACAACCTCTCCTTTGACACTACGCTGCATATCAGTGACTTCTTCGGGGCGTTCGTCAATCAGCAGAACGATCAAGTAGCACTCGGGGTGGTTCTGTTCGATCGAATTCGCGATGTTTTGCAGCAGAACCGTTTTACCGGTCCGTGGCGGCGCCACGATCAAGCAGCGCTGGCCCTTACCGATGGGCGATACCAGATCGATGATACGCGAGGACCGGTCCTTGATCGTCGGATCATCGACTTCCATCGTAAGACGTTCATCGGGGTAAAGCGGCGTCAGGTTTTCAAAGGCGACCTTGTGGCGCGCTTGTTCCGGCTCTTCAAAGTTGATCTTGGTGACATCTGTCAGCGCGAAGTACCGCTCCGCATCATCTGGCGCCTTGATCAGACCTTCGATTGTGTCGCCGGTGCGCAGCGAGTGCTGACGGATCATCTCGGGCGAGACGTAAATATCGTCGGGGCCGGGCAGATAGTTCGCTTCGGGCGACCGCAGGAAGCCAAAACCGTCCTGCAACACTTCCAGCACACCATCGCCCGAGATTTCCCAGCCTTCATCCGCACGTTCGCGCAGGATCTGGAACATCATTTCGCCTTTACGCATGGTCGATGCGTTTTCGATCTCAAGCTCTTCGGCCATCGCCAGAAGATTCTTGGGCGTCTGCGCCTTTAGATCGGCAAGGTTAAGTGTTTCAGTTGTCATGGAAATATCCTGTTCCGATCCCGGAATGCGGGCGGGTCGTGTCATAAAAATGGGCAGATGTATACGGTCCCCGGACGGGGCGCAGGAAACACATACTCAGAATGGCGGGTTTCGTCAATCAGCTTAGAATTTCACGACGACCGAGAATACAATGATGAGCATCAGCAGCGTCGGTACCTCGTTCATGATCCGGTAACGTTTACCGCTCAGCCGGTTCTCCCCCGCTGCAAAGGCCTTCACACGCCCGACAAGCCACCCGTGGAACCCTGTCATCGCAAATACGCTTGCCCCCTTCGTCCATGGCCACACAGCGGCCCAGTCGACGATGCCCGGTGTTAACACCAGCGCCAGCCCGAAAATCCAGGTGCCGATCATCGCGGGGCGCATGATCACGGTGGCAAGCTTGAACTCCATCATCTTGAAAAGATCGTGGGTCTGGCCGCGTTGGCCCACCTGCTCTGTATGATGCACGAGAAGCCGCGGCAGATAGAACAGCGCGGCCATCCACGAAATGACCGAGATAATATGAAGCGATTTTACCCAAGGATAGGCGATGGCAAGCAAGTCGGTCATGTCACACTCCGGTTGGTGCCTTCTTACTAATATAAATAAGAAAAGAAGAAAGATGATGATGTAAGTAGGGGGATCATTTTCTGTGGATTACTGTTTTGTACCGCGATTTATCCACCTGTGCATGTTGTGAATCCCGTATCGATGATAACTCGGCGCCGCGCGGATAAATTCACCCTTTTTCAAATACTTAATTAAAAAATTTTCAGGGGATAAACTGTGTAGCTTTGTGGATAAGCTTGGGATTAACTCCGTTCAGGGGGTTTGCGATTTATCCTTATGCCGCCCCGTATAAAGCTGGAATTTCCCGCTGGCAGACAGGGGTTTTCCCGACGCTTTCGCGCACTCTCGCCATTCGGGGGAAAAATCCCTAAGAACTTCCTAGCGTCGCACACAGGTTTATCCCCATGCCCCAACGTTTCATCCTCGCCTCCGGGTCGTCGATCCGGTCACAACTGCTGAAACAGGCCTGCGTCCCCCATGAGGTGAGCGTGGCGCGCATTGATGAACAAATGATTAAGATGGCCCTGCTGGCAGAGCAGGCGCCCCCCCGCGACATCGCCGATACACTGGCCGAGATGAAAGCCCGCAAGGTCAGCGACAAGACCCCGGGCGCCTTGGTGTTGGGCTGTGATCAGGTGCTCGACCATCGCGGGACGCTGCTGTCAAAACCCGCCACGCCAGACGAGGCGATGGCCCAGCTGAAATCCCTGCGCGGCGATCGCCATAGCTTGCTATCCGCCGCAGTGATCGTCGAGGATGGCAAACCGATCTGGCGTCACGTGGGTCAGGTGCGGCTGCGCATGCGCGACGCGTCGGACAGCTATATAGAAGAGTACGTCGCGCGGAACTGGGACAGTATCCAACATGCGGTCGGCGCCTATAAACTAGAAGAGGAAGGCGTCAGGCTGTTCAGCGGCATTGAAGGGGATTACTTTAATGTCCTAGGGTTACCCCTGCTTGAACTGTTGAATTATCTGACGCTACGGGGGGATCTATCCGCATGAGCTTGGCTAAAATACCGCTGGCAGGTGTGATCGGATCGCCGATTGCCCATTCAAAATCCCCACAGATCCACGGGCACTGGCTGAAAACGCTTGGGCTGAAGGGGGCCTATATCCCCCTTCACGTCGAACCCGAAGATCTGCGCCAAGTGCTTGAGGCGATGCCGAAAATGGGGTTCATCGGGGCCAATGTCACGATCCCCCATAAAGAAGCGGTGATCGAGATCGCAGATATCATCACAGACCGCGCCGCGATGATTGGGGCCGTGAATACGATCACCTTCCGCGCAGACGGTAAAATTCAGGGCGATAATACGGACGGCTACGGGTTTATCGAAAACCTCAAGGCAGGCGCGCCGGATTGGGTGGCGGGTAATGGCCCCGCCTGCGTCTTTGGTGCCGGTGGCGCCGCGCGGGCCGTGATATCTTCGCTACTGGACGCCGGCGTGCCCGAGATCCTGCTCGCCAATCGCACCCGTGTGCGGGCCGAACGGTTGCGGTCGGTCTTTGGTAACCGCGTGACGGTCTACGACTGGTCGCAGGCGGGAACAATGGTCAGCCATGCGTCCTTGGTGGTGAACACCACGTCGCTGGGGATGATCGGAAAATCCGAGCTGCGCGTGCCGCTTGATGGGCTGCGCGCCGATACGGTGGTCACGGATCTGGTCTATGCACCGTTGAAAACCACGCTTCTGGCAACCGCAGAGGCGGCGGGATGCGTCACTGTTGACGGTTTAGGCATGCTTTTGCATCAGGCGGTGCCGGGGTTCGAACGGTGGTTTGGCGCGCGACCGACGGTGGACCTTGAAACACGCCTGGCGGCGTTGCGCTGATGTTTCTTCTGGGTCTGACCGGGTCGATCGGTATGGGGAAATCGACCACCGCACAAATGTTCGCTGATCTTGGCTGCGCCGTCTGGGACGCGGATGCCGCCGTGCATCGGCTCTATGCCAAGGGGGGGGCCGCCGTCGCGGCCTTCCAAGAAACGCTACCTGATGCGGTGGTTGCGGGCGAGGTATCGCGGCCCGCGCTCAAAAGCCTGATCGATGCGGACCCCACCGTATTGAAAACGATCGAACGCATCGTGCATCCGCTGGTCGGCGAAGATCGCGCGGCGTTTCTGGCGGAAACAAAGGCCAAGATCGTCGTGCTCGACATCCCGTTGATTTTTGAAACCGGTGGTGACAAACGCATGGATGCGGTGGCCTGTGTCACGGTCTCGGCTGACATCCAGCAAAAGCGCGTGATGGCGCGCGGGACGATGACGCTGGAACAGTTCGAAAACATCCGCGCCAAACAGATGCCAAACGATGAAAAATGCGCTTTGGCCGATTATGTGATTGAAACAGACACCCTGCCCCACGCCCGCGCGCAGGTGGAGGCTGTCATCGACGATATCAAAGGAAAGCTGTCCCATGCGTGAGATCGTACTGGATACGGAAACCACCGGATTCGACCCTGAAAGCGGCGATAGGATCGTTGAAATCGGTGCGGTTGAACTGATGGGTCACGTGGCGACCGGCAATACCTATCACCAGTATATCAACCCCGAACGCAGCATGCCCGCCGAAGCCTTCGAGGTGCACGGGCTGGGCGACGAGTTTTTGCGCGACAAACCCAAGTTTGCGCAGATCGGGCAGGATTTTCTGGATTTCATCGGTGATTCAAAGCTGGTGATCCACAACGCCGCCTTCGATATCAAGTTTCTGAACGCGGAATTGAAATGGATGGGGCTGCCCCAGATCCCGTGGGAACAGGCGCTTGATACGCTGGCCATCGCGCGCAAACGCTTTCCGGGCTCGCCCGCGTCGCTGGACGCCCTATGCCGCCGCTTTGGCATCGATAACACGTCGCGGACGCTCCACGGTGCTTTGCTTGACAGTGAAATTCTGGCGGATGTCTATCTAGAGCTGATTGGCGGGCGGCAACCGGACTTCGGCCTGTCGACCAAACCGGAAAAGAAAGAGGGCGACACCACCCCCGATTGGACGCCAAAACCGCGCCCGACGCCCCTGCCCTCGCGGATTACCCCGCAAGAGGCCGCCGCCCATACCGAATTTGTCGATAAACTGGGCGACAGCGCTGTGTGGAAGACGCTTTAGGCGTCCGCTTTTTGCGTATTCTCGGCCTGACGGCGCGCGATCTCGTTGCGATACAGCGCAACAAAGTCGATGTTTTCGAGGTTCAGCGGCGGGAAGCCACCGTCGCGGGTCACATCGCTGACAACGCGGCGCAGGAACGGGAAAATCATGCGCGGGCATTCAATCAGCAAGAACGGGTGCATCTGGTCTTCGGGCACGTTTTCAACGTGGAAGATACCGACATAGTCGATTTCCAGCAGGAACAGCGTCGCGTCGCCGCCTTTGGCTTTTGACGTGACCTGAAGCTTGATCGCGGATTCATATTGGTTCTCTGCCGACCGCTTTTTCGCGTCCAGATTGACCTGAACCTGAACGTCGGGCTGTACATCTGTCGGCGCGCCTTTTTGCGCCATGATGTTTTCAAAGGACATATCACGGATGAACTGACCCAGAATGCGCATCTGCGGCTGTGCGGCCTGGGTCGGTTGTGTTGCTTCTTCTTCAGCCATTTAAAGGCTCCTTAAGACAATAAACTCATTTAGTCGGGCTTATCAGATCGCCTTGCCGCGCTCAATGGCCCGCTTCAAATGGCCCGCAGTCAATGCCCCGTCGTCAGTGATCCGTCCAGCCAGAGGGGCGTTTAGGCCCGCGGTCCTGTTCGGACAGCTCGTGGTATTCGCCATCGATCACATCCCCCTGCATCGGACGATGGGGCTGCGGGCGCCGTGGCCCCGAGGTGCCGCCCATATGGACGCTGCTCACGTTGACCTTGCTGCGTGCGGCTTTGAACGCAGCGGTACGCACGCCGGGGATCAGCAGGGCAAAGCCCAGGGCATCGGTGAAAAACCCCGGTGTCAGCAGCAACGCCCCGGCAAACAGGATCATCGCGCCATGCACCAGCGGTTCGGTCGGATCACGGACTTCGGACAGGGACGATTTGATCTGGCCAAGCGCCAGCGCACCCTGTGCGCGCATCAGATAGGTGCCGATGATCGCGGTAGAAACAACAATCGCCAGCGTCCAGCCGAGGCCAATTGCCCCACCCACCTGAATGAACAACGTTATTTCTATCAACGGTACGGCAATAAAAGCCAAAAACAGCCACATGGCATGCGTCCTTTCCTATGGGCCAGAGTGGACTTGGCCCGGTTCACACCCTACATAGGGGCACTAGACCGACGTTTCCATGTTTCTCAGCACGAGGTACCTATGAATTCGCCCATGATACAGCTTCTGGTACTGGCCGCTATTGCCGTGTTCCTGATCCTGCGGCTCAAGAATGTGCTTGGCACACGCACCGGTTTTGAAAAACCGGCCGAGGTCAGCGAGAAACCCGAACGCCCCAGCGGCCCCGCGTTCGAAGTCATCGAAGGTGGCCCCGATCTGGATATTACCGATCACGCGCCCGAAGGGTCCGATACCGCGCTCGCACTGGCCGAGATGAAGCGTGTCGAGCCGTCCTTTGGGGTCAGCGACTTTCTGGGCGGCGCCCGCGGCGCCTACGAGATGATCGTGATGGGCTACGAACACGGTAATCTGGACGAGATCAAACCCTTCCTTTCGGAAGACATCTACGAAAGCTTTGTCGAAGGCGTTGCCGCGCGCGAAGATCAGGGCCTGACCGTGGAAAGCCACTTTATCGGCATCCGCGAGATGGAGCTTGAGAACGCCACGATGGACAAGACCACCAACGAGGCAGAGCTGACGATCCGTTTCGTGGCCGAGCTGACGTCGGTCGTGAAAGACCGCGATGGTGAAATCGTCGAAGGCAGCACGACAGAGGTCAATCGTCAAAAAGACACATGGGTATTTGCCCGTGTCATGGGCTCGGATGATCCAAATTGGCTGCTCGTTTCTACAGATGGTTAAAACGTGCCTGTGCGGGTGCATTGCTGTGGGCGGGCCTGATGGCGCCGCCCGCTTCTGCGACAGATGTGTCCTATTCGATCCTGTCATTCGACCAGCTTGAGGGTTGGGAAACCGACGACCACGCCGCCGCCTTGCGCGCGTTTCTGAATACCTGCGGTGATATGAAGGATGTCGATTGGCGCAACATCTGCGCCTATGCCAGATCCGACCCCGACCCGCGCCAATTCTTTGAGCTTCTGTTCCGCCCGGTGCTGATCGAAGACGGAAACGAGGCGATGTTCACGGGCTATTTCGAACCTGAACTTGATGGTGATCTCTATCCCTCCGACCGCTACCGCTATCCGGTCTATGCCATGCCGCCAGAGGCGAAGGCGAACAACCCGTGGCTGACCCGCCGCGATATTCTGGATACCGACGTGATGAAGGGCCGCGGCCTTGAAATCGCCTATGTTGACGACCCGGTAGAACTTTTCTTTCTGCAAATCCAAGGCTCTGGCCGGATCAGGCTGCCCGATGGAAATTATCTGCGCGTGGGCTACCGTGGTGCGAACGGCCACCCGTACCGGTCGATCGGCGTCGAACTGGTGCGCCGCGGCGTCTATGATCCGCATCAGGTCAGCGCAGAGGTGATCAAGAACTGGGTTCGCCGTAACCCTGATGACGGGCGCGAGCTGCTGTATCACAACCCGTCTTATGTGTTCTTTCGCGAGGTCAATCAGGTGCCCGCCGATCAGGGGCCGCTTGGCGCGATGAACCGGTCGGTGACCACCCTGCGCACCGTCGCTGTGGACCCCAAGTTTGTACCGCTCGGCGCCCCTGTCTGGATCGAAAAAGAGGGCAAGGAACCGATGCATCGCTTGATGATCGCGCAGGATACCGGGTCGGCGATCAAGGGCGCGCAACGGGCGGATGTGTTCTTTGGCACCGGCGACAAGGCGGGGCGTGCCGCGGGCAAACTGCGTGATCCGGGGCGGATGATGGTCCTGATGCCGATCCAGCGCGCCTATGCGCTTTTGCCGGAGCCGCTGCTATGAGCCGCAAGCGTCTGGATAAGGATGATCTATCGCTTTGGAAAAAGGTGACAGAGCGGACGGAAAAGCTCGACGTTGACAAGCTGTTCCGCGCCGAGATCGACGGCACCTCCCCGATCCACGGCCCCACGCCAACACCGCCGCAAATCCGCAAGCGCAGCTCTGTCGTGATGGGCAAGCCCGATCCCAAGCCGCGGCGAAACACCCATGATCTGATGCCCTCCCTGCCCGATCAGCTGCGTCAGGCACCGGTGCAGATGGATTCAAAGGCGTTTGGCAAGCTCAAGCGGGGCAAGATGCGCCCCGAGGGGCGGATCGACCTGCACGGCATGACGCTGGACCGCGCTCATCCTGCGCTGACCAAGTTCATTCTGGGCTCGCATGCCAAGGGGCGGCGCCTTGTCTTGGTGATCACCGGCAAAGGCAAGATGCGGGACGAAGGCGGCCCGATCCCCGTGCGCCACGGCGTGCTGCGCCATCAGGTGCCGCAATGGCTGTCGATGCCGCCGCTGTCGTCAGCCGTGCTTCAGGTCAGTCAGGCGCATATCAGCCACGGCGGCGGCGGCGCCTATTACGTCTATCTGCGGCGTCACCGTTAGGCCGTGGCAGGCGCGACCAACCGCTTGCGATAGCGCAACACCCCGACAGTCGCCATGATCGCGGCCACGGCATAGTAGATCGCAATCGGGATCATCTGCTGCGGGAAATCAACGCCCAGATCAATGAAAAGCCCCGTCACCCCCGGCCCGATGGCCGACCCGAACACCATCAGCGCGGCACCCACGGCCTTGATCGACCCGATATAGCGCGTGCCATAAAATTCGGCCCAGAAAACAGAGGTCGCGGTGGCCTGCATCCCCTGCCCCACGCCAAAGATCATCAACCCGACACCCGCCATCGCAATCGTATCGGCAAAGGCGAGCACGGCGAAAGACAGCGCAAAAGGCAGCATTTGCACCGGCGTGACCCGCGTCACGCCGAACCGGTCGATTGCCCAGCCCGACACAAAGGTCGCGATCACGGATGTCACCGTATAAAGCGGCATCAGCGCGACAAAGCTGACCAGCGTCCAGCCCTTCACTTCTGTCAGATGGACCTGCTGAAAGAACAGCGCCGTCCCCCACGCCGGAGGACCGATCACCAGCGGGATCATCAGCCAGAACAACCCGTGACGGATCATCTGCATCCGCGTCCAGTGCTGCCCGTCCATCCCCGCCGATTGCGTGCTTTGTGCCATGGATTGGGGCGTACGCTCTTGCCGCAGCAGCAGGAGCATCACGGGCATGGTGATCAGCACCAAAGCGGCGGCCAGCACCCAAAGGCTGCGCCAGTGAAAGCTTGCGAAAAGGGCGACGAAGACGACAGGCAAAATCGCCTGACCCGCCGCAAAGCCCATAGACGACAGCGACAGCGCCTTGCCCCGTGCGGCTTCGAACCAGCGCACCATCGCCACGGCGCCAAGCTGAGACATCATCCCCTGCCCGGTCAGACGCAGCGCATAGATGACAAAGATCAGCGCGATCCAGTTCGGCACGGCGGCCATCGCCAGACAGGCGCCCGCCAGCGCGACCATCACCCAGAATGACAGCCGACGCACCCGGAACCGGTCTGTCAGCACACCCGCCCAGATCATCGTGATCGCCGAGAGCGTCGTGCCGATGGTATAGATCCCGCCCCATTGACCGTCAGACAGCCCGAAACTGCCCTTAATCTCGCCCGCGAAAAGCGAGATGAAATAGGTCTGCCCATAGGCCGAGGTAAATGTCAGCAGGAAACCCGCCAACAAGAACACCCAATTGGCGCGGATAAATCTGAAGTATGCCATGCGCCATCATTCTCAGGCGCATGGCAGATTGAAAAGCCCTAAAGAACGTAGCGTGACAGATCGGTGGATCGTGTCAGTTCGCCTAGGTTCTTCTCGACGAAATCGCCGTCGACGGTGATCTTTTCGCCGGTGCGATCCGGCGCGCTGAACGACAGCTCTTCAAAAACACGCTCCATCACGGTGTAAAGCCGCCGCGCGCCGATATTCTCGATCGACAGGTTCACATCGGCGGCGATCTTGGCCAGCGCCTTGATACCTTCGTCGGTGAATGTGACCTCGACCTCTTCGGTGCCCATCAACGCAGTATATTGCAGCGTCAGCGCATTGTCGGTCTCGGTCAGGATGCGAACGAAATCATCCTCCGTCAGCGCGCGCAGCTCGACGCGGATCGGCAAGCGGCCCTGCAATTCGGGCAACAGGTCGGACGGCTTGGCAATATGGAAGGCACCCGAGGCGATAAACAGGATGTGATCCGTTTTCACCGGTCCGTGTTTTGTCGATACGGTGGTGCCTTCGATCAGGGGCAGCAGGTCGCGCTGCACGCCTTCACGGCTGACATCGCCGCCACGCGCGTCAGAGCGGGCGCACACCTTGTCGATCTCGTCCAGAAAGACGATGCCATTCTGCTCTACCGCCTCGATCGCGGCGCGGTTGACGGTCTCGTCATCCAGCAGCTTGTCGGCCTCTTCGCTGATCAGCACCTCGTAGCTTTCGGCGACTGACAGACGTTTCTTGACCGTCCGACCGCCCATGGCTTTGCCAAACAGATCGCCAAGGTTCATCATCCCCATATCGCCGCCGGGTTGTCCGGGGATATCCATAGCCGGAAACGGGCTAGAGGTATCAGCGACTTCAAGCTCGATCATCGTATCGTCCAGCTCGCCCGCTTTCAGCTTCTTGCGGAACATATCGCGGGTGCCTTCGCGGGCGTCTTTGCCGGCAATCGCGTCAACAACGCGTTCTTCGGCGGCCTTATGCGCGCTGACCTTCACGTCCTCGCGCATATATTCGCGGGTCATGACGATGGCGCTGTCTACCAGATCACGGATGATCTGTTCCACATCGCGGCCGACATAGCCGACTTCGGTGAATTTCGTCGCCTCGACCTTGAGAAAAGGGGCCCGCGCCAGTTTTGCCAAGCGGCGGCTGATCTCGGTCTTGCCCACGCCGGTGGGCCCGATCATCAGGATGTTCTTGGGGTAGACTTCGTCGCGCAGATCATCGCCCAACTGCTTGCGGCGCCAGCGGTTGCGCAGCGCCACGGCAACGGCGCGTTTGGCGTCGTTCTGGCCGATGATAAAACGGTCAAGTTCAGAGACGATTTCGCGGGGGGTCAGATCGGTCATTGTGTGATTTTCTCCACCGTGAGGTTACCATTGGTATAAACGCAGATGTCCGACGCGATCTTCATCGCATCCCGCGCGACGGTTTCAGCGTCGCGGTCGCTGTCCATCATGCCGCGCGCCGCGGCCAGCGCGTAATTCCCGCCCGACCCGATGGCCGCGACAGAATGTTCAGGCTCCAGCACGTCGCCCGCGCCGGTGATCACCAGCAGCTCGCGCCCGTCTGACACGATCAGCATCGCTTCGAGCTTTTGCAGGTATTTGTCGGTGCGCCAGTCTTTGGCAAGCTCGACACTGGCACGCGCCAGCTGCCCGGGCGTGGCTTCAAGCTTGGCTTCAAGCCGTTCCAGCAGCGTGAAAGCATCAGCAGTCGATCCGGCAAAGCCCGCCACAACGTCAAACCCGCCGGGGCTGAGCCGGCGCACCTTGCGTGCGGTTCCTTTGATCACGGTTTGGCCAAGGCTGACCTGACCGTCGCCCGCGATCACGACTTCGCCGTCTTTCTTCACACCGATGATGGTGGTCCCGTGCCAGCCGGGGAATTCTTGCTTTGACATGTAGCCTCCATAGTTCAAACCTATATGAAAACCCCGCCGCTGTTTCGCAAGGCTAATGTCCCGAAAGGATTTGAATGCCACCGGTAGACGACCTGAAAACCAAAGGATTTCAGATATTTGAGGGATTGGCGGCCAAGGCGGGGATTGCGCCCGAAACCTGTACCTGCGGGGTCGAGTGGATCAAGGATGACAGCAACCAGCGCCAGATCGTGCAGCGCTATGACGGGCGTGACGGGGCCTCTGTCGTGCTCAAACACGTGGCGCGTCCGTGGGATACCGACAGGTTCACCGCGATGCTTGCGGCCCATCAGGCAGCCTGTGATGCTCTCGACGGCGTGCCCGGCTATAGCGTGCCACAGATCCTCGCGGCGGAGGCGGGCCAGCAGGCCTATCTGATGCGCTTTGCCAAGGGCGACACGTTTCTGGACCTGTGCCGCCAGAGAGAGGATCACGCCCCCTTGCTGCGACGGGCGGGCGGCTGGCTGGCGGCGTTTCACGGGGCCACTTTGCAAGGCACCCATCCGTTTCAGCCGCGGTTCATGGTCAATCACCTGCACCGTCTGGTGGCGCGTGTTGAAAGCGGTGCGCGCCGGATCAACGGCAAGCAACGTTTTGCGGCCTATGTGGGCCGTATCGCGGACTACGCGCCGCAGGCCCAAGGGCACGCAGGCCAGATCGCGGCGAAACATGGCGACTTGAACGGGTATAATCTGGTGATGGCGCCCGACGAGACGGCAGCGTTTGATTTTTCAGCGACCACACCGTCGCCCGTGGGCTATGACATCGCGCGGCTGCTGCAAAGCTATACCCAGATGGTAGGCGACCTTGATGCCTTGCCCAAAGGCCACAGCGTTCCCCCCGCCGCCTGGGGCGCGTTCTTTGAAGGGTACACGCTGGTGCCGCCCGATGATCCCACGGTGCACTTCCTGACGCGGGTGCAGATCCTGACCGACTGGAACCGGATCCAAGAACATGGATCTATCGCCAATGTCATGCGGTTCGAGCGGATCAAAAAAATAGCGCGCCAAGCTTTTGCCTGACGCGCCATTGAATGTGCTTGCTGCGGGTGCGGCAGCTTAGATCGACTCTTCGATCCAGCCTTGCAGCGCGGCCTTGGGGCGGGCGCCGGCCAGGTTCGATACGACTTCGCCGTTCTTGAAGATGAACAGGGCAGGGATGCCGCGCACACCCATCTGGGCGGGGCTGTTCGGGTTCTCGTCAACGTTGACTTTGACGATCTTTACCTTGCCGTCCATCTCGGAGGAAAGTTCCTCGAGCGCGGGGCCGATCTGCTTACAGGGGCCGCACCACTCAGCCCAGAAATCCACCACAACGGGGATATCGGAATTCTTAACTTCTGCGTCGAATGTTGCGTCTGTGACTGCGACGGTTGCCATGTTGCTGCTCCTGCACGGGGTTGGTTAGAGTGGGAACCTATGTAGCCCCATGCGTCCCGTCAAGATCGCGCACCCGCGATAGGGCGTTTGTGATCAGCGCGTCGGGCAGTTCCATCAGCGTGGCGGTACGGGTCCATAAAATAGCGGTGCGGATGCGGTGATCGGGAAACACCTGCGCCAGTGCTGCGGCATAGGCCCCCATCTGGCGCAACAGCCCTTCGGGGCAGCGATCAGGCGTATCGGGCACCACGCGGTTGGTTTTGTAATCCACCAGCAATACATCCGTATCCGACACCAGCAGCCGGTCGATTGTCCCGTGCAGCCGTTTGGGGCCCAAGGGCGCGGTGATCGGCACCTCTGCCAAGGCGTCCTTGCCAAAGACATGCGCCAATTCGGGCGTATCCAAGACGGCGATCGCCTCTCTCAAGGCGGCTTGGGCGACGGTTTCATCATATCCCTGCGCCAGCGTGTGCAGCACGCCGTTCCAGCGGTCGCTGTGCATCATCGGCAGGGTTTCCAGCATCTTATGCACCAGATTGCCGTAGGATTTCGCCGCATCTTCCGATTGGCCATCATCGCCGGGCAGGGCCTTGGCACCGCCCAGATCAGAGGGGGCCAGCGTTTTGGCGCGCAGTGGGATATCGGTAAGGGCTGTGTTAAAAACAGGCTCTAACACTGGCGTGGTGTGGGCTTTGGGGGCGGAGTCGATCACCGGCAGCGCATCCCAGTCGCCATGTTCAAACCGCATCCCGCCCGAGCTGCCGACCGGCTTGGCACCGGCCTGACCCATCGCGGCGCCGACCATCTGATACCAGCTGTTGCCATCCTTGGGCAGCTCCCCCGCCGCGGCCACGATCAGCCATTTCTCGGCCCGCGTCATCGCGACGTACAGCAGCCGCAGCCGTTCGGCCATCTCGCGCGCCTTGCGGTCGTCCAGTGCGCCGCGCATGGCAGCGGGCATATCCCCTTCGGACAGTTTCCACACGGGCGTGTCACCGATCTTAATGATCTCGTCCCGGATCACCAAAGGGCGTTTGCCCGTGTCCGGCAGGATCACAATCGGCGCCTCAAGCCCCTTCGCCCCGTGCACGGTCATCACCCGCACCTGATCCGAGGCATTGTCGATCTGGCGCTTGATCTCAAGGTCGTCGGTCTGCATCCACACCAGAAACCCCGTGAGGCTGGGGATCGCGCCGCGTTCATACGATAGCGCCTGCGAGAGCATGGCGTTGATCCCGTCTTCTGCCTCTGACCCCAGCCGCGCCAACAGCTTGCGGCGCCCGTCATGGCGGGTCAGGATACGTTCGATCAGGTCATAGGGCCGCAGGAAATCGACCTGCGCCCGCAAATCTCGCAAGATAGCAACGGTTTCGGGGTAGGCATCGCTGCTGCGCAAGGCCTGCCACAGGTGATCTTCCTTGCGGTAGTGGGACAGGGTGAACAACATCTGCTCTGTCCACCCGAACAGAGGCGATTTCAGCGCCGTCGCCAGCGACAGGCTGTCTTCGGGCGTGGCAAGAAAGCTCAGCAGCGCCGCCAGATCCTTGACCGCCAGTTCGGCCCCGACCTTCAACCGGTCCGCGCCCGCAATCGGCACACCGGCGGTTTTGCACGCGCGGATGATTTCCGAGAACAGATCACTGCGCCGCTGCACAAGGATCAGAAAGTCACCCGCCCGAATACGCCGCCGCGCAAAGGCACCGGGGGTATCGGTATCGACGGGAAGATAATGTTCGCCCTCGATCAGCTCCTTGATCTGCGACGCGACCTGGTCGGCCAGAACGACCGTATGGTGATGCGCCGACTTCTGATCGACAGGATCGGACCATTCACGGTCATCGGGTTCATCGGTTTTCTCGACCACAGGCCAAAGATCAACACGGCCGGGCAGGGCGGATTTGAACGCCTTATGCGCCGCATCCGCCTGAAACCCTGCATCCGTATGGGGGGCGAGCGTTGTATCCACCAGTTGCAGGATCGCCGAGGACGATCGGAACGAATATTCAAGACTGCGCCGTTGAAAGATCTGACCCGCTTGGGTGATCTTCTGTTCGAACAGATCCTGTTTGTGATCAAACTCGCGCGGGTCGGCCCCCTGAAACGAATAGATCGACTGTTTTTTATCGCCCACGACAAACAGCGTGCGGTCTTCCTCTTCTCGGGCACCGTCGCCGCTGTAGAATTCATCGGCCAGCCGTTCGATGACATCCCATTGGCGCGGGCTGGTATCCTGCGCTTCGTCAACCAGAATATGATCAATGCCACCGTCGATCCGGTAAAGCACCCAAGCCGCGACCGCAGGGTTGGTCAGCAGCGCCCGCGCCTTGAGGATCAGATCGTCAAAGTCGAGCCAGCCGCGTTTCTGTTTCTCGTGGGCATAGATTTCAAGGAAACGATGCGCGAATTGATGCAGCACATGGGTCTTCTGCGCCGCCCGCAGCGCCAACCGCGCGTCACGGGCATCTTCGACCCGCCGCATCAGGTCATCGACCTGCGGCATCAGATCAAACAGCAGCTTTTGCGTCGGTTTCGTGGGCAGGCTGCCGACCTTGGCGGTAAAGGGTTCCTTGGCACCCGCACCGGTCAGCATCACGTCTTCCAGAACGGGCAGGGCAGAGATATCCATTGTCTGGATCGTCGCCAGCTTTTCCGCCGCTTTTCCGTCCAGCCCGCCCTTGGCCCGCATCGGCGGGATCATCTGTTCAAGGATCATCGCCTCTGATCCCAGAAACACCGAAGTTGTGATCTTGTCCTCGGTCAGGTCGGCGGGTTGATCGAACAGCGCCAGCACATCTTCCCATGACAGCACAGTGGCAAAGCCTTCGCGCTGCCCGACGATACTGCGGGTGAGCTTGCTGAAATCCTCGCCCGTGTACATCCGCGCCAGCGTGGTGATCAGCGCGGCATCCTGCCCCTCGGCCATGGTATCCACGATCTCGGCCCGCAGCAGATCGGCGGCGCGGTCTTCGATCTCGGTGAACTGCGGGCTGACCCCTGCTTCCAGCGGAAAGCGCCGTAATAGAGACGCACAGAACGAATGGATCGTCTGGATTTTCAGCCCGCCGGGGGTTTCGATGGCGCGGGCAAACAGGGTGCGGGCCATGCGCAGCTTTTCGGGGGTAAAGCCATCCTCGACCCCCAGCTCCGACAGCGAATGACGCAGATCGGCGTCGGTCAGCATGGCCCAGGCACCGAGCCGTTTGAACAGCCGGTTCTGCATCTCTGACGCGGCGGCCTTGGTGTAGGTCAGGCACAGGATATGCTGCGGTTCGACCCCGTTCAGCAACAGCCGCGCCACGCGGTCGGTCAGCACACGGGTCTTACCCGACCCCGCATTCGCCCCCAACCACGTAGAGGCATCGGGCCGCGCCGCGTCGATCTGGGCGCGGGTGGCGTCGTCAAAGGGGGCGGTCATGTCAGATCCTCCGGCGTGGGTTCGGTCGTGGCATCCCATTCGCCAAACCGGGCCAACTGGTCATAATCGCCCGCGAAATCCGTGGTTTTAACCATCCGGCGCGCGGTAAACCCCTGTTCATCCGACAGGTAGCTGGTGATCAGCGCGTGTAGCTTGGCCAGCACCTCGTGCGGGGGTTCATCCTCAAGCGGCGCTGGGCGTTCTACCGGTTTGCTGCCAAGCCCGATATAGGCGGCTTGGGCAACGGGGGCGGGGCCGATTTCCTTGAAGCCGCCTTCCTCGACCATCGCGGCTTCGAGCAGCAACTGCTTATCAAAGGCTTTCTGCTCGGCCACACTGGGCGGTGTGCCGGTCTTGTAGTCATAGATCAGAATATCGCCATCTTCCGTCCGGTCGATCCGGTCGGCAAAGCCCATAAGGGTAAACCCCAGATCGGGGAACTCATGACTGCCCTTGGCGGCTTTTTCAAAAGCGGCGGGGGTGGAATAGCTTTGTCGGTGCAGCTCGTTTTCGATGAACCAATCGGCAATCCGTTCGATCTTGGTCAGCCACATGACGCGCGCGGCGGGCCAGGGGGCTTCGGCCTCTAACACGGTGCGGGCAGTCTCTAATAAATGGCTTTTCGTCAAAAGCGCAGGCTCCGCTGTCACCGATTTGATGAACTGTTCCATGATCTCGTGCACGATGATGCCGCGCACGGGCGCGTCTGGCGATTGCACCAGCGGGTTCAGCGCACGCAGTTTCAGGCTGTGTTTGGCATAGATCGCATAGGGATCACGGATCAGGCGCTTGATCTCTGTCACCGACAGCGCGTGGGGGCGTGCGGCACGGGGCGGGCGGGGCGACGGGCGCGGCGCGGGGGGCACACGGGTCACGGTTTCCAGCGCGCGGGCCTGATCCAGCCAGTGGTCGCCGCGTTTGATCATCGCCGTCCACGCCGCATCGCCGCCCTGCGCGGGCAAGCCATTCAGCAGGTTACCCAAGCGGTTGAGCCAACGCGAAGGCACGGTTTCCGCCTCGTCCGACCGGATCGCGCGGGTCAAACAGACCTCGGGCGCGGCGATGGATTGCTGATAATCATGGGCCGACAGGCCGATCCGCCGTTCGGGCAGCAGCAAACCGGCTTTCAGGCGCATCTGGCGGTTCAGCCAAGGGTCTGGCGGCGGTGCTTCGGGCCATGTGCTGTCGTTCAGCCCGCCAAGGATCACCAGATCGGCGCCCTGCACGCGGGCCTCTAGCGTGCCCCAGATCATGACGTTGGGATGCGGCGCGTCGCGGTCGCGGATTTCGCCCTGTTGCAGCAGGGCACCCACCAGATCGGTGTAATCCGCCGCCGACATCTCGCCCCCATAGGGCGCGTTTTCGGCAAGATCGTTCATCACCTTCGCCGCCTCTTCGCCTGCGTGATGCTGCCACAACCCGTTGGGCTGGCTTGGCGTGGCACCGTCGGCGATGGCATCGGCCAGCGCCATATGCAGGGCGACCCATTCCTCTAGCGGCCGGTCGCCGGTGAGTTCGCAATCGGTCAGATGGGTGCCGACCCAATCGGCCCAGACATCCATCTGCGCGGGGTCTTTCGACCGCGATACCGTCTTGCGCGCCAGTTTCAACACACCTTCCGCATCCGGATAGGGCAGCCCGTCGCGGCGCAGTTGCAGTTCCAGCCGTTGGGTGTTGAGCTGGTGAAAATTGCGATCGCCGCCGCTGTGGGTCAGCGGGTGTTTCAGCAGGGTTAGCAAGGCTTCGGAATCCAGCTTGCGCAGGAACAGATCGCCCACGTGACGCAAGAACCGACCCGGAGGCGACAGATGCAGCGGCAGGCCCGCGCTGTCGTCGGGCAGGATGTTCCACCGGTCCAGCGCCGAGGTCACCTGACGCGATAGCATCCGGTCCGGGGTGATCAGCGCGGCGGTTTTACCGTCCTCGACCGCTTGGCGCAGGCGCAGCGCAACCGCAAGCGCTTCGGCACGCGGGGTGGGGGCCTGTATCAGGGTTAACCCTTCGGTGGCCTGATGCAGATCGGGCAGTTTCGGCCCTTCGGTCAGCCAGACGTGGGTCACAGGGGCCGGGCGCAGGGACAGCGACACCAACGCATTGCGCGCGGCAGAGGGCGGCGGCGTGTCGGTCCAGGCATCGATCTTGCTGCGCGACATCTCGAGCTGGCGCAGCAGGTCGCGGAACCGGTATTGCGGATGATCCTGAGAGATCTTTTCCTGATCCTCACCCAGATCGGTCCAGACCGCTTGCGGCATGTCGAAACAGAAACCGGGGAGCACAAGCGCGCCTTGCGGTAGCTTTGCCACCGCCTCCATCAGCAGGGCAGAGGTGCCCCGCGATCCGGTAGAGCCTGCGACAATCACCGGATGCTGAGGCGGGTTCTGCTCCCACTCTGCGATCAGGCGCTGTGCGACCTGACGTTGCCGCGCTCGCGGATCGGGGCGGGTGACGCTTTCCCCCAGATACTGATGCGCGATGGCGAGGAACTGTTTCGCGCGTTCCCAATGGCCCGATTGGTCGCTAACATCCAGCTCGGTCACGGCCTCGACCGGTACGCCTTCGCCCTGCATTTCGTCGATCAACTGCGCCAGACTGTCCGACAGGTCATAAAGCGACGCGCGCGGAGCCAGTTCAGGCGCTTGATCCAGCAGCTTTGACACCAGCGTAATCAACTCTAACCGGCGGCGTAGAGCCGGACCGGGGCGCGGCAGGTCAACGCCGCTGCCAAGGGTATCAAGGTTGTCGATCAGATGGATGCGCGGCAGCAGGCTGGGCGGGCCCGCGTCAAAGATATCACGCAAACGCCGCTGCATCCGGCGGGTGTTCACCACCAGATCGATCCGCCCGATGGCATGGGCGGGTTGCCCTTCCAGCCGCGCAAGCAAACCCCGCACCAGTTCCTTGGGGAAGTCGACGCCGGGGGCCAGCCCGAACACGCGCGGTGCGTCCTGCGGTTCAAACATCGGCGGCGTCCAGCATGTCTTCGGCAAGGGTGATCCCGCCGGGGTGGCCAACATCGCACCAGCCGCCGGGATAGGACAGCCCATACATCCGCCCGCGGTCCAGCATCACGTCCCACAAGAGGTTGAGCGAGAATGCACGCTCTGAAATCGTCTCTAACAGGTCGGTTTTGATGATCTGCACCCCGCCATAGACAACGCCTGGCCCGCGTTTCAACGCGCCGTCGGTGCCCATCGTAAAGTCTCCGTCGCCCCCATGCCCCACGGCCTGCGCCACCGGCACACCCATCAGCAGCGCATCCATCCTGTCGGGGTCCCATGCGTCTGCCAGCAAGGACAGCGGGTTGGGGCCCGCCCAGATCGCATCGGTGTTCATGGTAAAGACCGGTCCGTCGCCCAAAAGCGGCAACGCGTTGCGCAGCCCGCCGCCGGTTTCCAGAATATCGGGCTGTTCAACAATCGTCTGCACGTCGCGCCCTGCCAGATGATCCAGCAGCGCGTCGGGCTTATAGTGCAGGTTCACGACGATCCGCCGCGGCGCGACACCGCGCGCCAGATCAAGCGCGTGGTCGATCAACGGCTTGCCCGCGACTGGGATCATCGGCTTGGGCTGGTCTTTGGTCAGATGTTGCATCCGCGTGCCGAAGCCGGCGGCAAACATCATCACGGCATCTGGGGCGTGGCGCATCTGGCTTTCAAATCCTTCAGAAACTCGGGGGTCGGCGCGGGGAGAGCGGGACGCAGCACATCGGCCAAGGGGGCAAGCGCCGGATCATCAAGATTGCGCTGCACATAGCCCCAAACGCGGGGGATGAAATCGACGTAATGCGCCTTGCCGTCGCGCAGGCAAAGCCGTGCAAAGATCCCCAAGATCCGCAGGTTGCGTTGCAGGCCGAGCAAGGCATAGGCGCTGCGGAAGGCGGCATCATCCTGTCCGCTTTGCCGGATGTAATGGGCGATCATCGCCGCCTCGATCTGCGGGGTCACATCGCGCCGCGCATCTTGCAGGATCGACACCAGATCATAGGCGGGGTGGCCCTGTAGCGCGTCTTGGAAATCCAGCAGCCCCACGCGGGCAGAGCCCGTCCGCTCGGGCCGCCACAACAGGTTTTCAGCGTGGTAATCGCGCAGGATGATCACACGGGGGCTATTGTCCAGCGCACGGGCCAGCGGGGTGAAGACGGCGTTACACTCCGCCGCGGCGCCGCTGTCGGGGGCGTACCAGTCAAACACCATCTGCGCCGCCTCTGTCAGCCAATCGGCATCGCAGAGCGGCAGATCGGGGGGCGGGGCCTTGTGCAGGTCCAGCAGACAGTCCGTCGCGGCGGTATAAAGCTGCCGCGTCATCGCGGGCGATTGGACCATCAGCCGCGCAAACAGGTCATCGCCCAGATCCTCGATCAGCAGAAAGCCGTTGCCTGCGTCTTGCGCGTAGATCTCGGGCGCGCTGGCCCCTTGGGCGCGCAGCCAATCGGCGATGCGGACAAAGGGGCGCACGTCTTCGCCCTTGTCGGCGGGGGCGTCCATCAGCACGGCGGTGCGGCCATCATCAAGGGTCAGACGGTCATAGCGGCGGTTCGATGCGTCCCCTGCCAACAGATCGCGCCGCGCCTGTGCCCACCCCGCATCGGCAAGAAAGCGGTCCATAGCGGTCATACGGTCGTTCATTTGCGCCAGGCTCCCAGCTTTTCGGGCCATTTATCGTCGTTCCACGTGGCAGAGAGCCGCCGTGTGTCGTCGCCGGTGACCGTCAACGTCAGATCAAGCGCATCTTCGGGGCGCAGATCGCCCAGCCTGTCGGGCCATTCCACAAGGCAGATGGCATCGCTGAACGCATCGGTCAGCCCCAGCTCTTCGATCTCGTAGACAGAGGTGAGGCGATACAGATCCGCATGCCAGATCGCGGCGGCGGGGGCGTCATAGGTCTGCACCAGCGTAAAGGTGGGCGAGGGCACGTCTTCGGGCACCGCCAGCAGCGACTGGATCAGCGCCCGCGCGAAATGCGTCTTGCCCGCGCCAACGTCGCCGGTCAGTAAAACAACGTCGCCGGCAGTGAGCGCGCGCCCAAGGGTCACGGCCAGTCGGGCGGTTTGGTCTGCGTCATGCAGCGTAAGATCAAGTGCGTGTGATGCCATGCGCCAAGGTTACTTGGGCGCGGTGGTGCGCCGCAAGGCGAAAGCGGGGCGTCAGGCGTCTTGCGGCGGTTTCTCGGCTTCGGGGTTTTCAATCTCTGCCACCGGCTTTTTCGGCTGGTGAAACCGGATCAGCATGGCCCCGTCCACTATGGGGGAAAACAGGCAGGTCAGCTCTGTCCCATTGGCAAGATACAGCGGCATGCTCCACTTCATGCGATCTTCGCGGTTGGTGACGAAATCCTCTATCTCTTGCCACAGCAGATTGGGGGCGGACCGGCGGTGCCAGCCCTGAATGGCGTCGTGGATAGAGATATCGGCAAAGGTCATGTCGGGATCGACACCCCAAAGGTCATTATACGCGGTGTTAGAGAAGGTCAGGATACCCGACGACGAAAAGACGACGATGGCATCGTCCAGCGTATCAAGCATCGCCTGCCCCTGTTCCAGCTCTGCCCTGAAGGTGCGGGTCAGACTGACCTGGGCGCTGATATCCTCTATCAGAAAGGCGGTGGCCCCGTCGGGGTGCGGCCGACCCTTGACCCGAAAAGTCTGCCCTGACTCAAGCGACCATATCTCTTCATAGCGGCCATCATGGGCGGCGCTGATCAGCTCGGACACGGTGGTGCGCCAAGTGGCATAATCCTTGGGCTCGGGGATTTTGCGCGCCTCGCGCAGCTTGTCGAAGAAGGTCTGGATCGCGGGGCGCGCGCTCAGGAACTGCGCCCCCAATCCGGTCAGGTCGATTAACGCCGGGTTAAACAGCACCAGCTGGCTTTTGCGGTCGAATATCGCGAGCCCGATGGACAGCTGCGCAAAGGTCTTGGTCAAGGTTTGCACGAAATTGCGCTGCGCCTCTTCGGCGCGGACCAATGTGGTGATGCAGGTCGCCTGATAGCAGTTGATGCTACGCGATTGGCTGTGGGTGACCGCGTACCAGTCTTTCACCCCCGTAGTCCGGTCGCGCAAGGACAGACGGTGGGTCGCGTTGCTGAAATCGCTGGGAAACAGCCGCTGGGTTTCAATCGCCTGACCGGGGTGACAGGCGTTAAACAACTCGTGATAGGCGTCGTTGTACCAAAGCAGCCGGTTCGCATGGTCTGTATGCCAAAGCGGCACCGACACGGTAGAGCGTAGCCGCGTCAGCGTGACCTCTGCCTCTGACCGCAGATCGACGCCCATATCATTGGGGTCCAGCACCACCACGCGGCACAGGTGCTTTTCCCAGGTGATGCGGATCAGCGTGTGAATCTTGGGGTCGGTGGCCGGGACGATCAACTGGCCTTCGGGCGTCGAAGGGGGTTTGTCGGGGAACATCGCAAAGCGACCTGACACGTTGTGATGCAAGTCGGACCATTCGTGAAACCCTGCCTCTAGCGGGCAAAACTGCGCTGTCGTGCCAGAGGCGTGCTGCAACACCCCGTGGTCAAAAAGATAGGACAGCTCGGGCTCCCCCCGCGGATCGGCCTTGTCGGCGGTCTCTGCGTTATCGAGCCAGAGATAGGCGATATAGCCACTCGAAAGAATGGCAAAAATCACGAGCGCAATGTCGAAGGTGGAAGCCACGGCGGGACTCAATTCTTTAGGGTTCCACTCAGTTAAGCGCCCAAATAGTTAACAGTTTATTAACCGCCGTGTGAATGGGCGTGTGACCTACCGCGGAAAATCGCCGAGATCGTCTTTGGTGCCCCCCCACGCCGCTGCCGCAGGGATCACGTGAAGCGCGTGTTCTCGCCGGTGGGCAGGGGCGTTTCGCCGTGATGCGCATCCAGCTTTTCGCGGGGCCATGTGACCTTGACCACCGCACCGACGGGGGTGTCCGTCTTGGGGGCGCTGTCCGGCCCGTTGGCAAAACGAAGCTCCGCACCCGAGCGTTCAAGCAAGGTCTTGGCGATGAACAGCCCCAGCCCCATGCCTTCGTATTCGGGGCGCCGCGCGTTGCTGCGGTCCGAGGGGCGCCGCCGCATGAAAGGGTCACCGATGCGGCCAAGGATATGCGGAGGAAAGCCCGTACCATCGTCAAATATCCGGACCGAGATCACCGTGTCAGACCAGTTCGCCTCTACCCAGACCGTTGTGGCGGCGAAATCCACCGCGTTCTGCATCAGGTTGCGCAGGCCGTGGATAACCTCTGGCCGGCGCAGGATCGCGGGCTGGTCGGCGGCGTCCCCTGCATCTGGCCCGAGGGTAAAGGTAAACGTCTTGCCGCGCATCCGGTGCGGTTCGGCGGCTTCTTCAAGCACCGTCATCAAGGGGGCCTGCCGCAGATGCAGATCGTCTTTGCCCGCCCGCCCCATGTCGCGCAGAATATCGCGGCACCGGTCGGCCTGATCGCGGATCAACGCGGCATCCTCGGCCAGATCGGGCTGGTCTTGCAGTTCATTCCACAGCTCGCTGCTGGCCAGTTTGATCGTGGCAAGGGGAGTGCCCAGTTCATGTGCGGCAGCGGCCACCACGCCGCCAAGGTCGGTCAGCTTCTGTTCGCGCGCCAGCGCCATCTGGGTGGCGGCCAAGGCGTCGGCCATCGAATGGATCTCGGTGGTGACGCGGCGGGAATAGGCGGTAGAGAACACAATCGCGATCACCAGCGCGATCCAGATGCCGAAGATAAAGATGCCCGGCAGCTCAAGCACGCCCCCATCTTGTGTGATCAACGGCAGGTGAAACAGCGCCAGTCCCGTCGCCAGCCCAATGGCTGTGCCACAAAGCACGATGGTCGACCGCAGGCTAAGCGCCGTGGCAGAGATGGTCACCGGCCCCAGCAACAGCAGCGAAAACGGATTATGCAGCCCGCCCGTCAGGAACAGCAGAAAGGCCAGCTGCACCAGATCGAACAGCACCATCAGCAGGTTTTCATATTCAGACAGACGCTTGTTTTCGGGAAACACCAGAATGGCGATCAGATTGCCGATCACCGACACGCCAATCGCGAAATAGCACAGACCCAGTTCCAGCTGCAGGCCAAAGATGCGTTGCGCGACGGTGATCGCCGTCAGCTGCCCCGCAATCGCCACCCACCGCAGCACGATCATTGTGCGCAGGCGGATCCAGTTGGCACGCGCGCCCTTGCCCAGGCCTCTACCCACGGGAATGTTAGCGGCCTGCGTCATCGGCGCACCTTTTCAAAATGTCGGTTACGTTGATAAAGGGAAAGCGTAGGTCTGTGTCCGACCGGGATCAAGAGCGCCTAACCGCGCAGGAGAATGAATATGAGAAGAGTGTTGGCAATTGGCGCGGTGTTGGTCGTGCTGGCGTTTCTGGCGGTATCCCTGATGCTGGTATACCGGACCGATGGCGACAGCGACAAATACGCGCAGTGCAAGAACTCTGCCGTGGCCGGTGGTGCCGAATTGGGCGGGCCGTTCGAACTGGTGAACGCCCAAGGCCAGACCGTGACGGACGCGGATGTGATCACCGAACCCAGCCTCGTTTACTTTGGCTATACCTACTGCCCGGACGTCTGCCCGCTGGATGTGGACCGCAACGCCCGCGCCGTGGATGAGCTGGAGGCGCGTGGTATGTCCGTGACGCCGGTGTTCATTTCTGTCGATCCTGCCCGCGATACCCCTGAAGTTGTTGGAGATTTCGCCGCCAACATGCACCCCAAGATGATCGGGCTGACCGGATCGCCCGCACAGGTCAAAGCGGCAAGCGATGCCTACCGCACCTATTACAAGGCGCATGAGGATGAAGGCGAAGACTACCTCGTGGACCATTCGACCTTTAGCTATCTGGTGATGCCGGGCGAAGGTTTCGTCGATTTCTTCCGCCGCGATGTCCCGCCAGAGCAGCTGGCCGACAAGGTCGCCTGCTTTGTGGAACATCAGTAAAAGTTTGACCAAGCTAGTCCACCGCCACATATCTGGATAAAGTCCCGGTACAACATTCAACCAGCGGAGCATGATATGGTTCAGGAAAATGCGCTTGATCTCGGCGAGGATCGGTCCCTCCTTCTGGTGGATGATGACGAACCGTTTCTGCGCCGCCTTGCCAAGGCGATGGAGAAGCGCGGCTTTGACGTAGAAACCGCCGGTTCCGTCGCCGCTGGTGTGGCGATCGCCACCGCGCGGCCCGCGGCCTATGCGGTGGTCGATCTGCGGTTGCAGGACGGCAACGGGCTGGATGTGGTCGAGGTGCTGCGCGACAAACGCCCCGATGCGCGGGTTGTGGTGCTGACCGGCTACGGTGCCATCGCCACCGCCGTCGCCGCGGTCAAGATCGGTGCGACGGATTACCTGTCAAAACCCGCTGATGCCAATGACATCGTGAACGCGCTGCTGGCCACGGGCGATGACATGCCGCCGCCACCGGAAAATCCCATGAGCGCGGATCGTGTGCGGTGGGAACATATCCAGCGTGTCTACGAGCTTTGCGATAGAAACGTGTCCGAAACGGCGCGGCGGCTGAACATGCACCGCCGGACCTTGCAGCGTATCTTGGCCAAACGGTCCCCGCAGTAACGCGCTACACGTCGTAGCGTTTGCTGATCTTGTCCACGACCTGACCCGAGGCAAGCGAGACCCCTTCGTCATAATGCCAGTCGCGAAACCCGCGGCTTTGGTAGTAGGTCAGCCCGCCGTGATTGTCGGCGCGGATCGTGGCGTTGATCCAGACATAGCCCAGCCGTGCCGCTGCCTGCGCGGTGGCATCAAACAGCGCCGACCCGATGCCCAGACCGGTACGACCAACCTGCACAAAGCTCGCGATGTCGCAGGCCTCGGGCGGCAGATCGGGGTGCGGACTGATCCACTGGAACCCCACGACGTTTTCCTGATCGTCCAGCGCCACATGCCACGCGCTTTGATCGGCGTTGCTGGCCATCCATTCGGTCAGATCCTTGCCGGTGACAGGGCGGGTCATCGCGGTGGTACCCCCGATGGTGATGATCTCGTTCAGCAGCTGCGCCATATTGCCGGCATCCAGCGCGATTGGCGGGCGGACCTTGACCATCACAGCGCGCCCAGCAAATCCAGATGCCGCGCGGTGAAGTCATTGCGCGTGTCCACCGGCGGGCGCAGCACGATCGACAGCCCCTCCATCAGATCGGGGTTGGGCCGGCCAAAGAACTTGGACGCCTCTGCCTCCGAGAAACCGGCGATCTGCGTCGCCTCCATCCAGGCGCTGACCTTGTCGGCGCGCTTGATCTGCTGCTTGACCGATTTCGGCAGCGCCGCAGGCAGGCCAAAGCGGATATGGATCGCGGACATCAAACGGTCATCCAGCGCACCATATTCCGGCCCGACCGCCGCCTTCACCGGAGAGATCATATCGCCGATCACATATTCCGGCGCATCATGCAGCAGCGCAGCCAACCGCCACTTTGGCGGGGCCTTGGGGTTCATCCGGCCATAAATCGTCTCGACCAACAGCGAATGTTCGGCCACGGAATAGGCAAAATCCCCCCGCGTTTGCCCGTTCCACCGCGCGACAAAGGCCAGCCCGTGGGCGATATCCTCGATCTCTATATCGACCGGTGTCGGGTCCAGCAGGTCAAGCCTGCGGCCGGATAACATACGTTGCCATGCACGGGATTGCTGCGCCATTCTATTGCTCTGCCTTTGACACGTGGAACATTTGCGGGTTTCGCCGTGTTCTTCCCACGAAGGAGACGATCATGAAACCTGTTATTTCTGCTCTCACACTCGCACTTGGCCTCGGGACCGTGGCCGCACCCGCAATGGCAAGCGATGTCTGCATGCCCGCGCAAGAGCTGAAGGCGTCGCTGGTGGATTGGTACGGCGAAACGCCGGTTGAAGGCCAGGACGATGGCGCGGTCCAAATCTGGGCCTCGGATGACACGGGCACATGGTCTGCTGTAAAAACCCTGTCGAACGGGATGGCCTGCGTCACCGCGCAGGGGGCAAACTGGATGGCGGGGATGACCACGGACGAGATGATCGTCGCCTCGGCAGAGTAACCGTTTCGTGTGGCGCTTGACCGCCACCGTTGAGATCACCGCATCAAAGTGCTACGGCCCTTTTCAAATATACGATACATAGCCGATCTTTTGAAAAGGGATGCCCCGATGGCCAACGATTACATCGTTAAAGACATTAGCCTTGCCGCCTATGGCCGCAAGGAACTTGATATCGCAGAAACCGAAATGCCCGGCCTGATGGCCTTGCGCGCGGAATACGGCGACAGCAAACCGCTGTCCGGTTCGCGCATCGTCGGCTCTCTGCATATGACGATCCAGACCGCTGTTCTGATCGAAACGCTTGTCGCATTGGGGGCCGATGTCCGTTGGGCGTCGTGCAACATCTTCTCTACCCAGGATCACGCGGCGGCGGCGATTGCCGAAGGCGGCACGCCTGTTTTCGCGATCAAAGGGCAATCGCTGGAAGAGCATTGGGATTATCTGGACAAATCCTTCCAGTTCCCCGACGGCCCGAACCTGATCCTTGATGATGGCGGCGATGCGACCCTGTACATCCTGCTGGGTGCCCGTGCCGAAGCTGGCGAAGACGTGATCCCCGTGCCAACGTCGGAAGAAGAAGTCGCGATCAAGGCGCAGATCCAAAAGCGGATGGAGCAATCCCCCGGTTGGTTCACCAAGATGCGCGACCAGATCAAGGGCGTGTCCGAGGAAACCACCACAGGTGTCCACCGTCTGTATGATCTGGTGAAGCAAGGCCAGCTGCCCTTCCCCGCGATCAACGTCAACGACAGCGTCACCAAATCCAAGTTCGACAATAAGTACGGCTGCCGTGAATCGCTGGTCGACGGTATCCGCCGCGCGACAGACGTGATGATGGCCGGTAAGGTCGCTGTTGTCTGTGGCTATGGCGACGTTGGCAAAGGCTCTGCCGCATCGCTGGCCGGTGCCGGTGCCCGCGTGAAAGTGACCGAAGCCGACCCGATCTGCGCGCTGCAAGCCGCGATGGACGGGTTCGAGGTTGTCCTGCTGGAAGATGTGCTGGACACCGCCGACATCTTCATCACCACCACCGGCAACAAGGACGTGATCCGCATCGAGCATATGCGCGAGATGAAGGATATGGCGATTGTTGGCAACATCGGGCACTTTGACAATGAAATCCAGGTTGCCGCGCTCAAGAACCACAAGTGGACCAACATCAAGGAACAGGTCGACATGATCGAGATGCCTTCGGGCAACCGTCTGATCTTGCTGTCCGAAGGCCGTCTGCTGAACCTTGGCAACGCCACCGGCCACCCGTCCTTCGTCATGTCCGCGTCTTTCACCAACCAGGTGTTGGCGCAGATCGAACTGTGGGAAAACACCGGCAAATACGAGAACAAGGTCTATATCCTGCCCAAGCATCTGGACGAAAAAGTCGCCCGTTTGCACCTTGATCGTATCGGCGTGAAACTGACCCAGCTGAGCAGCGAACAAGCCGCTTACATCGGCGTCACACCCGAAGGCCCGTTCAAGCCGGAACACTACCGCTACTAAGCCGGTGCGTACCGTCTGACAAAACGCCGCCTTGCAGGGATGCAGGGCGGCGTTTTTCGTGGGTCAGCTGCCAAGCGCGAAGCGTTCGACCTCGTGAAAACGCCCCTGTGCGTCCTCGCCACAAAGCGTCAGACTATCGATGGTGAAAGGGGCAGGGGTATCCGACCCTAAATAGCAGTGCAGAGCCGTTTTGACGGGGTCGATCTGATCGGGCGCAAGCGGCCCGGTGAGGGTGATGTGAAAGCGGAAATACTCCATAATATGGGGGTATCCGTAGGTTTTGAGGTAAATCCGCTGCTGTTCGGTCAGATAGGGGGCGTTCTTGCGCGTGAACTCCGCCTCTGACAGCGGCGCGCGGAAGGCGTCCAGCACCACATTGGCCGAGGCCGCAAGACTGCCAAGCGCGGTCGTGTCGCCCTGCGGCACCAGCGCCAGAAACCGCCCGATCTGCGACAGGGCCAGCCCGTCCAACTGCACTGGCGCTTGCCCTTTGCAAAAGGCGGCGAGGCCATCGGTCAGCTGTGCCGCGCTGGTCGCATCCGCCAGAAAGAACGGCGCCTTGACCGTCCCGTGTAGCCCGTATTTGCGTGGTCTCTGGGTCAGCTTGGCAATATCAAGCCCCGCGATATCGGGATGTGCCACAGCTTCGCCGGCCTGCACATCCCAGCCCAACCAGGCCGCGCCCCGCCGGGCGAAATCCCCCGGCGGCGGCGTATAGTAAATGGCGTAGCGTTTGAACATCTTGGGCCCCCTTATCGGTCAGCCTAGACCCCTAACAGCGCCATGTAACAGCTTAAAGATAGCGATTTACCAGATTTTCCAGCGCTTCCTGACGGCCCGAGGCGGGCTGCGGGTTCAGCGCATCGGCTTTGACCTGCGCGTTGATCGTCTCCAGATCGCTGCTCAGCAGGCCTTGGCCGCGTTCAGAGCCCCAACCGGCATAGCGCGCGTCACGCGCCGCTTCGAGCTTGCCATCTTCCAGCATCGCGGCGGCGGCTTTCAGGCCCTTGGCACAGACATCCATCGCACCGACATGGGCAAGGATCAGATCCTCGGCGTCCAGCGACTGGCGGCGCAGTTTGGCGTCAAAGTTGGTGCCGCCGGTGGTGAAACCGCCCGCTTTCAGCACTTCGTAATAGGCCAGCGCGACTTCGGGGACGGAATTGGGGAACTGGTCGGTGTCCCAGCCTGACTGGTAATCGTTGCGGTTCATGTCGATCGACCCGAAAATCCCAAGCGCCGAGGCCATGGCCAATTCGTGTTCAAACGAATGCCCGGCAAGAATGGCGTGACCCTGTTCGATGTTCACCTTCACCTCGTTCTCAAGCCCATAGTCCTTGAGAAAGCCATAGACGGTGGCCACGTCATAATCATACTGGTGTTTGGTCGGTTCCTGCGGTTTAGGCTCGATCAGGATGGCACCCTTGAAGCCGATCTTGCGGGCGTATTCGACCGACATCTGCAAGAAACGCCCCGCCTGTTCGCGTTCGCGTTTCAGGTCGGTGTTCAGCAGCGTTTCATAGCCTTCGCGCCCGCCCCACAGCACATAATTCTCGCCGCCCAGCTTGTGGGTGACGTCGATACATTCCTTCACCGTCGCGGCGGCATAGGCAAAAATATCGGGGTCGGGGTTTGTAGCAGCGCCGGACATATAGCGGCGGTTGGAAAACAGGTTGGCCGTGCCCCACAGCAGCTTGGTGCCCGTCTGCTCCATCTTCTCGCCAAAGTAATCGGTGATCTCGTGCAGCCGCGCGGTGCTTTCGGCAAAGGTATCGCCCTCGGGACGGACATCGGCGTCGTGGAAGCAGAAATACGGCTGACCGAGGATCTTGAACATATCAAACGCGGTGTCAGCCTTGGTGCGAGCGGCGTCCATCGTGGTGCCGAACCACGGGCGCAGGAAGGTCTGACCGCCAAAAGGGTCGCCGCCTTCCCATGCGAAACTGTGCCAATAGGCAACGGCAAAGCGCAGATGCTCTGCCATGGTCTTGCCCATCAGCATCTCGTCGGGATTATAGCTGCGATAGGCGAAATCATGGTCCGCTTGCGGGTCGTAAGAGATCGTCGGGATGCCGTCGAAAAAGCTGGTCATGGGGATGGTCCTTCTTGTCTTAGCGCAAATGTTTTACGGCGCTATACGTGTCTGAATATCGGGCGTGGGCCTCTGAAAAGGCGTCTACCAGGGCCGGAACAGGCTCTATCACGCGGGAAATGGGGGGCGGCACGGCGATCTCGGCCCCGGCACCGGTGGCGGCCATACGACCCAAGCGCGCAGCCCCAAGAGCACCGCCAAAGTCACCCGCGGCGGGCAGCTGGATCGGCATGTTCAGCGACGTTGCAATGGCCGACAGCCAGTAATCGGATTTCGACCCGCCACCGACGGCGATCAGGCTGTCAATGTGGGTGCCGGTGTGCCGCATCGCGTCGAAACTGTCACGCAGGGCGTGGGTGACCCCTTCCAGCACCGCGCGGGTCATGGCGGCGCGGTCGGTGTTATGGGCCAGATGCAGGAAACCGCCCCGGATATTGGCGTCGTTATGGGGCGTCCGTTCGCCCCCGAGATAGGGCATAAAGATCGTGCGGCCGGGGGCCTGTAGCGCGCCCAGATCAGAGGTGAGCGTCCGCGCGTCCTCGTTCAACACACCGGCCAGCCAATTCAGCGAATCCGTGGCCGACAGGATCACCCCCATCTGGTGCCACAGATCCGGCAGCGCGTGGCAAAAGCTGTGCAGCGCGCTTTCAGGTGCCGCGGCATAGCCCGGCGTCGCGGCAAACAGCACGCCCGAGGTGCCAAGCGAGACGAACGCCTGACCCGGTTTCACCACACCCATCCCGATGGCCGAGGCGGCATTATCGCCGCCGCCCCCCGCAACAGGGATCCCCGCAGGTAGGCCCAGTTGCGCGGCGATAGAGCCGCTTAGGTGCCCTGACACCTGCGATCCTTCGACCAACAATGGCATCTGCGCCCGCGTCAGGCCAGACCGTTCCAGCAAAGCGTCGGACCAGTCGCGCGCGCCGGTATCCAACCAGCTTGTGCCCGCGGCATCGGACATCTCTGAAACGGCGTCGCCGGTCAGCCAGAAACGCAGCGCGTCCTTGGGCAGCAGCACCTTGTCGATCCGCGCGAAAATACCGGGTTCATTTTCACGCACCCATTCCACTTTGGGCGCGGTGAAACCGGGGAAGACGATGTTGCCCGTGACCGCACGCCAGAGGGGATCAGCATCCATCGCGGCGGCCTGTGCTGCGGCGCGGGTGTCGTTCCACAGCATACAGGGGCGCAGCGGCGTGCCCGCGGCATCCAGCAGGGTCGCGCCATGCATATGCCCGCTAAGCCCGATGCCCTGCACGGCGGCCAGATCAACCCCCAGCCCCGCAATCGCATCGGCGCAGGCGGTGAACCAATCGCGCGGGTCCTGTTCGACCCAGCCATCGTGGGGGCGCGACACCTGCAAGGGCGCCACGCTTTCCGCGATGATGTTTTCGGCGTCGTCCACCAGCAGGGCCTTCAGCCCAGAGGTGCCCAGATCAAGCCCCAGAAACATGGTTTTCCCCTTTGTCAGCGCCTATGCGGCGTCGCGCGCCTTGCCCATGATGATCATGCTCAGGATGTCATCCTCGGTCACGTCGCCGACCTTTTCGGTGCCGATCAGCGCGCCGTTTTTCATCACCGACACACGGTCGCACAGCTCCAGCATCTCGCGGGTGTCGTGGCTGATCAGGAAGATGCCAAGCCCTTGGGCCTTCAGCTCTTTGATCAGATCGGCAACCATCTTGCTTTCATGCACCCCAAGGGCGGCGGTCGGTTCGTCCATGATCAGGATCTTGGCGTTGAAATAAACCGCGCGGGCAATAGCAACCGATTGCCGCTGACCGCCCGAAAGCGCCGAGACAGGCTCGCTTATCTTCTTAAAGTTGGGGTTGAGCCGCGCCATGATCTTGCGGGTCTCTGCCTCCATCCGCGCATCATCCACGAGGCCGAATTTATTGGTCAGTTCGCGGCCCAGAAACAGGTTGCTGGGCGCATCAAGGTTATCGGCCAGCGCCAGTGTCTGGTAGATGGTTTCGATGTTGTGGCGGCGGGCGTCTCGGGGCGAATGGATGTTGGCTTTCTTGCCCTCGATCCAGATTTCGCCCTCGTCCATCTGATAGGCACCGGCAAGGATCTTGATCAGCGTGGATTTCCCCGCGCCATTGTGCCCCAACAGGCCGACGACCTCGCCCGGATACAGGTCCAGCGACACGTTATCGACGGCACGCACCCCCCCGAAGGACAGCGAGATATTCTTGAGCTCTACAAGCGGTGTCATGATTTCCCTCCCATACGGCGGCGATAGACGATGTCGATCCAGACGGCGAAGACAAGAACCGCACCGACGACGATGTTTTGCAGCGGTGCGTCAACGCCCACCATAGCCATGCCCGATTGCAGCGATTGCATGATCAAGGCCCCCAGAATGGCCCCGTGGATTGTCCCTATACCGCCTGCCAGAGCCGTGCCGCCAATGACAGCCGCCGCGATAACACGCAGTTCGTCCAACGTGCCGATGTCGTTCGAGTGGTTGGTCAAACGGGCAGAGGCAACAACCGCGGACAGCGCCACCAAGGCCCCCATCAGGGCAAAGACCTTGACCGTCAGCAGACGGGTGTTGATGCCCGACAGCTCTGCCGCGTCGGGGTTACCGCCCGTGGCAAAGATATAGCGCCCCAGCCGCGTGCGTTTGGCCATCACGGTCATGCCAATCGCCAGCGCGATCAGCAGCAACACCGAATAGGGGATGCCGTAAGACGCGGTATAGCCTTCGGGCATCACATCGCCGCGTGCCTTGAACTCGCGCATCAGACGCGCGGTCGGAACCTCGTAGGCGTTCAGGATGGCGACAAAACCCAGAATGCCCACGGCGATGATCAGACCGACCAGCACCTCGGCCCAAACCGGTTTCACGTGAAACCCGTGGTTGACCTTGTTGCGCCGTGACGACCACAGCGCCCAAAGCGCCAGAACCACGGCGATCAGCCCGACGACCCAAGACCATGTCTCGCCCAAGGTTCCGTTGATTCCGCCGAACTTGCGGAAGGTTTCGTCCAGCGGCCCGATGGTCTGACCGTCGGTCATATACCACGCCACGTTGCGCCAGATCAGCAGGCCGCCAAGGGTCACGATGAAGGCGGGGATCGTGAGGAACCCGATCAGCCAGCCCTGAAACGCGCCGATGATGGTGCCAAACAGCAGGCCGACGACGATGGCGATCCAAGGGATCATCGGATGCCCCAACCCCATGCCCAGCATACGCGGCAGGATATCGGTCTGGGTCATCGCCATCGCGGCAGAGCAGGTGGCCAGCATCGCGCCGACCGACAGGTCGATGTGACGGGTCACGATCACGAAGACCATACCGGTCGCCATAATGGCAACGCTGACCGTCTGGATCGTGAGGTTGAAAATATTACGCGGCGTCAGAAAGCGCCCGTCGGTCAGCACGTTGAACACGAGGCAGACCAGAATGAACGCACCGATCATCCCTAACAGACGGGTATCGATTTCGAGCTGGCTTAGAAAAGAGCGCTTGGGCGCTGTCGGCGACGGATGTACATCTGCCCCGGTTTCGGTGGTCGTATCTGTCATGTGATTGGCTTCCGGATTGGGTCGCAATGTCAATCAGCGGGGCCGCAAAGCGCGGCAGCCGGGCTGAAGCAAACGGGTGGCACACCCCGCATCAGGGGCGGGGTGTGCGTTTTGGTCTTAGTTACAGGCCGCGACGTCTGTCACGCCTTGGCACAGGGCTTCTTTCGAAATCCAGCCGGCGTCCAGAACCGCGTTCAGGTTGTCGATGGTGACAGGCACGGGGGCCAAAAACTTGGCCGACAGGGCTGTGCCCGCAGGGGATGTCCATTCCTGCGCGCCGTCCACGTCTGCCATCTCGGTGCCGCCGGCAAGGGCAACAGCGATTTCGGCAGCGTTCTTGCCCAGATCACGGGCGTCTTTCCAGACGCTGACGGTCTGCGTGCCCTTGGCAACACGGTTCAGCGCCGCGTGGTCGCCGTCCTGGCCGGACACGGGCGTGCCTTCCATGCCTTGCGCGGTCAGCGCGGCAACGGCACCGCCTGCTGTCCCGTCATTGGAGGCAACAACCGCATCAACGTTGTTGTCTTGCGCGGTCAGGATCTGCTCCATGTTGCGCTGTGCGTTGGCGGGCAGCCAGCCGTCGGTATAGGCTTCGGCAACGATGGTGATATCACCCGCATCAATCGCGGATTGCAGCACTTCTTGCTGGCCGCCGCGCAGGAAGTCGGCGTTCGGATCGGTGGGCGAGCCCTTGATCATCACATAGTTGCCCTTTGGCATCGCTTCCAGCACGGCACGCGCTTGCATACGGCCCACCTCGACGTTGTCGAAGGTAAGGTAAAAGGCGCGGGGGTCTTCGATCAGGCGGTCATAGCCCACAACCGGAATACCTTCGTCCGCGGCTGCGGTGATTGCGGGGCCGATGGCCTGGCTGTCTTGGGCAAGGATGATCAGCGCATCAACGCCTTGGGCGATCAGGCTTTCCACATCCGACAACTGCTTGGCCGACGACGATTGCGCATCGGCGCTGACATATTTCGCACCGGCAGCGTCCAGCGCGGCCTTGATCGCGGCCTCGTCTGTTTTCCAGCGCTCTTCTTGGAAGTTCGACCAGCTCACGCCGACGGTGATATCCTCGGCTGCTGCGGTCTGAGTGAAGCCAGCAGTGGCGACGGCCGCTGCCATAAAGAGTTTACGCATTTCTTTCCTCCCAGATGAAATGATCCGATGTCCTTGATGGCATCGGTGACGTCGTAGTATGAGGTTGCGCACTTTAATTCAGTTGTCAAAATAAATTTTACATTATGACACAAAGAATTTGACACAGATCGGCAAAACACGGCTTATTTCCTGTGGGAAACAGAGGGATTAACCTGTTGCAGGGGAATTTCAAATTACATCGGGAGGATAAAGTTTGGCGAGCGAACTAATTCGCGACCTTGGGTCGGAGGGGTCAAAACTTGTGTCTTCAGGCTGTGGCCCGCTGCTGGCCTTGCCGCAGGATGATACACGCCCGCTGCG